>Ga0302170_10000729_pt1 | contig 12977 bp, 6 predicted proteins | sample I_Fen_N2_1_FD_193492 | JGI IMG/M metagenome (GOLD analysis project Ga0302170, IMG submission 193492) | Peat permafrost microbial communities from Stordalen Mire near Abisko, Sweden - I_Fen_N2_1 | ecosystem: Environmental > Terrestrial > Soil > Wetlands > Permafrost | place: Sweden: Abisko...
AGTGCGGGGAGCCAATCTATTTTTGTGCGTACTATTGTAGAATCAGGACTATGAAATGTTCCATTTGCATCATAATAGTTGTATTTGCTGCCCAATTTTGTATTACTTGCTTCCATACGTACTCCTCCTGTGAGGTGTAGTTTTTGGAAAAAGCTAAAATCGCCCATCAAATAGGTTGCGTGGATATTTTGTGTACCTTTATAATAGTCACCCGAAGGGCGTATTCCGGCTAAATTGTAGAATAAGGTGCCATTGGCAAAATTTTCCGGAGCCATTATTTCATGCAAGGAAAGTCCATTTAAATTATTGGTCATTCCGGTGCTTAATGGACTGATAAATTGTTGTGTATAGTTCGCTTTGCGGAATGTACCCCAATAACCGGTTTTAAATCTTTGTTTGTTGCCTACCAGCACAAAGGGAAATTCGAGGTTACCGCCTGCATTCACTTTCTTTTCATCCAAGTTACTGCTCATAATATGTGCATCACTCAGCCCGTAGTTACTATTACCGGGAGTCCAGTCGACTATATACTTGCCATCTATAGTGGGGATAGTGGGATAGGCTCCTGATCCGATTCCTCCGGTGTTCACCCCAATATACCCTCTTATCAAGCGATCTTCGGGCAGGGAGCGGTTTAGTTTGTTATAATCGCTAAACCAGGTGAAAATCAGATGGTTCTTAAACAGCTTATGTTCTCCTTCCAAACGACTTTGCCACAAGGTATTGCGCATGGGCGAGCTATATTGTTCTAAAGAGACTCTTCCATCGGTACGAGCAAATATTACGCGTTCAATATTATCGTGCGTAAAGCGGTTGTTGAACAAGTTGCGCAGGGTAATTTTATGTCCGGGGCGTTCCCAACCAATATTAGCCACAGCTCCTATTGCGGTGCTGAATTTATAGGTGTGCCCATTTTGAGTTTCGTACGGAGCGCCACGATATAAAGCTTGTTCAATAGTTTCTATAGTTTCCTCATGTCGGTAGGTGGCAGCGAACGTCATACCCAAAGTATTACCTTTGCCAAGGTTAATAGATTTACCTGTACTGAGGGAGTAGCTTTGCAGCGGAGCGGCAGTGTAACTATTGAGCCCCCAATGATTGGGAATTTTAGCATTCATAGCATAAGCTTTCTCTGCAGATTCCGGCCGCACGGCATTATTCGCAATATAGGAAATATATTCGGAGTTTACCCAATCGCGGTTGTACCAGTCGCGTTCGGAGCTGTTGCCCAGTAGATAGTCGGAGTTAAAGCGTTTGTTGGTTTTAAACTCCTTGCCGGTACTATTGGTGTTCATGCCGGTACCCAGACTTATATTAAAAAAGTTCTTTTTGGGGATAGCCAACGTAGTTATTTCAACCATGCCTCCGGTAAATTCACCTTGCATATCGGGGGTAAAGGTTTTAGCCACAGTAACATTGTCCACTAGGTTACTGGGTATAATATCAAAAGAGAAATTGCGGCGATTAGGCTCCGTACTGGGCATGGAGGTACCGTTAAGTTGTACATTGTTATAGCGTTCACTCATGCCGCGAACAGTAACAAATTTGTTGTTCTGTATGATTACTCCTGCCACTCGTCGGAGTACTTGCGCCATATTGTTGTCACCGGTTTTCTTTATTTGGTCGGCACTGAGCCCGTCGGTCATAGAAATTGCGGATTTTTGTTGAAGTAGCAATCCTGCGGCCGAAGAACGCTGTACTTCTGCGGTAACGGTTACTTCGGAAAGTAACGCTGAGTTTTCCTCTAACGTAATATCTAGTTTGGAGGTTTTATCGGCAGTGATGTGTATGTCGGTGATGGATTTCTTTTGACAGGAAATGAAGTTTACTTCAATAGCAGATTCTCCCTCAGGAAGTTGCAGGGTGTAATTGCCATTGAAGTCGGTAACTGTACCCTTGCCTGTTCTAGGTACCATGATGGAAGCACCAGGTATGGGGTCACCATTATTATCGATCACTTTTCCGGAAAGTTTACCTGAACCTGTACCCTCAGGTTTATGATCCGATGCGTTTTTTTGGACAATAGCATAGGAGCTTTCTGATATTTTCTTATAAATGAAAGTTGTGGACGAGAGGGTAACACTCAGAACCTTTTCAATGGTGTATGGCGCCGCTTTCAATAATGGGATCTGAATTGTTTGGGTTTGTTCGGTATCGAATGCGATGGCTTTTTTGTAGATCGCACTGATTCGTTTGAGACGACTGCCTAGATTCTCTTGTGGGTAGGTTATGCTTTGCGTTTGTGCAAGAATCTGACCTGTAAAGAATAATACTGTACACAAAAGTGTGACAATCAATTTGTTTGCTTGTGACATATTTACTTAAAGTTATAAGGTGTGATTAATGATTTATAATGACATCTCCCGATGAGGTTATTTTGTAACGAATACCATATAATATACTGATGGTTTGCATCACTTCATCTAGTTTGGTATCTTTGTTAAAAGCAGCGTTGAATTTAATGGAACTCAAAGCTTGCCGGTCAATCTGTAAGTTGACTGCAAAATGCTGCTTTAAGCGAAGTTTCAACTCTACTACACTGGCATTATTTAACACAAAGCGCCCATCAGTCCAAGCTGCAATATCAGCTGAATTTACTGTTTGTACTTCTGAGGTTCCATCAGATGTATTATATTCAATTTGCTGGTTAGGGGTAAGCATTGCCAACACTTTGTTTCGGCTGGCTACTTCTACTTTTCCGGTTTTAACTGAAACCACATTTACGCCAAGTTGGGGATAAGCTGTTATGTTAAATGAAGTACCTCGAACGGTGGTTTGCATATTCCCGGTATGTACAATAAAAGGTTTATGCGGATTCTTGGATACTTGAAAAAAGGCTTCTCCGTTGAGCCACACTTCCCGTTTTTCTCTGTTGAAATCTGTTTTCGAGATTTCAATTCGACTATCAGCATTCAATTGTACAATGGTTCCATCAGGGAAAGTTAGAATGTCTTGGTGCGAACCGTCGGTTGCCCATGCGCTATGAGCCTCAGCAATAAGGGATGTGGATAACTGACTTGAACTAGCGACATAGCGGTAAGCCATCCACGTTCCAGAAATAAGAAATAACACAATGGCGGCAACTGCTGCAAAACGTGATATTGATTTAATCGGTCGAAAGATTCTCCGAGGAGTTGATGAGGCTTCTTCCAACGGCGGCATCTCTGCCTGCTCAAAGTGAAACAAAACAGCTAGATGTTCCCAAATATTTCGACTATGGGTGTTCAATCGTTCTTCCTCCGATTTACTACGGAGTGGCGAAGATATGTCGGGAATCCAAGTGCGAACGGCAAGACGCTCGGTGTCACTTACTTCATCTTTTTCATAACGATGGAACAAACCAATCACGTAATCCAACGTTTTTACTTTTTTCTTTTTACTTCTTTTCATAAATTCTAAAACCTAGTTTTTTATATTTTCCCCAATTGCTGCATTGGGCCTTCACATATAAAACTCTCTGAACGTGGTAAATGTAATTGGAAAAGCGATGAAGTTCCGGTTACTAAACAGTTTCATTTCCGTTTCCATACTGATTATAAGCAAATTATAAGCTTATAAAAGATCTTTTATTCTTTTTCCTCCACCCCTTTTTTCTTTATTTACGCCTGAGGCGAACAATTCATATAAATGTAACATATAACAGACAAAAAAGCTATATCTTTGTGGCCAAGAATAATCTAATAAAGCTATTCTTTGTTGATAATCAGATCTATACGTTTTAAAAAAAACAGAATGAGCGATCTTGAACTATTGGAATGTATTAAGAAGAAAGATTCGAAGGCCTTTGGGATACTTTATTCTCGTTACCATCGAATATTTTTCGGCTGGGTACAATCTCGTACCAGCGATTGGGATGTGGCTTCCGATTTAATGCAAGAATTCTGGACGGCAGTTTGGCTAAAACCTGATGAAATACAGCCGGATAACGAAGGTTCTGCCAAAAACTATTTAAAACGTAATGTCACACTACGTGTATTACGGCATTTTCATAAGTTATGTAATAAAGCCGAAATCACAAATGATGCGCTTGCTTCTGAACAGCTTGAAAGCCTTACCTATTCGCATGTAGCAGAAGATCTTAATGTAAAAGAGATTCACCAAATTATCGATCGTCTTTTGCAAGCTATGCCTATCATTACACGCCGCATTTATGAATTACGCTATCTGGAAAGTCGTTCTATAAAAGAAACAGCGGAGATGCTTTCAATCAGCGAAGGCACTGTTCGTAATGGTACATCCGCAGCACTTAGATCAATTCGTAAGGAGTTAACCTTGCTTTATGGTATAAGTGAACCGGACAAATTGAAAGCGTTATTACCTTTATTGATTTTTCTATTAGATCAATAATTGCTTTATACAAATTGCTTTAAGTCTAAATTTGCATATAAAAAAACAACTGTTTGTTTGGATATTTCAAAAACTTATTTTATCTTTGTAAAATAAGATGTGATCTGTTTGCATTAAATAGATAAATGAGATTAAGCCTTCCATGAAATAACTTCCAAAAACAGAATCCTATGAAAAAGAAGAACTTATTTTTAGCGCTTTCAACTTGCTTCATCGGCCTTTCTTCTTGTGTAAATTCAAACGATGTAACAGGTTCGAGCACCGTAGAACAATTAAAATCCGGATATGCGGATTCCTTTCCGGTGCAGAATGTAGATCCTTTAATGGATTGGAAAACAACTCAAAAAGTTACTCTCAACGTAGCGGTGAATGAAACGAATCAGGAGACTTATACCATACAGGTGTACGATGGTAATCCTATTGATGAAGCTGCAAAAGCAAAACAATTAGCCTATGGATATGCCGGAACTAATTTGGTTTTCAACACTAGTTTTGATTGTCCGATTGATGCCGATACCATTTATGTAAGTTGCATGGATGCCCTAAAGCGTCGTCTGGTAAAACCCGCAGCTATTGTTGGAAAAACAAGTAACGTTACTTTTGGTGCTACTACCCTACAAAGTAAACGTGCCGTAACTGCAGCTAAAGCCGGAACTTGGTTTGATGCACCTTATACTACTGATCAACTGAATAAAATGTTATCTTCGGCTACAGAACTCACCGTTAACGCAAAACTTGCCGAAAAAGGAGTTTATAAAGTAACTCAGGAGCTTTCCGGAATAAGTCTGTCGGGAAAAGCAGCCACAATTATTGTGACCAATAAATTAATTTCCTCCGGCACTATAAAGATTCCCAATGGTACGCAAATTATTGTTATGAATGGCGCTTATTTTGAAGCGAATAAAGTGGAAGCGAATAGCAGTTTCAAATTGACCGTGCTGGAAGGTGGAAAGGCCTCTATAAGTGATTATACTACCAATCAATTGCTCTATAATGCCGGTGAGCTTAACTTGGGTATGCTTACGTTAAACGAAACCACTTTATTTAATTTAGGTACTCTGAACGTTGAATCGAAAGTGGTTCCATCTTCAAATAACAAAGAAAATACAATTGTAAACTACGGACATTTTAAAGTTGCAACACAAGAACTTACTGCTACCTCTGTAGAAAATTATTGCTATCTTGAAATCGCTGGAGCAGTAGGAGATTTCACCACAGACAACCTAATAATGGGAGCCGGATCGTATCTTGAAACCAAAGACATCACTTTTGTAAATGCCACATTAGCAGAGAATTCTATTATCGTAAGTCGACGGGTAGAAAGCAATAATACTGCAAAAACAATCCTTCCAAGTTGTGACCATATTATAGGACCAACTTCTGGATATGCATTAATGAAGCTCGACAACATCAACAATTGTAAAAAAGACGCCTCTCTTAAGGGAAATATTTATTGTGAGATAGCTGACACTAAGCCGCATAAAAACTTCTTGGCATTATTTGAGGGCTCAGCTACTTCTGCTATTACTGCTCCCGGCGAAGCACCTCTTACCATCGCTGCTGACAATTGTACAAAAGGCAACCAGCCTGCTACTACAGGAGGAGGAGTAGATCCAAATGAAGCTACACTGCAAAACTATAGCTATGCATTTGAGGATAATTATCCTGATATGGGCGATTATGATTTTAATGATGTAGTATTCGATGTAACCTCGTACAATTTATTGAATAGCAAAAATCAGCTCGAAGGTATTAAGTACACTCTAACTCTTTCTGCAGTAGGAGCTACTAAAACATTAGGAGCGGCTCTTCGATTTGTAGGAATCGATGCAAACTTGATTGGAAGTGTTACTTTTGAAGGTGACCATGCTGCTAATTTTCAAAATACAATTAAGAGCTCTATGTTCAATACCGATGAAAGCAATGAACTAATATATCCAATCTTTGGCGATGCACATATGGCACTAACCGATAGTAAATCACGGATTTTATACAATACCGGAATTGCCACGGTTCCTACACGTAGTGTTGATTTAATTGTACGTTTCAAAACGGCACAATCTACAGTTCCTATCACAAAAGATAACTTGGATTTATTCATTGCATATGGAAATAAGCCTATAGGACGTACAGAGATTCATCTTCTTGAATTCCGCAATAAGCCAACTTCCTATGCAAGATCATACGATATAGAGAATGAGGCTGCCGCTAATTATACTTGGGCTATCAGCGTGCCTTATTTCAATTATCCAATTGAGTACGTAAAAATTACAAAAGCTTTTAGCAAATTTAAAGACTGGGCAACCGATCGTACTAGCAATCTCGATTGGTACAAATACCCGGAAACGGGATATACCATTGGACGATAGAAAGAAGTTTACTTCAAGCAATATTAAAAAAGCACACTGCCATAAAATAGAGCAGCGTGCTTTTTTAATTCTTCTGATAATACAATACATTAAGCACTGACTATTCAAACCTATCATTGGCATTCAGCAACAATAGTCCATTTCATCTGTGTATAAAGTGACTCTTAGGAGCATAAATAATAGAAGCAGCACTTTGGAAATGATTCCTAAAGTGCTGCTTCTATTATTTATACTGAGAGGCCAAGCTCTCCGATTTTTTTCAGTTAGAATTTATAACCTAATGTACAAAGGAAACTATTACGTGTTTCATTCAATTTAGTTAGATTCAATTTTGCATCATCAAAAGCATAAAAGTCACCATCTTGAGTGGTATACTTATACGCTAAATCCATATACAAATTGTTAGTCAACTTCATACCTACACCCATCGTAAAGGTATTCTGAGCATAGCGGTTAGTAAAGTCTGTATTGGTTTGCATTGTGTTCTGACTCAAATCTTGATAGCCGCCTTTGTCGTATCCAGCCGAGCTATAATTGTATCCCAAACGTAATGCTAACTCCGGCATTAACTTAATTTCAGCACCTACGCGGAAAGTTTGCACTGCTTTCAAATAGCTCTCTATTTGGTTGTTATCAAATCCGTAGGCATTACCATCTGCGTCACTTAAATTACAAGTAGAGAAATCCTGATACTCATATTCTGCACCCAATGCGATATTTTTACCAATGGTATATCCCGCACTTACGTTAAATAGCCAAGGAGTACGAAGCTTAAAGTCGCTATCGTATCCTCCATCGTCGGAAACTGTTTTCCATTGTGAAGTAGATTCCTCCCGATAATCGAGAAAAGAAGAAGCGCTATAGGTCAAGTTATAAAAGATAGGAGTATGTACAGCCAAACCTATACGGAAAGGAGATTCTTCAAACGGACGAGCAATAAAGCCGAGCTTACAGTCAACACCTTGTCCGTGTATCCAGTTATCACTATGAAGCGTATAGCCCCAAGCATCATTATTGCCATCTACTACAGTTTCGCCATAATCGGTATAATTGGTATAATCAACATCATATAATCCTGCCGTAACACCAAAATAGAAACGATCATTTACATTAAAAGACAAACTAATATCAGTCTGATCAACACCTCCTTCTTGTGAACTTTGATAATAGCCTGTACGAGGCAAAGCTACATCATTTTTCATAAAGAGTGGCATTTTCTGAGTCAAGAAAGTTCCCCACTTATTCATCTCACCATCATCTCTTCCTGAATTCATCTGAGTGGTTTGTGATACCCCTCCAGGTAAATTTAAGCCATCAAGCTGCATATTCTCATATAAATTGGAGCGGCGCTGGTAATTAAAACCAATATTTACCGCTTTTAAAGAAGATCCATAAAAAGTCATGTCGAGTGGAATTACCACGCCCACATTATTTAAACGAGCTCGTGTACGATTCTCGCTTTGATCCCCTAGTTCTATTTTGGTCTGATCAAATCCGGCAGTAAAGGTTACATCGGCACGACGCATTAGACCAATACCAGCCGGGTTCGTACCCATTGTAGATATATCACCACCCAATGCACCTAGCGCACCGCCCATACCCACAAAACGAGCAGTACCGTTTAAGTCCTGTGGAGTTAGTTGCGCAGCATTATAAGCTGTCTGCGCTTGCGTGGAAGCACCTATTAAAAGGGCTATTGTTGCTAATTTTAATTTCATCACAATATACTATTTAAGTAAAAGGTTTATTTCAATATAGTTGCCAATTAGCGTCTTCCGCCGCCACCGCCGCGTGAACCACCACCGCCGCCACCACCAGTGCTGCGTGAACTTCCACCACCACTAGAATAGCTGCTTCCACTAGAGTAGCTACTACTACGAGAAGAAGATGATGATGAATTACTATTAGTTGTAGTACTAGGGGTATAGGTACGAGAAGTGTTACTGTTCGTGCTAGGAGTATAAACGCGAGGAGTACTTGTTACATTGGTAGTACTTGTTGCACGAGGTACACTAATCGTATTTGTATTTACACGCTGTTGCGAGTTTCTACTATTGGATACACCTGTGGAATAAACACGGGCACCACTGCGGGTAGTATATCCACTATTCGAATTCCGGCCGTCTGAAAATGAATTCCGACTACCTGATCGAGTTCCATAACTACCTAAACTATTGCTACGGGATTCTATTCCTCCATTACCACGGGAAGCATAACCTCGAGATCCACGTGCATCGGTCGGACGACTATAAGGCCGAGAGAAACCTCTTCCTCTCCAATTATAAGGTGCGTAATTTCCATAATAAGGATAATAGCCTCCATAGTAACCTCCATAATAGCCACCCCAATAAGGTGAATAGAAAGAAGAATAGAAACCACCCCAACGCCAACCGATTCCCCAAGAATCATAGTACGAAGAATAATTATTCCAACCATAATAGGAATCATCCCAATAAGAATCGCCTAAATAAAGAATCACAGTCGGATTATTGTAGCGGCTGATACGAGTAGTGTACACATAATCATTTTCGTCTGAAGCAGCTCCTTGTACATAGTTTGAGTCGGCTACGTTCTCTACTGTTGCATCATAATTCTGTGATTCGGTTCCTGATTCGGAAACTGTACTTGAAGTACCTCGACGATTGTAAGCATCCACATCCAATTCATCTACACGGTTGTTTATCGGTGCATATGAACTAGACTGAATTTCATTAGCCTCTTCATTATTTTCCTTGTCTGACGCAGTCACAGTTATGGTAACAGTTTTTGAGGCTTTTTTCGAAGGTACATAGTACATATCGTCGTCGTCATAGCTTTGTCCAACCACCGGAAGCACAAAGGCCGTCAGTAATACTGACAATAACATACATTTTTTCATATTCATCAAGTTTTATAGCTCAATATATAGTATGCAAATGTACCACTATTTTATAGAACTATCCTAATATCTAGCGTTTTTTTTCGTTGGTTTACGGATTTTTTGCTATCTTTGCGCGAAAAACTAAACAGAATTAAATAAAAATGAAATACGTAGCTCTTACGTTTTATATAATCCCCACAGAAAAGCAGAAACCTGAATTAGAAAACAAGCTCTCTTTTTGCACTATGATCGCCGAAGTACTCACTGCCGAACTAGCTGATTGTGGGTGCGAGGCTTTCGAGGAATTCAATGGCACTGCTTTGGTGGCTTATTGTCAACAAAGTCTTTATTCTGAGGAGAATATTCATCAAATGCTATCCAATTTTCCAATTGAAGGGGCAACTATTTCTTTCAATTGTGAAGAAATTAAAGATAAAGATTGGAATGAGGAATGGGAAAAGAATTTTTTTCAACCTATCATTATTGGTAAAGAATGTGCCATCCATAGTACTTTCCATAAAAACATCCCCCCTGTAACGTACGATATCATCATCAATCCTCAAATGGCCTTTGGCACAGGACATCACGAAACGACCTCGTTAATTCTATCCGAACTTCTGAAAGCTGACCTTCAAGGCAAACGAGTGCTTGATATGGGATGCGGAACGAGTATTTTAGCTATCTTGGCTTCTCTGCGCGGAGCTAGCGATTTGGTAGCTATTGACATCGATGAATGGTGTGTACGCAACTCGAAAGAGAACCTTCAACTAAACGAAATTACAAACATCGACGTACATGAGGGGGATGCTTCTCTCTTGCCTAGCATGGGAACCTTTGACGTGGTTATTGCAAATATAAATCGCAATATTTTGCTAGCGGACATGCCTGCATATGCAAAATGCTTAAAACCGGGCTCCGATCTCTGGATCAGCGGCTTCTATACGGAAGACATCGCTTGCCTAAAAGAAAAAGCGGAAAGCATAGGGCTTACGTATCTCTACCATCACTCCAAACATAACTGGGCTACTGTAAGATTTAGATTCGAACAATGATTTATCCTCAAAACTTTGAAGAAAAAATAGGTTTCTGCGATATTCGCAAACTACTTTCTACAAAATGTCTTTCCTCGCTAGGGCGCGAAAAGGTAGATTCTATCGAGTTCTCCATTGTGCGACAAGACATCGACCGTTGGCTTACTGAAACCACCGAGTTTGTAAATATATTAGTTGGTGAGGACGATTTCCCTGCCAGCTACTTCTTCGACATGCGCGAATCTCTGCGCCGCATTCGAATTGAAGGATTGTATTTGGATGAAGGAGAACTCTTCGACTTGCGTCGTTCGCTCCAAACCGTAAGCGAGATTGTTCGTTTCTTGCGTCCCGACGACTGGGAGGAAACGCACGACGAGAAATCGGATGAAGAAATTTTAGCTGCAGCACTATATCCACATCTTTTTACACTGGCAAGCCCTGTTAGCGAGTCGGTTCACGTAGTGCGACGCATTGATCAACTACTCGACAAATATGGAAAGATGAGAGACACAGCTTCGCAAACACTACTAAAGATTCGCAAAGAATTGCAAGCCGAGTTGGGAGGCCTCTCTCATAAGCTCCACCGTATACTGCGTGAAGCACAAGCACAAGGATATGTTGACAAAGATGTCGCTCCCTCAATGCGCGACGGACGTTTAGTGATTCCGGTAATTCCCGCAATGAAACGCAAAATCGCTGGCATTGTATACGATGAATCTGCAACCGGAAAGACTCTTTTCATAGAACCGACAGAAGTCGTCGAGGCCAACAATCGCATCCGTGAACTAGAAGGAGAAGAGCGCCGCGAGATTATCCACATACTGGTAGACTTTAGCGACTTTCTACGTCCTATGGTAGAGGATCTGTTACAAAGTTATTGTTTCTTGGCTGAAATCGATTTCATTCGCGCAAAGGCACTTTTGTCGATAGAGCAAGGCGCTATTCAACCTCGCGTACACAACAATCCACGCCTCGGATGGTGGCACGCTATCCATCCGTTGCTACAGAGTTCTCTCAAAAAGCACAATAAAAAGGTAGTTCCACTTGATCTCTATTTAGAGAAAGAACAACGTATCCTACTTATTTCCGGTCCAAATGCCGGTGGTAAGTCGGTTTGCTTAAAGACAGTAGGCTTGTTGCAATACATGTTGCAGTGCGGTTTACATATACCTATTTCAGCACAAAGTGAAACCGGAATTTTCCATGATTTGTTTATCGATATCGGCGATGAACAAAGCATCGAAGATGAACTCTCCACCTACTCTTCGCACCTCACCAATATGAAACATACCTTGCGCGGTGCAGGAAAACGCTCATTAGTATTAATCGATGAATTCGGAGGTGGCACTGAGCCTCAAATTGGTGGTGCCATAGCGGAGGCGATTCTTTCACGACTGAACGAAAATGGCGTTTTTGGCATTATCACTACCCACTATCAAAATTTAAAACATTTTGCGGAGGATCACGAGGGGGTTGTTAATGGTGCCATGTTGTACGATCGGCACGAGATGCAAGCTCTTTTTCAACTACGTATCGGCAATCCTGGTAGTTCGTTTGCTATTGAAATTGCGCGTAAAATAGGACTTCCTGAAGCTGTAATACAAGAGGCTAGCGACCTTGTTGGCCACGACTATGTAAATGCCGACAAGTATTTGCAAGATATCGTACGCGACAAACGTTATTGGGAGCAAAAGCGCCAAAGTATTCGCCAAGCCGAAAAGCAGATGGAAGAAACAGCAGCTCGTTACGAAGAAGCAATTAGTACTTTAAAAACACAACGTAAAGAAATTCTTCAAACGGCCAAAAAAGAAGCCGAACAAGTATTGAAAGAATCTAATGCTGCTATTGAAGCAACAATTCGTAATATAAAGGAGGCGCAAGCAGAGAAAAAACAAACTCATGTTGCCCGTGAAGAATTAAATAATTTTCGTAAAAGTTTGGAAGCTCGTCTGCAAAATGAACACGACTTACAAATCGCTCAAAAGATGGAACTGCTACGAGCCAGACAAGAACGGAAGAAAAAGAAAACGTCGGAAACAAAGAATCAGCCTCTAAATTCGGCTATTTCTACTGATTCTACAAAAGAAGCTGCTTCTGCGCCTTCTTCTGCCAGCAAAAACCTAATAAAAGTAGGCAATGCGGTACGACTTGACGGACAACAAGCAGTGGGTATTGTACTGGAACTAAAAGGGAAAAATGCGGTAGTAGCCTTTGGCGATATCAAATCGATTGTAAAAACGGCACGATTAATACTCACTGAAGCTCCTAAAGAATCGAAATTATTAAAAGCAGCCACTTTTGTAAGTATACAAACGGCCGATGCTATGCGCGAAAAAAGGCTCCACTTTAAACAAGATATTGATGTACGCG
>Ga0302170_10000733_pt1 | contig 12953 bp, 9 predicted proteins | sample I_Fen_N2_1_FD_193492 | JGI IMG/M metagenome (GOLD analysis project Ga0302170, IMG submission 193492) | Peat permafrost microbial communities from Stordalen Mire near Abisko, Sweden - I_Fen_N2_1 | ecosystem: Environmental > Terrestrial > Soil > Wetlands > Permafrost | place: Sweden: Abisko...
AGGATCAGCTTCATGTGCAAACTGGAAAGCATATTTTATAAAATCCTTGCCCAAAATCTGATAGAACTTACTCTTGCGGTATGTTCCATTGTCTTCTATAGCTTCGTTTACAACATCCCAGCCCTTCACACGACCTTTATAGCGGCCAACCACAGCATAAATATGCCGACGCATACGCTCTTTCAGTACTTCTGGAGATACTTCTTTTCCCACTGAATCAACAAACATCCATCTACCTATTTGAGAATGCCAGATAAGACAGTGACCAGTTACAGCCTGTTTGTTTTTTTCGCCAAAAGCTACAAATTTATCTGCATCATCCCAAAAGAACTTATTTTCTTCGGGCTCGGTAGGTTGTGGCTTCATACAGTTTTCGGCTACAATTGCACTGAACTCCTTCGCGATTAATTCTGATTCAATCGGGTTAATGCTATTAACTTGTCGCATATCAACGGCTACGCCAAACAAGAATTTACCCTTAGTAGCCTCTGCGAGTGTGCTTTTTGCCATTGTGGGTGCAGCTACAAAAAAAATCATAGCTGTAACCGTGGAAATAATTTTAATTCTCATACTTAAATCATTATGTTTTTTACAGTTTTTCCCTTACAGACTTTAAGGTTCTATTTTATCTTGACTTTTATTCTCTTATAAATTATATACAAGGAAAGCATATCAAATCCGACAAGGAACGGAATTGACGGAAATATGCTCACAAGTAATTTTTCTCTATCAGCAGCTAATTCCGGCTAAATAGGTGTCTACATTATAACTACAGTACCCTTCGTACTGATTTTAATAATTAAAGTTTAAACTTACGTCACCAAAGTTTAAACTTGCATCACCAAAGTTTAAACTTGCGTCATCAAAGTTTAAACTTGCGTCACCAAAGTTTAAACTTGGGGCACCATAATTGGAACTGGCAACACCAAAGTTTGATGTCACCAATTCGTATTATATTACTTCTTTTCCCTCCAATAAACTGCCTGAAGCGATTATTCGTCTTACACGAATCACGTTTCGAACCAACCCGGTCATATAAGCTATTATGACTATTGCAAACAGAATAATTGAGCGTTTTTAATTCATCGGATAATCTGAGTCTATTGATTATCTAAAAAGAAGTGGCGCAAATTCATGCAAACTCCTTCTCCACGATTGCCATTCGTGAGCTGTTTCAGGAGAAATATAAGAAACCCCTTTGATACCTGCTTTATTCCATTCTTCAGCAGCCGGACCAATATTCACAGAACCTTTTTCACGTCCACCAAAACTCATAAATACAACTTTCACCCCTTTTTTGAAAGAATCAATATCTTTTATTTCGGTAGGAGAGAAAGTTCCACTGCTAAACATACCCACATACGAGAATTTATCAGGGTTGGCAACTACGATGGAATGAGTTTGCATACCTCCCATCGACAATCCGGCCATTGCACGATGTACCTGATCAGGAATAACACGATAATTAGATTCAATATAAGGAATTAAATCGTCAAAAAGAATACGTTCAAACTGTCCTGCAAAGTTCATCCCGCCCATACCTCCAAAACGTGGAGCAGCTTGTCCGGGAGCTGGAGCAGCAGGAGGTGCAGCTGCACCTTGTGGAGCTGCGCCACCAGGTCTTGGGCCACGTGGTGCACCTCCAAGATTTACGCTGCTATTTTCCATAACAATGATGAAAGGGAGTGACTTCCCTTCAGCAATCAGGTTATCCATAATCAAGCCTGTACGCCCCTGATTACCCCAACCGGTTTCATTTTCGCCCATACCGTGTTGAAGATACAATACCGGATACTTTTTGGCATCTTTATCATATCCCGGTGGTGTATAAATATAAACGCGACGGACAGTGTTAGATGTCTTTGAGAAATATTGATTTTCACGCAACTGACCATGAGGAACGTTTTTCAATGCGTAGAAATCCTGATCTTTTGCAGGAATTTCGATACCACTACCCCATCGGCTAGCTCCGTAATAATACAAACTTCCCGGATCAGGAACTGACGCTCCGTCAATATTAAGTTGGTAATAGTGGAAACCTTCATCTTGCGGAGCAGACTCACCGGTCCAAACACCTTTATCGTCTTTCACTAAGTCGTATTTAACAGCAGCAATATCCAGTTGCACTTTCAAAGCCTGAGGTGCAGAAATGCTAACGCGTACACGACCCTCGGAATTTACCTGTGGATATTTCTTTTCTTGCTGAGTAGTTGGCGTTGTTTTGAAGTCTTCTACTACAGCTGTTGTCTGAGCAATACAGACGAAGTTTGTTGAAGCAGACAGCAACAAAACAACTAATGATTTATATTTCATAACAATTGATTTATATTAGATAAGGTTGAATTTATTGAAAGAGAAGTGAAGCAAGCACTTGCAAGCTTCTACGCCATGTTTGAAATTCGTGGCGTGTATTCTCCGAAACATAGGATACAGCATTGAAGCCGGCATCTTTCAATGTAGTCGCTGCTTTATTGACACCATCAGGGTTCTCAAAGCTACCACAACTCATGAAGATAAGTTTGACTTTAGACTTGTCTTTAATTTCAGCAGGAGCATAAGTACCTCCACTCAACAGAGCATAGTATGAAAAAACTTCAGGTCTGGCAAGTGTGATAGCGTGAGTTTCAAAACCACCCATAGAAAGGCCACCCATTGCACGATGTGCTTGATCAGCAATTGTACGGAAATTAGCATCAACATAAGGAATCAACTCGTCAACCAGAACAGTCTGAAAAGGATTAACATTAAAACTTTTGATAGTACCAGGCTTAGCATCATTAGTCATTCCGTAGGTCATTACAATGATAAAAGGCTTAATCTTGCCTTCGGCAATTATGTTGTCCATGATAAGATTGGCATGCCCCTGGTTACTCCAGGCTGTTTCATCCTCTCCCCAACCATGTTGTAAATAAAAAACAGGATAGCGTTTTTTAGCATCTTTGTCATATCCGGGAGGAGTATATATAAAAGCTCTGCGTGAGGTATTTGTACTCTTAGAAGGGAAAAGAACCTGTTGTACGTTTCCGTGAGGCACATCTTTCATAGCATAAAAATCCTGATCGTGAGCAGGAATTTCGATTCCGCTTTCCCAACGGGTAGAACCGTAGAAATTCAAAGTACCGGGATCATTAAATACACCTCCGTCGATGGTTAAGTGGTAATAATGAAAACCTTCTTCCATGGGTCCTGCGGTTGTTCCCATCCATGAACCATCTTCAGTCTTCGTCAGAGGAGTTCCACCTCTGGTACCACCAAGCCCAAGGCTTACTACAATACTTTGTGCCTGAGGTGCTACTACACGAAAACGCGCGTAACCTTGTGAGTTAACTTTCGGGTACTCTTGTCCCGGTTGATTTACAGAAGAAGGCTTAAAGTCTTCAACAATTGTAGTCTGGTTAGTCTGAGCTAAACCAAATAAGCTGGTAGATACAGCCACTACAAAAACAGCTAATAATTTGTAATTCATTGTGATAATCTCTTTTAATATTTATTTATAATAGATTAAAAAAATATACTTATAAAGGAAAAGACCGCACTAAATAATTTATAGCAGTGTCTTTTAGTATTCTATTATTTGTTCAGTCCATGTTGGTCCGGCAATATAAAACAGTCCATCTTTGTAAGTTACAGGTTCTATACCCATCTGAGGGGTTAATTCCCACGCTTTAAAGGTCTGACTATATGGATATGGACGTTTTTCGTACATTGAGTAATGACACGAACTCCATAGATTACCGTCGGGTCCTTCGAATATAGCATTATGACCTGTTTCGCAATAAGGGTCTTGAGTATCCTGAAACTTCAGATGATCATACCGGCCTTCTATAGCTAAATCAGTACGAAAACCCTTTTTACGGGTTCCGAATATCGGTTCGCGTGATGCCAACTTCCAAGGACCAAGTGGTGATTTGGATTTTAATAAACCGATTTCATAACCACGAGTCCATGTAGAGAAAAACATAAAATAATATCCATCTCGTTTAAGCACAAATGGGGCTTCAATTCCGCCCACCATCCATTCAGGATAACCGGGTTCTTTTTTGTCGAGAAATTTTTGGATCGGTGTGATGAGTTTACCACTTTCTAAATCAATTTTTGCCTGAAAAAGTCCATTGCCACTACAATAGAGATAGGTTTGTCCATCTTCATCTTCGAACAAAGTTGCATCATTGTTATATTGAGGAGTAAGCGGACCATTAACTAACTTATACGGTCCCGTTACTTTTTCTGATACAAAAAGCCAGATACTATGCGTATTCATTCCTTTTGGATCTTCTTTGGTAACTTTTCCGCTATTTACAGTAAGCCAATATTTATTTTTTATAAAATGAATTTCTGGTGCCCAAAACCTTCCATTGTAAGGACAATTATCTGTAAGTTTACTAGCATCAATAATCCATGAATATTGTTTCCAATGGATTAAATCATCTGAAACTAATAAACGAACACCCGGATTATGTCCGGTCCATATAGGATTAGATGTGCCGGAGCAATACCACAAATTGCCGACCTTAATAATGCAATAGTCGCGCATAGACAAGGTAGTATCTCTTGTTATCGGGTTTGTATACCGAAATACGTGCGTGGGTTTTCTGTCTGTTGATTGACTAACATTGGTCTGAGCTATGGTAAAATCAGTACATGCTATAAGCAGCAAAACAATAAGCCAATATATATTTCTTTTCATCATTATTATTTTACAAACACCTTCCTGTATTTCTTATATTTAAAACTATTCAAACCTTATCCAATCTACCTCAACCGGATTGCTATTGGCTGATGACACTACTAAATTTTGAACTCCTGATCTTAATTTTGATGCCGAAACTTTCACCGTTTGCCAGTCATCGCCTTTTGAAACATTTACTGTAGCTATAACAGGTCCATCCACGCTATTCAAGTGTACAAGGATGCTACCTCCTGTTTTTGAAACAGCTTTAACTACAACTGATTTGTATTTTTTCTTAGCAAAATCAACAGCATTGAATTGAATCCAGGCATCTTTTGCTGCAAAAACAGTTTTCCAGCCTTTAAATGTATTCATTTTATCTATAAACTCAACCGCTATACCCTTATCGCAGATACGACTGTAACGGTCAATCTGAATTTCGTTCGAGGCATTAACTAAGCCGACTCCACGTAAAGTAGGAATCACTTTACGAATAGTTCCATCATCATTAAAGAACAGACTATCTATTTTTACCGAACGGTTTTTATCGAACTTTGGTGAATAATCATTGTCGTGATAAAAAAGATAGCACTGTCCTTTGTATTGAACGATGGATTGGTGATTAGTCCAGCAGCCCGATGCGGATTCGTCCATAATTACACCAACAGGTTTATAAGGTCCCATAGGGCTATCGCTCATGGAATATTCCAGACGTTCTATTTTAGTCTCAACATGAGGGTAAGTGAGGTAATATTTACCATTGAACTGGAAGGCAAACGGACCTTCGATAAGTCCTTTGGACGGAAGATTGGCAATTGTTTGAACTTCACCATCAACTTCAATCATGTTCTCTTTGAGTTTAGCTACACTAACACGTCCTCTGGCTGTAAAAATATAAGCCGAACCATCTTTGTCCAGGAGCACGCAAGGGTCAATACCTCCTATCCCGGTTAAAGGTTTATCCAACAAAGTATAAGGGCCTTCCGGTTTATCAGCAGTGGCAACACCAATTTTACCTTCAACAGGAAAATAAAAGTAGTATTTACCGTTTTTGAAAACACAGTCAGGTGCCCACATATCATAATTTGCAGTAGTAAGCCATGGTACTTTTGTTTGGGTGACAATGACACCATGATCAGTCCAATCGGTAAGATTCTCAGATGAAAATACATGATAATCTTCCATGCAGAACCAGTCCTTTTTTAAGCTTATATCTTTTGGAGCAACAATGTCGTGCGATGGATAAAGATAAACTTTCCCATTAAAAACTCTGGCTGTAGGATCAGCACTAAATTGATTACGAATAATCGGATTTTGAGCATCAACACTGAGTAAAGACAATATAATCACAGTACCCAATAAAAAATAATATTTGCTATCTTTCATTTTATAACAGGTTAAATTCAGCTATCAACTTTTATCAATCAGCTTATCGGTTCTCGCTAAAATTTATTTTTTTGTAATCTTGTCTTCAATTCGGAAATAATCGAAATCTACAAAACCACCCGGATTTTTGGTCGAATAGTTGAATAAACCAAAACGATAGCCCATAAAATGTGGCATTGAATACTCCATTTTAAGTTGAGAACCTATTGGATTCCATGATTTTCCATCCAGACTATAGAAGAAATATCCAATATCGGTTTTATTCCTGAAATCACATTCTGCTTTTAGATAAACAGTCTTTTGAGTCAATGTAATACTCTGATTTTCAACAGGTATACAACCAGAACCATTTACCATTACGATTGATTTGACACCATTGATAAACTTAACCCCTACTAGTCCAAATTTCTTCTGCAAAAGCGAAAGTCCGGCAAAATCGCCTTCTTTCATATTGGTTACGTCAATAGATGTTATACCGGATGATACCGGACCAAATGTACGCTGGGTCAATGTATTTCGGGCCTGAAGAAACATTGTATCAATACGTCCGGTAGTTAAGCGCAAATACCCTTTCCGCTGAGTAACCGACCATAGACCATCGTCGGACTTATGATTCCACTGCCAAACCAACGGAAGAGCACGATCATTTTTTTTTCGTGTAAACTCATCGGATGCGACAATACCCGGCGTTATACCTTTACTTGCAGGAAGATCAAGTGATTCAGGAAGCTTTCCATTAACACCTATCACCGGCCAACCATCTTCCCATTTCATAGGGACAATATAAGGAATACGTCCTACAGATCCGTGATCCTGAAACAAATATGCAAACCATCTTCCATCCGGAGTATCTATCATTCCTCCCTGTGCAACGCCCTGATCCTGAAATGCAACCTTTCCTTCCCATGGTCCGGTAATCTTATCAGCCCTGTGAACGAGAACAGTTCGCATACCACCCCTTGGCCAACAGATATTATACAAGTAGTATTTACCATCATGTTTAAATAACTGAGAACCTTCAGCAGGAAGTCCGATATTTCCGGCAGGTGCGCTTGCATTTTCAATAAGTACCTTTTCACTTCCTTCTTTTACACCCGATAAATCTTCTTTCACTTCAAGAATTTTGAGCCTTCCAGCACCCGTAACTAAATAAATGCGTCCATCATCATCAAAAAATAAGGAATTATCGTGATATGAAGGTTTAAATGAATGCTCAATCCAAGGACCTTTTTCGATATCTTTTGTTGTAAAAATGTATGTTTTATTTGTTGTTTGTACAAATGTTGAAATATAGAATAATCCATTATGGAAACGAATAGTACTGGCCCAGGATCCCTTTCCATAGTTGCTCTTACCATTATTCAGGTTTAACTCGTCCATGTCACCAAGAGTATTGTAAGCATAATTCACCAGTTCCCAGTTAACGAGATCTTTCGATTTCATAATAGGAACACCCGGATTCATGTGCATGGTAGTGCTACTCATATAATAAGTATCACCCACGCGAACCATTGACATATCCGGGACATCTGCAAAAATAATTGGATTTTGTGCTAGCTTAGTCTGAGCAGGAAGTATCGTAAAACATACAGATACGATGATTAAAGCTACGATTGAATAGATTTTCTTCATTGATTATTTTTTATTAGATTCGTAAAAATATCTGCTATACAACAGGTCGATTATAAAGATATAATGTTTTTGAAAAATTTCTCAGAAAAAAAACAGACTTATTATTTTCAAAAAAAAATAAAATTCTGATTAATGGGAACAATTCTAACCGGTTTATAACCTGAAAAATCAGTGCACGAATAAGCTATTGACAATTTATATCCTTTTTATATTTACTTTGACTAAATAAAGCTATAATAGTTTATTCTATATTTTTGATTATTGCAAAAAAACCATTTTTTTCTTAGGTAGTTATAAGTTCTGCGAATCAGTAATTGAAAAAAAATAGTCCGTAGGACTTATATATACATAGAATAAACAGATATGCATATTTATTGTCCGTAGGACATTCACATTTTACCTTGTTTATCTCCTACAGGGAATTGGTTGTATCTGTTTTCATTTTCTATTGATTATGTATTCCCTGCGGAAAACAACTCACTATAGCAACTTTTCCAATCAACACAGAGATTTCATTGTAATCAAAATATCACCTTGTCAAAATAGAGATTTCAATGATTAGTCGAAAACGTTTTTTATACGTAATAATTTGGTATAAGGCAAACATTTACGTTGTCGAAATATATTATATCGGGATTCCATTGAATGAAATTCTTTATTGCAAGTAAAGGAGCATACGATGTCATTTGCAATACATCGCCATTACGCTCAAGCGAGGTCATAAATGCAAAACTAATCTATTCATCTATTTTAAACTTTCAAAAATAGATATTTCATTTCTAATTTGAGACATAATTTTAAAATAAATATTTAGGAAATATCCGAATCATTGCTCTTTATAAGCAGAAGTACAAACTTCAGATAAACATCATGTCTTCTGGTAACACGAAAAAGAAAGCTATCTAAATTCACTGAATGCTGCTCAGGGGAAAGGAATATATTTTGAAAAAGCATCTTCATTAAAAGAAAATGATGAATTGATAAGCCATACAAACCTAATTAATTAACAACTAGACTTATACACACCCTCAATGTCCAACCAAAGAAGATAAGCGTCAGCTTTAACAACAAACACAGTTTATGGACATAATAAGAAAGGAGTTTACTAACCGTTCAAAAGAAGGTACTAAAGGAGTGTTTACACGTGAGCGGGAACTTCCGCTAAAAAACTTAATGATTCTGGATTACATCGTGCAGTTCCATCCAACAGGATTTGGACAGATTCTTCAAAAATCAGGACTGTACGACTTCAATATAAAGAAGATACTAAAAGTGCATTTGTACAGACTCGCAAGAAACAAAAAAATGGATTTAAAGCTGTACTAAAAACAGGCAAATAACGCTTTTGATACAATCTCACGAAAGCAATTGATCCGCCCAATAGCCATCAAAAGCACAGCTTTAAATTTACAATTTATAATTTATCATTGACAATTATCACCTACCAACTTATCGGAAAATAATCTTTCAGAAACTGTCCGCTCCAGTGTTTACCGGTATTGATGCCATCAATAAACGGATCGCAAACACGTGCGGCTCCATCTACTATATCCAGCGGTGGTTGAAAGTCGTGCACTTCCTGTTTATGTTTGGATAGTTCTGCCGGATCTTCGTCGGTCACCCAACCCGTGTCTACAGCATTCATAAAAATACCATCTTTAGCCAGATCGCTTGCCGAAGTATGAGTCAGCATATTCAATGCTGCTTTCGCCATATTGGTATGCGGATGACGGTCAATTTTATTGAAAGTATGAAACTTACCCTCCATAGCCGACACGTTGACAATATGTTTCTTTCCCGTATAATCTTTCCGCATCAGGGCTATTAAGCGGTTACAAAGTATAAAAGGTGCTATAGAATTCACGAGCTGCACTTCCATCATTTCTACCGGTTCTATCTGACCCAGTTTCAGTCGCCAGCTGTTGGTTTTCCGAAGATCCACCTGTTGAAGATCCACATCCAGCTTTCCTTCAGGGAAAAGTTCCACAGCTTCGTTGGAGTTATCAAAGCTATAAGGTATCTGCGACAGTTGTGCCGACGATTTAATACCTATCCCGGGAGTACGTACATTCCATCGGGTAGTCATAGGTGTATTGGCATCAACATCCGAACCAGCTCCACTAAATGAATCCAGTTGCGCTATACATTCATGATGATGTTGCAGCAGCAATTGCACATCAGCCGAATGCGCATGAAAAGGCAGCGACTCATTGGCCATCAGGTGAGCATAAAAGTCCGCAGGTCTTCTCACGGTTTGTGCGGCATTGTTTATCAGAATGTCAAGTCGTTCGTATTTGTTTTCCACATAGCTGGCAAACAGTTCCACACTGGGAATATGCCTCAGATCAAGTCCGTAAATATGCAACCGATGACTCCACTCTGCAAAATCCTTTTCTTTGGCAAAGCGTATGGCCGAATCGGCAGGAAAACGGGTAGTAGCAATAACCGATGCTCCCGAACGCAACATCATCAGCGTAGTATGGTAGCCTATTTTTAGTCGTGAACCGGTAATAAGAGCTACCTGCCCTGTCATGTCGCAACGTTGAAAACGTTTGGCATAATTCAAATCACCACACTCGGTACACATCGAATCGTAAAAATGATGTATTTCGGTATAACGTTTTTTGCAGACGTAACAGTTCTGTTCAGAAGTAAGAAAATGTTTGCCTTCGGTGGCAGCCGATTCTGGTAAGGATATTTGTTCAGGAGCCTGAAATACACTTGCCAAACGGGCACTGCGAATACTGGATGCAGCACGGGCTTTACGGTTAATATCGGAGAGTTCTTGCTTTTTAGCTACTTTGAGTCCCTTATTGCGTTTTTTCAGTTCCGCTCTGTCGGGACGACTGATTTGTCCCGCAACCTTCATCAATTTTATTCGTTGCTCTTCCGACAAGTGAACCAGCTGATCACCATTGTCGAGTAAATGCTCTAAAACTGAGATGCAATTATCTATCTCACTTGTATTTAATTTTTCCTTTTCTTCTTCGCTACGCTCCATGAATTCCCTGTTTGACATAAGCTGCAAAGGTAATAGTGTTGAGACAATTTTCAATACTTATTTTTCGGCTATTTCCACAAAGACTTTTTTTTGTAAACACAAGTTTCGAAAACGGCACAAATAAACGCAATCTTATTCATGTCTCCTCCCTCTGTTTACAGACCTTAATTTGCTAAAAATTATGTCATTGACCTTATTTGCGTGCTCCTAAAGATTTTTAGTGAGTGTAAAAAACCATTATTTAATTTCTCTTACTTCCTATTTTGTATATAGTTGATTATTCCAATTACATCATCACCACCCAACCCTTTGTCGTGCGCAGCCTGATAAGTTTCAATAAGCGATTTCGACAATGGAAAATCTGCACCTGCCTCCTGAGCCAGCAAAATGTCCTTTAGCATAAGGTCGAGGGCAAAAGCCGGATCAAAGTTGTTTTCGAGCAAAAGTGGAGTTTTTACTTTGGTGGCACCACTTCCGCAAGCACTACCATTGATAATGCTCAACATCTCATTGCGGTCTACACCAAGTTTGTCGGACAGCAGAACTGTTTCGGACAGGCCCAGATAAATCAGCGAAACAAAATAGTTGACACAAAGCTTGGCTGCAAGACCTTTCCCGTTTTCACCTAAATGCCGGATAGATTTTCCCATTTTTTCGAGGTATATCAAAGCACGATTAAAATCCCGATCATCGCCACCTACCATGATGGTCAATGTTCCTTCGGTAGCAGGTTGCGTACTTCCGGCCACAGGTGCATCAATAAGTCGTGCTCCTTTTGCTTTCAGTGCATTGGCAGTAGCTATGCTTGCTTTTTGCGAAATAGTACTCATGTCCACAAACAGTTTCCCTTGTACATCGAGAGACAGAATTTCGTCATACACTGCTTTTACCGACGCATCATTTGTTAGCATGGTAAACACCACATCGCTGTTTGCTATCAATGCACTGACGGATGAACTAACCGTAGATGCTTCTATAAAATCATGAGCCTTTTCGGCGGTACGATTATATACCGTAAGCGAAAAACCTGCTTTTTCCAAATTTTTAGCCATGGGATGTCCCATATTGCCCAACCCTATAAATCCTAGTTTTTCAATATTCATATTATGAGTAAATTAAATTGAATAATACCTGATGAATGAATCAGCACAAAATTAATGGTCTTGTAACAACGAGAATAGACAACTGCGGTTAAATAACTGCAGCAATATGTTATTTTATATAGGAAGATCAACAAATCTTATTTAATTGCCTGCGGCTGAATATTCTTTTGTATAAATACCAGCCTGAATGAAAAAATAAACGCAGTTCTCCCTTCCCCCCGGTAAGTTATCCTGTTTATGAAAATTGGTGTCATTGTTGTTAGTTGCTTGATTTTGAAAAATGCCACCGGATTAACCAAAACAGACTACAATACGCTTTTTTAATCCAAAATCAAAAACAAACACAAATATTGTTGGTGAGATTAATTTCATTTTGTATTTTTGAACTGTAAAAATTTATATTACTCCTGATAAAAAACAATCTATGAAAGAAAACGACTTAAGACTACTGCTATCTATCGACGACAGAATAATTGCTGAAGATATACAGGCTACGCTGGAAGAATATGAAATCTACACAATGTTAGTCTCTGACAATCCCGCCTCATCTGTTCTGGGCAGCTATACGGGATTAAACCCCATAGAAACCGTGGAGATTCAAATAAATAAAGATGACTATCAACGAGCTGTTGAAATACTAAATAACAGCGACTTTAAAGAATTGCTGGATTGATATGTAACAGGAGGTTGAGTAATGCCACGCAATGTAAGTGTGCTGCATACAGCTAAGGCTCCCGCATTCGCTTTATAGCAAATCATAAGAAATAAAAATTCAACAAATATATCGCAATGAGAAATTTCATTCTGAGTCTGGTAGTGCTCGTCGCTTTTTATAGTTCTGCAAAGGCTCAAAACTCACCCATCGAAAAAGCATTGTATGAATTGCCCGATGTTATTTTCAAGGAAATTAAAACAACTGATGGATTTGAAAAAACCTATGAGTTGCACATTAAACAACCTCTGGATCATAAGCACCCTGAAAAAGGTTATTTTTATCAACGCGCATTTTTGTCGCATCGCAACATGGATAAGCCAATGGTTATGTATATCTCGGGCTATAGTCAGGACCGGGTTTTTAAAAATGAACTGACAAAATTACTGAATGCTAATCAACTGTCTATAGAGCATCGCTTCTTTGGAGAAAGCCTGCCAGACAGCATAA
>Ga0302170_10000736_pt1 | contig 12897 bp, 6 predicted proteins | sample I_Fen_N2_1_FD_193492 | JGI IMG/M metagenome (GOLD analysis project Ga0302170, IMG submission 193492) | Peat permafrost microbial communities from Stordalen Mire near Abisko, Sweden - I_Fen_N2_1 | ecosystem: Environmental > Terrestrial > Soil > Wetlands > Permafrost | place: Sweden: Abisko...
TGAAAGCCACCAAAGAAATTTTATTTATGCCGGATGCATTGGCATATTTACTTACCGGAAATAAAGTAGTTGAATATACTATTGCTTCTACTTCACAGATATTAAATCCACGTACAAAAAAATTCGAAGCCGAGTTACTCGAAAAAGCAGGAGTATCGCCATCTATACTTGGCGAAATAGTTATGCCCGGTCACTTGATTGGAACATTGAGAGATGATTTAGCAGAAGAGAGTGAATTAGGGAAAATCAATGTTGTGGCAGTTGCCGGACATGATACAGGTGCAGCTGTTGCTGCCGTTCCAGCTTCGAATGAAAACTTTGCTTACCTGAGCTCCGGCACCTGGTCATTAATGGGCATTGAAGTAAAAGATGCAATTATCAACGAAGAAACTTCGAAATATAACTTCACCAACGAAGGTGGTGTAGAAGGAACAACCCGCTTTCTGAAGAACATTACCGGAATGTGGATTTTGGAACAATGCATGAAAGAATGGAAAAAAGAAGGTATCACCTATGCATACGAAAAAATTGTGCAAATGGCCGATACCGTTGAACCATTCCAATCATTGATTGACACTGATCACACTTCATTCGCCTGCCCTGGTTGTATGACCAAAGCTATTCAGGATTACTGCGCAGCATCCGGACAAAAAGTACCGCAAACTCACCCTGAATTTGTTCGTTGTATCTTCGAAAGTCTTTCGCTAAAATATCATTACATTCTAGATTTATTGAAAGGTCTGGCTCCATTTCCTATCGAAAAACTACACGTAATTGGAGGTGGTTCAAAGAATCCTTTATTGAATCAATGGACTGCCAACTCTATTGGCATACCAGTAGCTGCAGGACCTTCGGAAGCAACCGCTATTGGAAACATCATGCTTCAGGCCAAAGCGGCAGGTTGCGTTGATTCGCTATTTGAAATGCGTCAGATTATAGCCGAATCGGTTCACATTGATGAATTTATTCCAGAAAACCCTGAAATATGGGCAGAAGCTTACAAGAAATTCTTAGCTATAACAAAGCTTTAAAAAATCACTCGTTACACCTTAAAAAAAATAAAATCTAATATGGCTTTAGTAGTTATTCTGCCCAAACAAGGGCAATCGGTTGAGAGTTGTATCATTACCGAGATAAAAAAGAAAAAAGGAGACACCGTAAAAAAAGGAGAAATACTGTTCTCGTACGAAACCGATAAAGCTTCGTTCGAAGAAGAATCGCCTACTGATGGTGTGGTACTTGAATGTTTTTACAACGACGGTGACGAAGTGCCTGTATTGTTGGATATGATGGTTATCGGACAGCCCGGTGATGATTATGCCGGATTGCTTCAGACAACAGAAAACAGACAACAGACAACAGTAAATGTAGAACCACAAGCAGTCGATTCAGCAAAAGTGGAAGTTATTGCAACGACAGAATCTTCTAATCACCACATCACCACATCACCACATCAATCATCCTCTTTCGTTTCTCCACGCGCTAAAAACTTAGCCGAAAAAGAAGCGTTGAACGTAAGCGAATTAGCCGGCTCAGGTCCAAAAGGACGTGTGATTGAAAAAGATGTATTAGTCGCCTTGGAAAGTCGTCCGAAACTGACTCCACTCGCGAAGAAAATTGCTTCAGAAGAAGGTATTCAACCACAAGGTACAGGTTCCGGTCTTGCCGGAACTGCAAAAGCTGCCGATTTACTTCCACCTCCTGCAAATGCGGTTTACGGAGTGGATTATGAAGACAAAAAACTTTCTAATATGCGCAAGTTGATTGCAAAAGCAATGCATTCTTCGTTGCAAAACTCAGCGCAACTTACTCACCATCTGGGAGCCGATGCACGTAACATTCAAAACTTACGTAAGAAAGCCAAGAAAGCTTTCGAAGCAGGAACATTGTCGGCTAATCTTACCATAAACGATTTCGTATGCTTTGCAGTAGTAAAAGCATTAAAAAAATTCCCGAATGCCAACTCACATTTCTTAGGCGAATCAATGCGGCTGTTCAACAAAGTTCACCTCGGACTGGCTGTTGATACCGAACGTGGCTTGATGGTTCCTGCTGTGCGTAACGCTGACGATTTATCCATTATTGGGTTGGCCAATCAACTGAAAGAAGTCGCTAACAGCTGCAAAAAAGGTGCAATTTCACCGGAATTACTATCTTCGGAAGCCGCTACATTCACTGTTTCCAACCTTGGAGCCTACGGTGTGGAGATGTTTACACCGGTTATCAATTTGCCACAAGCAGCTATTTTGGGCGTGAACACTATTGTTCCCCGTCCGAAAGATTTGGGTGATGGCGTATATGGTTTTGTGCCTTACATCGGACTTAGCTTAACCTACGACCACCGCGCATTGGACGGCGGCGAAGCAACACGCTTTTTGAAACAGATTGCCATTGAAATTGAAACATTGGATATTGAGATATAAACCCCTAACCCCTAAAGGGGAACTGGGTTAGTTTCGACTCATAATTTGGGTATTCTTTTGATTTAAATCAATATCTTTGTTTATTCAATATAAACTTCAAAATCGCACTTTGCCAAAAGTCCCCTTCAGGGGGTTGGGGGTCGGTTGATAAATCTTTTAAATTATGTTTGACTTAATTATAATCGGCGGTGGTCCGGCCGGATATGTGGCTGCAGAACGTGCAGGACATAAAGGACTTTCAGTTATTTTATTCGAAAAGAAAGCAATGGGTGGAGTATGTCTCAACGAAGGTTGCATCCCAACTAAAACCATGCTTTACAGTGCAAAAACATACGAAAATGCTTTGCACGGTGATAAATATGGCGTTTACGGTGACAACATCCGTTTCGACTATGCAAAAATTGTAAACCGCAAAAATAAAGTAGTTCGCAAACTGGTTGCTGGTGTTGAAGGCAAAATGAAAATGCACCATGTAACCGTTGTAAAAGGCGAAGCCACAATTGTTGGTCGCAGTCCGAAAGGCGTTGAAGTGACTTGTGGTGGCGAAACTTATCTTGGTACAAACTTATTGATTTGTACAGGTTCCGAAGCATTTGTTCCACCGATTCCTGGATTAGCTGAAGCTGGCGATATTATCCTTACTAACCGCGAAATTTTGGATTTGAAAGAACAACCAAAATCGTTAGTGGTTATCGGTGGTGGCGTTATCGGGATGGAGTTTGCAAGCTTTTTCAACAGTTTGGGCACTAAAGTCACAATCGTGGAAATGCTTCCTGAAATTTTGGGAAACAACGATTTCGAAATCTCAGCCATGCTACGCGATATTTACAGCAAAAAAGGAATTGAATATAACCTGAATGCCAAAGTAGTAAAAATCGAGGGCAACAAAGTTGTTTTTGAAAAAGACGGAAAAACCGAAACTATCGAAGGTGATAAAATTCTGGTCAGCGTTGGTCGCCGTGCAATAACAAAAGGGTTTGGATTAGAAAATCTGAACGTGGAATTGTTCAAAGGCGGTATCAAAGTAGACGAAAAAATGCGCACCAACGTTCCGAATGTATTTGCAGCGGGCGACGTTACCGGATTTTCGTTATTGGCGCACACAGCTAGTCGCGAAGGCGAAGTAGTGGTAAATAACCTCACCGGACGTGCCGATAAGATGCGTTACGATGCAATTCCTGGTGTAGTTTATACCAACCCTGAAGTAGCAGGCGTTGGCGAAACGGAAGAATCAGCAAAAGCAAAAGGTATTGACTACAAAGTAGCCAAGTTACCAATGGCTTATGCCGGACGTTTCATTGCCGAAAACGAAGGAGGTTCAGGACTTTGCAAAGTGTTGGTAGGCGCAAAATACGGCGAAGTAATCGGTGTTCACATGCTGGGTAATCCTTGCAGCGAAATGATTTACGGAGCATGCATGGCCATCGAACAAGAAATGACACTGGCGGAAATGGAAGAAGTGGTATTCCCGCACCCAACCGTTAGCGAGATATTTAAAGAAACAATTTTTGCGTTTTAAAACCGAACACCCCGATAAATCAGGATTGTCGGATTAATCTAATTATCAACGCGTCTAGCCGGAAATCGGCTGGACGCTACGCATAACAACAATATAAATTAGGAGACTTGGAAAAACCGAAAGGTTTTTAAACTATGTGTTTCTATGTCTTTTCTTTTCAAAATAAAACTATGTGAACTATGTGTCTAATGTGGTTCAATTTCAACTAATAAACTAATAAATCTTTATACAATGCCAAAAGTACAGCACATTGACCCGTCAGAAATGAGAAAACCGGGTTTTGTGGAATTCCAACCAATTCCAGTAAATCAATATCAAAAAACCGTCAAAGACGAAAAAGGTAATTTTACCAACGAAGAGTTCAAAGCCATTTATCACGATATGGTGTTGATTCGTGAGTTCGAAACCATGATCAACCTAATTAAAACGGTTGGCGCATATAACGGAACTTCGTACAATCACCCTGGTCCTGCTCACTTGTCTATCGGACAAGAATCGGCAGCAGTTGGTATGGCCTGGACATTGACCGTTGACGACTACATTTTCGGTAGCCACCGTTCACACGGCGAAATCCTTGCTAAAGGGATGTCGGCTATCCACAAATGTGACGATAAGTATTTGACAGACGTAATGGAATCGTTCTTCGACGGAGCTGTACTAAACGTTGTAAAAAAAGACTTTACAGGAACAACAAAAGAATTAGCCCGTCGCTTCCTCGTTTACGGAACATTGGCCGAAATCTTTGCCCGTGTAACCGGTTTCAACCGCGGATTGGGTGGATCTATGCACGCGTTCTTTACGCCATTTGGTGTTTATCCTAATAACGCTCTGGTAGGTGGATCGGGTGATATTGCCGTTGGTGCTGCATTGTACAAAAAAATCAACCGTCAAAAAGGTCTGGTAGTTGCCAATATTGGTGATGCTTCTATGGCTTGTGGTCCTGTTTGGGAGGGTATTACTTTCGCTTCAATGGATCAGTTCCGTCAGTTGTGGGAAGGTGATATGCAAGGTGGACTTCCTGTCATCATCAACATTATGAATAACCAATATGGTATGGGCGGACAAACTGCCGGCGAAACCATGGGTTATGATATTGCGGCTCGTATTGGTGCAGGTGTAAATCCTGAGCAAATGCACGCCGAGCGTGTTGACGGTTACAATCCGTTGGCTGTTATCGACGCTTACAAACGCAAACGCGTTATCCTTGAAGAGAAAAAAGGTCCTGTTTTATTGGACGTATTGACCTATCGTTACAGCGGTCACTCACCTTCTGATGCCTCTTCGTATCGTACCAAAGAAGAAGTGGAAGCATGGGAAGCACAGGATTGTATCACTTCGTTTGGAAAACAATTGATTGAAGCGGGCGAAGCAACACAAGCCGATTTGGATGCAACATGGACTGATGTGAAAGCATTGGTATATGATATGTTCCTGAAATCTATCGACGATGAGCTTTCACCACGTATGACTAATGCCCAAATCATTGGTGACATGATGTTCTCTAACGGTTCGGTTGATTCTATGTCGACTGCAAAACCAGACGTTTTGATGCCATTGGCTGATAACTCACGTGTAAAGAAAATTGCTGCAAAAGAGCGTTTTGCTTTTGATGCCGATGGAAAACCGTTCAGCAAAATGAAACAATATCAGTTGCGCGACGGTATTTTCGAAGCCATGATGGATCGTTTCTACAAAGATGCATCGTTGGTAGCTTACGGTGAAGAAAACCGCGATTGGGGTGGTGCGTTTGCCGTTTATGGCGGTATGACCGAGGCATTGCCTTACCACCGTTTGTTCAACTCACCAATTGCTGAAGCTTCTATCGTGGGTACTGCTATTGGTTACGCCATGTGTGGTGGCCGTGTGGTTCCTGAAATCATGTATTGCGACTTCCTGGGTCGTTGTGGTGATGAGGTGTTCAACCAAATGCCTAAATGGCAATCGATGAGCGGTAACGTATTAAAAATGCCTATCACATTACGTGTATCGGTAGGTTCAAAATACGGTGCGCAACACTCGCAGGACTGGACTTCGTTGGTGACTCAAATCCCCGGTTTGAAAGTTTGTTTCCCGGTTACTCCTTACGATGCAAAAGGTTTGATGAACTCTGCTTTGCAAGGAACTGACCCGGTTGTTTACTTCGAAAGCCAACGTATCTACGAAATTGGTGAGCAATTCCACAAAGGCGGCGTACCCGAAGGTTACTACGAAATTCCATTTGGTGAACCGGACGTAAAAAAAGAAGGAAAAGATATTACGTTCCTGACCGTTGGTCACACATTATATCCTGCTTTGGCTGCTGCTAAAGAATTGGAAGAAAAATACGGCTTGAGTGCAGAAGTTATCGATGCACGCTCGTTGGTACCTTTCAACTACGAACAAGTGGTGGAGTCGGTGAAGAAAACAGGTAAAATCATTGTGGCTGGAGACGCTTGCGCACGTGGCTCGTTCCTGAACGACTTTGCAACGAACATCAGTACCCTTTGCTTCGACTACCTGGACGCTCCGGTTTGTGTACTTGGTTCACGCAACTGGATTACTCCGGCCTTCGAATTGGAAGATTCATTCTTCCCACAAGTAAGCTGGTTCCTCGATATGATTAACGAACGCATTCAACCACTGGCAGGTTATGTTCCTGGTCAGAACTTTACAGATGCTGAGTTTATCCGTCGTTCGAAATTGGGTGTGTAATATTTAACCACTAAGGCACTGATTCTGGAAAAGGATTGGTGCCTTTGTAGTTGGAAATCATCATATGATTACTAAAAAAACTTACATTCGCTGTTTAGTGTTTTATAAATCAAATCTTTAATTATGGTAATTCATGGACAATGGTTCTTCCCAGATTTAGACAATAAGTTTTATTTTGGAAATTTACATATTGATGATGACAAGATTAAATTGAATATTTTTGGAGAACTGCCAAACGTCAAAATGCCTATTCGGTTTCCAATAATTTATGGAAAATCAATAGAGGGAGATTTCACTCTTATAAATGCTGTATGGAATCGAAATCTTAGAGCAAATTACACAAACAATTCAGTTGAGACTGGACTATTTGTTAGTGAAGTTATACGTGGTCATTGTTATGAGAAATCAGAAGGGGTTAAATTCAGAAAATATAGCTTTGAATTAGATGGTCTCAAAGAGTGGATTAAAGATTTAGGTATAGATGTTAGAGATAGCAATGGACAAATTAAGGTCGAGTATTTAAGACCTAAGACCATAAACTTCGATATACAAAATTTTGGTAGTGGGAAAATAATCTTTGAGGAATCCACTTGCTATGATAAGGAAGATTATGATACAATATGTCAGATTACTCAGTTTGTCAGCATTCTGTTGGAAACGCCAGATGAACTAAAATATGATTCATTTATCACGATTGCATTAAAGTTGAGAGCTTTGTTTTTTCTGCTTTTTGGAAAGAATCCGACATTAAATAGACAATTATTTTCTAGTAAAGAACACGAAGAGTTGATTTATTTCACAAATTCTAGATTAATTATTCATAATTTCAATGAGTTTTCTAGATTCTCAGTTCTCTTTGAAGATATTAAATGCAATTTTGAGAGTACCTTAAACAGCTTCTTATCAAAAGCAGATCAATTAGAGCCAATTTTGAATATTTGGATGAACTTTCTAACGGATGATAAATTAAAAGATGAAAATAAATTTTTATTGGTTTGTCAGGCTTTGGAGGCATTCCATAGAAAATTTATGGAACAAAACGAAACATATGTCAATTCAGAATCTAAGACTTATGGGGGATCAAAATCTCCGTATTTTAAGACTCGAATTAAAAGGATAATCAATTTATTAGAACAGTCACTTCAAATCAACATAACATTTGGTTTAGACAAGGAGAGTATTTCTGAGCAGATTACAAACACAAGAGACTATTACACACATTATTTAAAAGAAGAAAAGCAAAGGTTTTCAAGTCAGGAAATTCTAGCTTTTACTCCAAAACTTATTAAAATTTTACATATATTGATTTTGAAAGAAGTTGGAGTAAATGAAACTGTTTTAAAGAAGTATTTTGAGTCTACATCATTTGACAATTACTATGATGTAAAGAATATTCCAAAGTTTCGCAAATCATAGCTATTGCTAAAAACCAAAACAATTCACAGTTCTAAAAGGGTTTAAAGCTACAGAAATTTTCTGAAGCCCAAACTAACGAAGAAAAATGCTTCAGAAAATTTCTGAAGCGCAAATCTGATCGGAAAAATGGTTCTGTAAATTTCTGAGGGACAAATCCGAGTAGAAAAATGGTTCTGAAATTTTCTGAAGAATAATTGGACAAATAAAACTTTAAATAACGAATACAATTACAAACAAAAACTTAGTGACACTATGTGTCCTAAGTGCCTTAGTGGTTAATCTAATATGAAAAAAGTAAACGCACACCTCCACACACCTTACTCATTCAGTGCATTCAATGATGTTGCTGAAGCGCTCGATAGAGCCGTTGCCGAAGGCGTAAAAGTGATGGGAATAAATGATTTTTACAGTACTGCCGGCTACAACGCATGGGCGACAGGCTGCAAGGAACGCGGATTGTATCCGTTGTTCAATATAGAATTTATCAGTCTGAACGAAGCCGACCAAAAAGCCGGTCTGCGTGTGAACGACCCCGGAAACCCCGGTCGCACCTACCTGAGCGGTAAAGGACTCTCCTACCCGTTCCAACTGGCAGAACCTTTTGCAACACAATTAGCCGACGTGAGCGCCGAAGCCAATGCACAGGTGGAAGCTATGTGTGGTAAGGTAAATGAAATTCTGGCTGCGAATAATGCCGGTTTTACATTGGACTTCGAATGGATTAAAAACGACCTGACTAAAGGTTCTATCCGCGAGCGCCATTTGGCCAAAGCCTTACGCTTGAAAGTGTACGAAGCTTGTAATAACAACCCATTGGATATTCGTATCTTGTTTCACAAACTTTTCGGAGGAAAAGAATTGAAATCGGAAATCAACGACATTGCCGGAGTGGAAAACGAAATCCGTGGCAACTTGCTCAAAGCTGGTGGTGGCGCTTTTGTTCCCGAAGATCCAAAGGCATTCTTGCCCATGCAAACCGTTTGCGATATTATCGTGGCGGGTGGTGGCATACCAACCTATCCGTTCCTGGCCGATGATGCCAAAGGCGGTTACACCGATTTCGAAGGCGATTTGGAAAAAGTGGCAAAGCAGTTGACCGAGCGCGGTTTCCATTCGGTAGAGTTTATCACTACCCGCAACGGTGTGGAATTGTTGGAGAAATACGCTAGCTATCTGCATGACCAGGGCTTTGTGGTAACATTTGGCAGCGAGCACAACACGCCTGCTATGGAACCGATTGAGCTTTTTGCGCGTAACAGCACACCTCTTACCGACCGTTTGTTGCAAATCAACTACGAAGGTGTTTGCGTGGTGGCGGCTCACCAACATTTGGTAGCACAAGGCTTGCGCGGCTACGTGGATGCCAAAGGACAAGCCGATCGCAGCAAACGGGGTGAATTTATAAAGCTGGGAAACGAATTAATAGAAAGTTTATAACCACATAGGCACATAGGTACAATAGAAAATGTGTCCTATGTTCTTCTTTTTTGTGGTAAAAAATAGTTTTAACATCTTATATGGCCTATGTGCCTATGTGGTTCAAAAATGAAAGAAATTCAACAACTAATCGAAATATCGCAATTCTACGGCCGTGATAGCCGTTTCGTAATTGCCGGCGGTGGAAATACATCGTACAAAAACGCAGAGAAAATCTGGATAAAGGCCAGTGGTTCGTCTTTGGCAGCTATTACCGAAGAAGGTTTTGCGGTGCTTGATAGTGCCAAACTAAACCTCATGTCCGACAAAGTGTACAGCGCTAATGCTGCAGAACGTGAAGAGCAGGTGAAAAATGATTTGGCCGATGCTACTATCACCAAAGGCAAACGCCCATCTGTAGAAACGTCGATGCACAACGTGATTGACTTCGCCTTTGTGGTACACATGCACCCAACTCTGGTAAACGGTTTGATGTGTGCTAATAATGCTCAGGCTGACTTGCAAAAATTGTTTGGTGCAAAAGCATTGTACATCGAATATACCGATCCGGGCTATGTGCTGTTCAAAAAAGTGGAAGATGCCATCAAAGCTTTCCGTGCTGAGGACGGTGCCGAGCCTGCTGTTATCTGGTTGCAAAACCATGGTATATTCGTGGCTGCCAACAGCATAGAAGAAGTAAAAGTGCTTTACACCAAACTACTCGACACACTTGAGAAAGCTGTGAATTCTAGTGATAGGGTGACTTTAAGTCACCCTATCACTAACTTCGCTGAGCCTCGTGAGACTTGTAGCTGCACCGAAAAAGTATTACCGGCCATTCGCATGATACTTTCAAATGAAGGTTTGAAAACCCTGAAAGTGCGTAAGAATGCATTAATCAAACATTTCTACGATACCGAAGAAGCGCAAGCCAAAATTGCAAAACCGTTTACTCCGGATGCGATTGTATATTGCAAGTCGAACTATATTTTCCTCAACGACGAAGAACCGGAAGCTATATTGGCAGAGGCTGCAAAACAAATTCCGGCTTTCACCGCCAAGTTTGGTTATCAGCCAAAAGTGATTCTTATCAAAGGAATCGGATTGGTAGCTGTGGGCGATAATGCTGCTCAGTGCGACATTATTCTGGACGTGTTCGAAGATGCGATGAAAATTGCTTATTACTCCGAATCGTTTGGTGGTCCTCACCCAATGACGCAGGCGCAAATCGACTTTATCGACAACTGGGAAGTGGAAAACTACCGTCGCAGTGTGGCAGCAGGTGCATCAGCCGGTCGTGCAGAAAATAAAACCATTATCGTAACCGGAGCCGCACAAGGCTTTGGCGAAGGGATTGCCCGTTGCTTGTTGCAACAAGGCGCTAACATTGTGGTGGCAGATATGAACGAAACGGTTGGACGTGCAACTGTTGAGCATTTCAACACGCTGTCAAAAAGCAATCGTGCCATCTTTGTAAAAACCAACGTAAGCGAAATTCCAAGTATCGAAAACCTCGTTCACGAAACCATTTGCAATTTTGGCGCTATCGATGCCTTCATTAGCAATGCAGGCGTGTTGCGTGCCGGTGGATTGGACGACATGACGCCAGAAGATTTCGAATTCGTAACAAAAATCAACTATAACGCTTATTTCTATTGCACCAAAGTGGTTAGCAAGGTAATGAAGCTGCAAACCAACTACGCACCGGAGTATTATGCCGATATTATTCAGGTAAATTCTAAATCGGGATTGCGCGGCAGTAAAGCTAACTTTGCGTATGCCGGCGGTAAATTTGGTGGTATTGGTCTGACTCAATCATTTGCATTAGAACTGGCTCCGTTCCGCATCAAAGTAAACTCTATTTGCCCGGGCAATTTCTACGAAGGACCACTATGGAGCGATCCTGTTAACGGCCTGTTTGTTCAGTACTTAAATGCAGGCAAAGTCCCAGGAGCTAAAACTATAGACGATGTGAAAGCGTTTTATCTGGCACAAGTTCCATTGCAAAAAGGCTGCTCACCCGAGGATGTTACCAAAGGTGCCCTTTATCTGATGGAGCAATGCGGCGAAACCGGACAGGCATTGCCAATTACCGGTGGGCAAGTAATGCTTTCGTAAGAAAGCAAGGAGTAAGAGGTAAGAAGGTAAGTAATTTGCCCTTATCTCAAAGCTCTAAATCCTATTTTTATTAAATAAACAATTATACAATAAGAAGTTAGCAGCACAAGATACTTACCTCTTACTCCTTGCCTCTTACCACTGAATTATATGAAAACAAAAGCAATCCGTTTATATGGCAAAAAAGATCTTCGTTTAGAAGAGTTCGAATTGCCACAGATTAAAGATAATGAGATATTAGCCAAAGTAGTTTCTGACTCGCTGTGTATGTCGTCGTACAAAGCAGCAACTCAGGCTACCGACCACAAACGTGTTCCGAACGATATCGCTGAAAATCCAATTATCATCGGGCATGAATTTGCCGGAGAATTGGTACAAATCGGCTCAAAATGGGCTGATAAATTCAGTGCCGGAGATAAATTCTCGATCCAACCGGCATTGTACTTCGAAGATGGCCCTGTGGGCGTGTTAAGCGCACCGGGTTACAGCTACCAACACATTGGTGGTGATGCAACCTATGTGATTATCCCGAACGAGGTAATGGAAAAAGACTGTCTGCTGGCTTACAAAGGTGAAGGTTACTATCCGGCTTCGTTGGCCGAACCGCTTTCGTGCGTGATTGGCGCTATGCATGCCAACTACCACACTACTCCCGGAAGTTATGTCCACAAAATGGACATTGTAAATGGTGGTAAAATGGCTATTTTGGCCGGTGTTGGTCCTATGGGACTGGCCGCTATCAATTACGTACTTCGTCGTGACGACCGCAAACCATCTATTTGCGTGGTGACCGATGTGGATCAAACCCGTCTCGACCGTGCTACACAGTTCTACAGCGTTGAATTTGCGGCTTCACGCGGTATCGATTTGCGCTATGTAAACACAGGCAAAATGGAGAATCCGGTGGAAGAGCTGAGAGCCATTACAGCAGGTTATGGTTACGATGACGTTTTTGCTTTTGCACCCGTAAAACCGGTGGTGGAGCAAGCTGATGCTATTCTGGCATTCGACGGTTGTTTAAACTTCTTTGCAGGTCCGAGTGATCCTAACTTCAGTGCCATGTTCAATTTCTACAACGTACATTATGCTTATACTCACGTGGTAGGAACCAGCGGTGGAAATACCGACGATATGGTGGAAGCTCTTGATATGATGTCGAAAGGTCTCGATCCTGCCGGATTGGTAACGCACATTGGCGGTTTAGGAGCTGTTATTGAGGCTACTAAACATTTACCTGAAATTCCGGGTGGAAAGAAATTGATTTACACTCACGTAGATATGCCTTTGACACCAATTTCAGATTTTGCCAAACTG
>Ga0302170_10000737_pt1 | contig 12895 bp, 7 predicted proteins | sample I_Fen_N2_1_FD_193492 | JGI IMG/M metagenome (GOLD analysis project Ga0302170, IMG submission 193492) | Peat permafrost microbial communities from Stordalen Mire near Abisko, Sweden - I_Fen_N2_1 | ecosystem: Environmental > Terrestrial > Soil > Wetlands > Permafrost | place: Sweden: Abisko...
CAAAAGCGAGCATAACTGTGCATCAATGACAGTAGCATATTATAACAAATCAGGAACTGCTTCCCTTATGGTCAGCAGTACACCCGTCATCTCCTTCTCCACCAGGAACTGAATAATCGATTGTATCAAAATCAATGCATATTGAATACACAACTACATTCAGAACTGTAGCTCCTATAAAATAAACAACCAGACCACCAGCAAAATTTCCTCCGGCCACACATGCTATTGCAATGGATACAGTTACAACTAGCACAGCAAAAGTTACAATAAATTTCCAATTGTTTGTTTTCTTTGCTTTCTGGTGTTCATCTCCTACCTTTGCTGCCGAAAGACTGGCCACTGCAACACCGATTTCAGCACTACTCAAATTCTGAATTTCGGCATTCACTACAGCGGTACCTTTATGCGATACTGAATTCGGTGTTGCATCCATTGTTTTCGAACAGCTACACCCTAAAAATATACAAGCTGCCAACACAACTGTCTTCATACTTATTATTTTCATACGAATCGACTTTAATATTAAATGTAACAATAAAAAGACATAAGCACATTGCCAACACAAACAGGTGGACGGGAGAATTCACGTCATCCTACTCCTACTACACCACCACCTCCTTCATTAGGATCAGGAGCGGTACCGGGACCAAATATATCCGGATCAGTTATCTTACAGTCAAAAACCGCTGAACACACACATAAATCTGCAATAATACCTCCCACTAATCCAATCATAAAAACACCACCAAGTCCTCCAGTTGCAACTGAAGCTGCAGACATAGCAACTACTACTGCAACACATATAACCACCGCAGTAATAATTCTTTGAATACGTTTCCAATCAATTTTTTTCTTTGCTTTCTGTAGTTCAGATCCCCCCATTACACCCATTGGATTGGTAGAGGCGGCTAACGCGGACGAATAAACCATATAATCGATGGTATTAGTCATATTCTTTGACATCACAGAGAACGCAGTCAATAAAGAGCTAGCTTCATTTTTACTCAACCTACCGAAGTTGACGGTCTTTTGATATGTATCAATAAACGATGTCATCCCCGATTTAAAGTCATCCACTACGAACGCCTGCTGATCACTGCATTTTACGAGACATGACTGCACATACACTCCCAGTTTCGATTGAAAATCATTCAGGTAAAACTGATACGCGCTGGAGCTTTTTGCCATCGATTTAGCAAAAGCTCTTTTAGTTCCCCCTGCAATCAACTTACGGACACACTCAGGTGCATCAGCGTCGTCAACTGCATCAAGCTGTTTTAGCGACTTTGCCAAGTCAGTTTTCATTGCTTCAAGTTCCGGAGCCACCTCCTGCTTAAGTTGAGCATATTCCACAGCAAAATTAGCCCCATAAATATCTTCCATGCTATTGATCATCTTCGATTCGGCATCCTTGGCATCCACGTTTATCTTGTCTTCGGTGAGCATTTTTGCCCTTATCTGATCCAGATTGGTGGCATACGAAAAAGCATTGGCCACTGCAACACCGATTTCATCACTACTCAAATTCTGAATTTCTTCATTCACCACAGCGGTGCCTATATGCGATACCGAATTGGGTAGCTCATCCATTGTTTTCGAACAGCCACACCACAAAAACATAAAAGCTGCCAACACAGCCGTTTTCATACGAATTGTTTTCATACGAATAGATTATAAAGTTGTATAATAAAAATAACAAATTATCATGATCTGTATGTCGCGTTTCACAACTGTACTATTCAATAAACATCCCCAAACAAGAGATAGAATGCGGACAAGAAAATACTCATTTAGTACATCCCCGTCGGAATGATTTACAATCAATTACAGTTTTATTGTTTTTATCGCCTTTATCATTTAAGTGTTAAAAGCTATGATTCATTCCCGACGGGGAGACTAATATTCAGGCTTCTTCATTAGTCACAGTCATCGGCCCTACTTGTATTACATCCGCATTCTAGTCATCATTTCCGATTGTTTTAAGATATTGAATATTTGTATCTGGCAAATTCCGTCTTTTAACACCAAATACAGGCTGCGAAATACTATCCACTACTGGTCTCATAATAATACGAAACTCGCTACTCCAAATCATAGCTATAAAAAATGCACCTGTAGCAATTCCAGCTATTGCAATACCTATTCCTGCGCCACCTCCTGCATACACACCAAGCGCCACAACACCAATAGCCACAGCTGCTACTATAACAGTACCTACAATTTTGCCAAAAAGTTTCCAATCAAATTTTTTCTTTGCTTTCTGTAGTTCAGATCCTCCCATTACAGCCATCGGATTGGAGGCGGCAGCTAACGCGAATGAATAAACAGTATAATCGATAGTATTAGCCATATTCTTAGACATCACCGACAATGCTGTCAATAAAGAGCTAGCTTCAGTTGTGCTCAACTTACCGAAGTTGACAGTTTTTTGATAAGTATCTATAAACGAAGTCATCCCTGATTTTAAATCATCCAACACGAACGCCTGCTGATCGCTGCATTTTACTAGATATGACTGCGCATACACTCCCAGTTTCGATTGAAAATCATTCACGTAATACTGATATGCGCTGGAGCTGTTTGCCATCGATTTAGCAAAAGCTCTTTTAGTACCCCCTGCAATCAACTTGCGGACACACTCAGGTGCATCAGCGTCGTCAACTGCATCAAGCTGTTTTAGCGACTCTGCCAATTCTGTTTTCATTGCTTCAAGTTCGGGTGTCACATCCTGCTTAAGTTGAGCATATTCCATAGCAAAATTTGCCCCATAAATATCTTCCATACTATCGATCATCTTCAATTCGGCATCCTTGGCATCTCCGTTTATTTTGTCTTCGGTGAGCATTTCGGCCCTTATCTGATCCAGGTTGGTGGCATACGAAAAAGCATTGGACACTGCAACACCGATTTCAGCACTACTCAAATTCTGAATTTCGGCATTCACCACAGCGTTGCCTATATGCGATACCGAATTGGGTAGCTCATCCATTGTTTTCGAACAGCCACACCACAAAAACATACAAGCTGCCATTACAGCTGTTTTCATACTAATTGTTTTCATACGAATAGATTTTAAAGTTGTATAATAGAAGTAATAAATTGTCCTGATGTTTTTGCTGCGTTTCGCGACTGTACTATTCAATTCAAATTCTAAAAAAAAGAGATAGAATGCGGACACGAAAAAGATTCTTTTAGTACGTCACCGTCGGAATGATTCACATCAGTTACAGTTTTATTGTTTATCTCGCCTATATTATTTAAGTATAAAAAGCTATGGTTCATACCCGACAGGGAGACTAACATTCAGGCTTATTCATAATTCACATTCAACTGCCCTACTTGTACTACGTCCGCATTCTATTCATTTTTATTCTTCATCATACTATTTTACATACTAATATGTCTCAACTTTTATCTTATGATATTACATCGTGTACCCATCAGTGATTGCGAGATTACTCTTTTGTTCTGAATTCACAACAGCATGAAAGCTTATCTATTAGCATATCCGATAGAGTTATTGCTGGTATCGCGTTAATTAAAGATGAAGTAGCTCCCTGCTGCCAAAACCGAATACTGCAAATATAACGCTCTGAATTTAGCTAACAATACATTTCTTAGGGTCAATTAGGGTACATTTTGATAGATTTTTAGATACTCTGAGTTGATTCACTATTTTTATGCTACTGCGCATACCTTGTCCAGTGCGTTTTTTCATTTAATCGTTCGTGAGGCTTAGCTTGTAGCCATACAAAGGTAGTTTCTGTCGTTATAATTATATTAGGTACTTGGCCTCGGCAGTTTCTATACACAAATCAATATCTCTACACCATTATCAAACAAATCATTTGTTTCATCTAGGCAATAGTGAGCCAATCCTACACATCGCGTTTAGCAAAGTATATAACATGAAATCTAAACTTAAAAAAAGTAGGGTTAACCACAAAGTGGCAACCCTACCTTTCATCAATAAATCGGACTCCAAAGAGTTAGAAATTACCATAAAGCAACCGGTGGAAATGTTTAAGACCCCAGCTAAATTACTGTTTGCAACACTAAATCATATTGCGGTTTTCACCAGCAGTGGAAACTGATTTATTTCATTTTCATAGTCAAGGCAAACCGATACAAAAGTCTAATAAAGTATCGAGGTTACAGTTATATCTCCAAAGCAAAAGTACTAGCTTTTCATCACAATACACTCTTTCACAAGGGTACACTAAGGGTACACAAATACAAATAAAAGTAGCAGATAGTTACTAGCTATAGGTCTCAGCTGGTGGTACACAGCTTTCAATATCTCTACACCATAACCGGACAAATCATTTGTTTCATCTAAACAATAGAGAGCTCATCTCATAACTCGCATTAAGCAAAGTATACAACTTGAAATCTAAACTTAAAAAAAGTAGGGTTGACCACAAAAGTGGCAACCCTACTTGTCATAAATAAATCTAGCTCCTAAGATAAAAAATACCATAAACTAACCAGTGTTAACGTTCAAAACCCAGGTTGAATCACTCATGGAACTCTAATTCATATCCGACTTTCACAAGCAGTAGAAACTGATTTATTACATTTTCATAGTCAAAGCGAACCGATACAAAGAGTCTGACAAAGTATCGGAGTTTCAGTATATCTCCAGAGCAGAAATACAAGCTTTTCATCACACAATACATTTTCATAAGGGTACACAAAGACAAATATGTCAAACAAAGTATACAACTTGAAACCTCAACCAAAAAAAAGGTAGGGTTAACCATAAAGTGGCAACCCTACCTGTCATCCATAAATCCAGTTCCTAAGATACAATCACCACAGACTAACCAGTGGTAATGTTCAAAGTCCCGGTTGAAGCACTCATGGAACTCTAATTCAAATCCTACTTCACCTGATTAGGAAACTGATTTATTTCTTTCTATAAACCGGGATGAACCGATACAATGACTCTTCAAAGTTTCGGCGTCTGTTACATCTTCGTGACAAATATACAAGCTTTTCATCAATTATTTTTCAATCACAAGGGTACATAAAGGGTACATAATGATAAATAATTCTCTTGTTAATCGACAAACATAACTCAACATTATGTATTATTTCTTCAAAAATAGATTGGCTCGGTTTTGTGCATTAGCCCTTATATTATAATAATAAAAAGGATAATCGTAACTATGGTACACACCGGGGCCGAAACCCAGGGTCAGATTTTTGTCTATCGCAGTGCTACATATCAAAACACCTTTGGATACATTCACTTTTGCATCGGCATATTGCGGCATTTGCGTAAAAAGATGAGTGCTAGGGCTAGGGAGGTACGAGCCCAGTCCTTGAGCGGTAGTGGCAACGGTCTCTTCTCTTGTCCAGCTAATGGGATTAATCACCAGTCCAATGTTGTTGCCCACTACCAGATTGCCTCCGGCTGCAACAGCGTCCGATTGCGTATTGTACGAAATAATCACGCCGGTATCATCAGGCCCGGTAGCAAACTTCAGATGAGGGTTCTTACTCAGGTAGGCAGCTGTAACCGGATAACCGATAACGTAGGCGGCTATCATCCGTTTGTACACATCGGGGTGGTCTTTCATATACCCTGAAAGCAAGAAAAGCATAACATTTGATCCCTGCGAATGACCGGCCAAAATAAAGGGACGATTGTTGTTGAAATGCTGAATATAGTAGTCGAAAGCGGCTACACCATCCGTTGTAGGAATACCACCAATTAGCGCATCGCGTTCGTTCTCGGGCAACCTCAGCGTATAGCCTGCGTCAGCCTGTCGGTAATAGGGTGCGTAAACATTACCTACTGTTTCGAAGGCAGTGGCTTGGCGCATATAAACAGCAGCCGATCCTTTGAGCATCGTGGCATCGTCGATAGTGCAGATGTTCGGCTTGGTGGAGTCAACTTTGTTCCAACAGGTAGGATAAAGATAAAAGACATCCACCGTTTTGCTAGTAACCGGGATACTTAACCAATGGGATGATTGAGAATAATCGGTCGCCTTCGTGTCAGCCGACACCTCATCGGATGAGCAGCCGGCAGTTAAAACAAGGCAACTCACCAAACTCATGAACACTCTCATGGGTCTCAAAATTTTTAATGTATTCATTTCCGTTTTATTAATGGGAATTAAGGATAAAAATATATGTTACTATAAATTGGTCGTACATGTGCTCAGATAAATTTTGTGAGAATTCATTAAACGTATTGCTAACAGCAATTTTGGCTAGTTTCGCTCCTTCTGCTTTCGGATATCAGTTTGCGTTACGATGATGATTATTCATATAGCGCTTCGTCCCTTCGGGTCATCCGTGATCACTTTCATCGTTTCTTTTTGCAGTGCAGTGTATCTATGGTAAAGATTTCTGATTTTACATCAAGAGCTTCGATTAGCTTGCACACTGTTGGCAACTCATATTCTTTGCTGCTCCCGGTTATTTCACTAGCAAGTACAACGCCTCGTTGTACGGAAAAAACTCTTACCAGACATACAAAATGTTGATATGAACTGTCGTAATTTGCAATAGTACCTGTTATATCTTTCGCCGCCGTTATTGTTGTGTAATCATTTCCCATCTGTACATATTGAGCAGCCCACTCGACAAACGCAGTACAAAATGACTCAAAGTCAATACTTCTCAAGGTCAATCTAATGGTGAGATGTGAAGGAACCTTATGAAGTAATCGAAAAGTTTGTTGAAACTCGTTGTTATAAGTCTTTAAAAATCGGCCTATTTCACGATAGCCATAATAACCACACATATTGGCCATCATACACATTAGCAAAAGATCTGTCATCTGGTGACGTCGCCCGAAACGGGAACGCTTGTCTTCTGCTTTTGATAGCATTTCTTGTAATGTCATGCTGTATTTATCTGTGTTTTATATGTCAATTCAATCATCTCAATAAATTTATGAAGCTATATCAATTATACCTGCCTTTCGTTCATTACTGAAATGTGTTTTCTTCTGGTTTCTGGAAAGTATGTACTCAATACTATTTAATGATATGTTGTAGCAAATTAAGAAATATATCATTAATAAATTCGACTTTCTTATTAGTTCATTTAAACCGGAAAATTGCTGTAATCTATTATCAATAGTCAATTCTATGCCTATTATTGTCGGCGGTGGTAGAAACAGAACTGGAAAAGTGGCTTCTGAGATTACAGCAAAAGGTTTTGTTCTACTAAAAATATGGATTATTATGGATGTAAAATACATACAATGGCAAATCTTAGACCCGGTACAATTCCGTGTCCTGACAGTATAATTATTACTTCTGTCGAAGACAAGGTTTTGACCGTTTTCAACTTACTTTGATGAAAAACATTTTAACGATAACAAAAGAAAAACTCAAGACTTTGAAATACTTACTCCCATAAAAGGAATGAAAGGGCAGACAGAAGAAATGAAACAAAGAAATGAAGCATTCAATGACTTTTTCTCATGTGCGGTTTCAAAGGTCAGACATCCGATAGAGTTCCTGTTTAACTAATCAAATAAAATAAAAAAATCATAGAGCGATGAAAGTTATATCAACAGCCGAATTGCTTATTCATTTGTTTGGCAAAATGGCAATTCCTTTCATTTATCTAGTCTTTTAAATACTGATACATATTATTGGTCAACAATAGTTAATTTATCAATTAACTATTGTTGACCAATAAGAGATGTTACGGCTATTACCCCTTACATTTTACTAATAATCCACCAGTTGGTACCATCCGATTGGAAAGTCCATCCCTGATACTGAACCGAACATGTTACACCTGTGCCAGCTGGGCTATCATCAATTGTACCTCCTGCTGAGATTACCGTTACAGTACCAGTAGCAATATATTTAATATTGTATTTTTTGCCAGAACAGGTTGTTGCATCTGGTAATGTAATAGTTGCCGTTGCTGCATTCACCAAAATAGTTTCATCAGTCAATGAAGCAGTATAACTACCTGTTTTAGTTAATATTGACATTCCTTGTTGATCTAGCTGCGAGCGGGTACCATTATCGATAGCTGTGAAATAGAGATGTGCTCCGTCGTACTCTATTGCACCGGCTTCGGTTGTACCTAAATTTGTACCGGCAGTCAGTTTCAAGGGAGCCGATCCTGCAACACTTGCCCCTGCAGGCAGTTGAAGACGCGCAGTAGGCGTTACTACCCCTATACCTATTTTACCACCCGTAACATGATCTGTTACTACATTATTAGATGGAGCTTGGTTTGTACTAGTACCCGTACCAAACAGCACACCACCTATATTGAGGCCATTGGCCGTAGCATTCGGCAAGGTGATGTTGGTACCTATTATAATATTATTATCTCCAATATGGTTGGCAGCATTCTCATATGCTACCTTATAACCTATCAACGTACTATGTGAAGCATTGATTGCGTGATAACCAGTCGTTGCACCTATAAAATTGGAATTACTGGCATTTGTGGCACCATTACCAGCTATAAAACCAATAAAATTGGAAGAATTGGCATTTGTGCAATCCTTACCGGCATATCTACCTAAAAATAAGCAATCACTAGCACTTCCGGCAGCAAAACCAGCACTCTGACCAATAAAAGTGGATCCAGTAGTATTTGTAGTATTTTTACCCGCATCCACTCCAAGAAAAATAGAATTAGTGGAACCTACTGCACTATTACCGGCACCAAGTGATGTGGACATAAGGTTACCACTATTAATACCATTCACCACACTAATCCCTGCAGAGAAAGAAGAAGAAGACCAACTGGTTCCATTGTACACAAATGTGGCAGAGGTATTGGGGTTTATATTCCCATTCGCATAAATTAAATCTTTTGATCCGTTATTACTTACAGTAAAAATACGGCCTGGAGCTTCAGTAGGTGTTGCAATAGTTAGGGTAGCAGGAACAGAACTTTGATCTATAATTATACCGGCGAAACTAGTAACTGTAGCAGCATCTATGGTATAGGTAGCTGCTGTGTTGCTAGCAGTGGTGGTACCCAATACATTACCACTATTCGGTGTCCAGCTTAGGAGTCCGGCACCATCAGTAGATAATACCTGTCCTGGAGTACCGGCAGAAGTTGGCAAAGTTAGTACATAATTAACAGAAGTCGAAGCCGAAGCCAGAAGTCTTACTAAATGAGAATTAGCTGTAAAGATCAACCCTTTGTTATCTGCAAAATTGGCTGACCCGTTAAAGTTAATTCCAGCGCCGCTCGTATTTATAGCTCCCGTAAATGTTGGGTTGTCAATAGGAGCATAAGCTGTACTTGAATAGGCATTCGTACCTAAGACTCCACCAGCTCCGATACTAAGAGTTGCACCATCGTTACCTGTTAAACCTAAACTATTATTAACCGTCAATGTTTTGGAAGTTGTACCTCCCGCTACTGTAAAACCGTTAGATTGTGCCGCAAGTGTCAACCCATTTACCGAAGTTGGAGTAATCGCACCTAAACCAATCGTTAAGGCAGGCGTTGATGTGTTTGTAGCCCATGTGGCAGTAACCCCATTGTTAGCTGCAGCTGTTGATACCGCAGTAACTGTTCCTGCAGTTGACCAAGTACCATCACCCCTCCAAAAAGTGGTTGCCCCAGCACCTGTTCCACCATTAAGATTCGTAACAGGTAAGTTGCCTGAAACGTGAGTTGCTAAACCTATCTTTCCCCACAAAGGAGCCACTCCAGCACCTCCAGAAAGTAAAGAATTTCCGGTTGCAGCGTCCGCTAGTTTCGACAATGCTGTTGTAGTTGAAGCAAAAAGCATATCACCAACTGCATAAGAACTTTGACCGGTTCCACCGTTGGCGGCAGCAACAATTCCGGAAACATTACCTGCGGTTGTTGCCGTTGCAGCATTTCCTGTAGTGTTTTGGTTCAATGTTGGGAAGTCTCCTGCAACGGCTATACTTGGAGCACCAGTAACAGTAGTATTCTTTAAAATTCCGGTAGCCAAACTTCCAAGAGAAACATTATTTATCTGTTTTACAGTGGTTGCACCACTGTTATTCATAGTAACATCACCATTCATCTGTACTATTGCGTTATTAGAAGCGTCAACACCTATAATAAACTTACCGCTGGTCAAAGGTGTAATTTTAGCGGCAGTTACAGAAGCGGCAGCGATCCTAGGTACATCGGCTGTACCGGCTAAATCACCAGCCAACTTGATCTTGCCTTTAGTTGAGGCATCAGCATCGACTGTTGCCCCAGCTACAATGGCACCATCAACATACGTCTTTACTGCATTTTGAGTTGGGAAAAGAATATCGCTCGTTCCTAATGTAGTAGTTGCAGATTTATTCCCTGTATTTTCTTTTGTCAATAAAGCTGCAACAGATGCGTCACTTAATACCTTGCTTGCATCAGAGGTGTTTTCCACATTGCTTAATCCTACATCGGATTTAGATAATGTTATATTCCCACTCAATGCATGTCCGTTTACAGTAATAGTTTTGTCGACCTTAGCTGCTGTTCCTGCTACAATGGCACCATCAACATACGTCTTTACTGCATTTTGAGTTGGGAAAAGAATATCGCTCGTTCCTAATGTAGTAGTTGTAGATTTATTCCCTGTATTTTCTTTTGTCAATAAAGCTGCAACAGATGCGTCACTTAATACCTTGCTTGCATCAGAGGTGTTTTCCACATTGCTTAATCCTACATCGGATTTAGATAATGTTATATTCCCACTCAATGCATGTCCGTTTACAGTAATAGTTTTGTCGACCTTAGCTGCTGTTCCTGCTACAATGGCACCATCAACATACGTCTTTACTGCATTTTGAGTTGGGAAAAGAATATCGCTCGTTCCTAATGTAGTAGTTGTAGATTTATTCCCTGTATTTTCTTTTGTCAATAAAGCTGCAACAGATGCGTCACTTAATACCTTGCTTGCATCAGAGGTGTTTTCCACATTGCTTAATCCTACATCGGATTTAGATAATATTACATTCCCGCTCAATGCCTGTCCGTTTACAGTAATAGTTTTGTCGACCTTAGCTGCTGTTCCTGCTACAATGGCACCATCAACATACGTCTTTACTGCATTTTGTGTTGGGAAAAGAACATCACTGGTCCCTAATGCAACTGCTGTTGATTTATTGGCCAACACTTCTTTCTCTGACAATGCAGTAGCAGTTGCGGTACTTACCGGCTTGCTAACATCAGATGTGTTATCAACATCGCTTAATCCCACATCGGATTTAGATAATGTTACATTCGCACTCAATGCCTTTCCGTTTACAGTAATAGTTTTGTCTACTTTAGTTGTTAAACCAGGAACGCTTGGTGAAGCGGCTGTACCGCCTAAATCGCCTGTCAACATAATCTTCCCTTTTGTTGTTGCATCAGCATCTACTGTTGCTCCAGCTACAATGGCACCATCAACATAGGTTTTTACTGCATTTTGTGTTGGGAAAAGAACATCACTGGTTCCTAATGCAACTGCTGTTGATTTATTGGCCAACACTTCTTTCTCTGACAAATCATTAGCGGTTGCTGTGCTTATTGGCAAATCTGATGCGGTAATTATTTTTAAAACTCCCGCACTCGACACCACAATATTATCGGATGTTGTACCAGTTGCCAGACCTTTTATTGATAAGGTTTTCCCATCAACATCAATTTCGGTATTAGCATTTAATTTACCACCCAAAGTAATTTTGCCATTCGTCACAGTCAGACCATTAGCAACATCAGCGTCTACAATCAATCTGTGCCACATACTTGCTCTCCAATAGTAATATCCGGGTACAATCCCAGTATCCTCGGCAGTATTATACACTATCATAGATTCTACAGGAGATGTAATTGTTGCTTCATCAGTTAATCCTCTAAGCGCGACCCGAGGTAGAAGCACGCCCTTGTTGGTTGCGAAAACATCAAGTATGGATGACGAATTTGGAGTCCGGGTTCCAATTCCTACGGATCCATCTGTTTGAGCACTAACAGATGTGGCTACTGCTGCAAACAGTGATAAGATTGTTAATACTTTACTGATTCTTTTCATTGTGGTATGTTATTTATTATTTTAATTCAATATAGTTATTTTTAGTATTTCTATCATTCAGTTATATCCGGCGTCACTATCACACAACTGTTATTGTGGTTTAGTACATATTACTTTTTCGTAACATTATCAACAAGACAACTGAATATATAGCTGCCAGATCTTAATAGTACGAGCACTTTGCACTTTACAGTTCAAAACGTGGTTGGTCTCAATCACTATCAATAATTCACCAACTACCCCTACCCTCTTAAGCGCAAAGCTCTCGTCTTATTTTATTTAAATGCTATCTATTAAATTCACGATTCTTGTTTCCAGTCATTAATTTCCTACTTGAATCCATTCATCACCATCCCACTGAATAGTCATTTTATTTCCAAGTGTAGTACCATCAATTGCATTACCCGAAAGTATTTTGTTAGTCGTAAGATCAACTGCTGTTTTCACAGTTTGTGAAAGTATAATATTATACTCCGATAGGTTTATTATCCTAAAAGTTCTACCAGCAACATCGGCAGTAGGTAATGTGAAATTTGCATTGGCACTAGCACCCTTCAGTACCACTGTATAATCAGTCAATTTAATAGTATAATTAGTTGTCGTTTTAACGAATGGAAAAACTCCGAGATCAAAGGTCGCAGGAGTCCATTTCGAGCTGGTAGTGTTATACGTAAGCACCTGATTTGCGGTTGGAGTAGTAGCAGCAACTTCAACACCCTGTATTTTGGCAACAGTATTATCACCATAAGTTCCGGTTACATCCCCTGCAAAAGTGGCTGTCTTATCTAATTTGCCATCGTTCAGCACCTTACCTTGGTTTGCACTTAAAGCATGGCTGGCATCAGTAGAAGTCAATACATCTTCAACGGTAGTAGTGGTCTCAGCTGCTGGAGTCCATGC
>Ga0302170_10000741_pt1 | contig 12836 bp, 8 predicted proteins | sample I_Fen_N2_1_FD_193492 | JGI IMG/M metagenome (GOLD analysis project Ga0302170, IMG submission 193492) | Peat permafrost microbial communities from Stordalen Mire near Abisko, Sweden - I_Fen_N2_1 | ecosystem: Environmental > Terrestrial > Soil > Wetlands > Permafrost | place: Sweden: Abisko...
GCCTATCAGTAAAAAACAAGAAAACGTTATGATAAAATCTCTCGATAAAAGTACACTTACTTCAGATTGCCCCATTCGCAGTATTTTAGCGCGCATTAGCGATAAGTGGTCCATTCTCATCCTTTTCACGTTGCAAAAAACCCCTGTGATGCGGTTCAATGAACTCCAAAAAGGCATCTCCGATATCTCGCAAAAGATGCTCACCGTTACCCTCCGTACGTTGGAAGAAGACGGCCTTGTAAATCGACGAATCTATGCACAAGTACCTCCCAAAGTAGAATACTCTCTTACCGATCGAGCCTATACACTTTTGCCCCATCTCAACGCATTGATTGAGTGGGCAAAAGAAAATCGTGAAGAAATACTAAGAGATCGAGTGGGCTAACCCATTCTTTGATTCATATTTTGATTTATTCGAGATATGATGAATACTCAAATTGTCTGCCAAGTAGAAGCCTCTTTGTTCTCCTGTTGAAGATTGTTCTCATAGAGATATTGGTAGATGTTGAGCAATTTATCCCTCACTGTGTTCTTGTCAAATTGCTTGATAAGCATTTCCGAAACCATCTTAGCTTGTTGAAATGCCTCTGCATTATCTATCAGTCCACGAGTAAGATGGATAAACTCTTCAGTGCTATTAGCCTTCAGATAAGGGTGCTCATATAACAACCGATACTCAGGAAGATCTTTGAAAACCACCGGAAGTCCGCAAGCCGCAGCTTCGATAGGAGCTAGTGGGCAATTTTCCTGATATGAGGGGAACAACATCAAATCGGCTGCTGCATAAATAAGAGGCATTTCGTCGAGCCCCAACATGCCGGTAAACTGAATATGCCCATTTTCGCATTCCGCAATGCGTTTGTCAATACGGTTGATGCCCTCCGTCATAAAGCCAAAAGGACGACCTCCTGCCCATACAAATTTAGCATCCGGTATGGCAGAGGCTACATCCATGAAATCTTCTACTCCCTTGCGTGCTTGTAATTGCCCTACACCCAGCACTACAAAGTCATCCTCTTTCAAGCCCAAGCGTTCGCGACCTTGGCGGCGCTTCTCTGCTGTGAACTTCCAACGCTCCACAGGAATAGGGTTATACACCCGTACTATTTTTGTTTTAGCACCCGTTTCCAAAATCGCTTCTTCTACACGTGGAGAGATCGCGATGCATACATCGGCGTACGTATAAACCTGTTTGAAGTACCATTTCACAAAAGGCATCCAGAGCTTCCAGGCAGGCAGAGAACCTTTGATAGAGTCGGGGATCACATGCACCGTAAAAACCTTCTTGTGTCGATAATGAAGTCCTTTCCAGAAAAAGAGAGGTCCATAGGTGTGACAGTGCATCACATCGCCGCTTCCCCCGTTGTTTATCACCGTTTCTACGTCTTGTTTTGAGTTTAAGAGCTCTACGTGGTCTACAAATGCAGTGTGAACTCCATTGCCTTTTACCATATAGGCCGTTTCGGAAACTACATGTACTTTCATATTTCTTTGATGTTAAATGACTTAGTTACGTTTTTGCTGTTTACCAGATGTACTATATTTCGAGTTAAAAGCCATAAGCCGATACCAATGGGGAGAGCGAGGAACATATATTTGAAAATGTCAATATTCGTTTCTATATACACCCAGTAAGGTCCTAAAAGATAACCCGTTGTAAGGTAAAGAGAACTCCAGAGGATCGTAGTAATCAGTACGGCAGTAGCATATCGACGAGGTTTGATGTGCCATAGTCCGCAAATAACAGCAATATAGCCGCGGATGAAAGGGGTTAGTCGAGCGATACACAGTCCGCTGAACCTCATCTTCTCCAATCTTTCCGATTGTTTTTTTATCATCTTGCGAGGTAACGGTAACCAACGAGGTGCTTTCTGCAGAATCAGATTGCCAAATAGATAGAAGATGAGATAGACCACCGTGCCAGCCAACAAGTCGCCTATAATAGCAGCCCCTAGAATTTCCCAGAAGTTTAATATTCCGGTGGATGCCAGATAGCCCGAAAAAATTAGAAGCAGTTCGTTTGGTAGTGGAATAGGAGCTCCTACTTCCTGTAAAAAGATTAGAAGAAAAACGGCTAGATAGCCATAGTGGCTGATGAAATAAACTAAATCTTGTGGCATACATCTTATTTTTAAGCCGATTTGCCGAAACAATTTCTGCTTTTTTATGCCTGCAAAAATAGAGTACCGCTATTGCGCAGTTATTACATTTTGAAGAGGAAAATGTTACGTTTCTTCATTTTTGCTATTGCATATAGCTTTAAACTCTGGACATCTGGGGATTGCGAATTTAATTACATAGCGTAGCATACTATAACGACATTTTATGTGCGTAAAAAGCTATAAAATAAGATTTGACTGATAAATCTTTATGAATTGGTTTTGTTTGCGTTTTATTTATGCTATATTTGCCATTTATTCGTATATCAATTAGCAATAATTATTTAATACATAACTAAAAAGCAATTTTCAATGATCCTTTTCAGTAAAAAAAACATTTATTTCTTGATCCACTTAGTGACTTTTGTCCTTTTATTCTGTACCGCCTGTCTTAAAACGGATGCAATGGAGTTAATCTCTCCAAATAAGAAAATCAAGGTCGAGATTCAGTTTGCTCCAAAGAATGATTCTAAGTTTGGACAAGTATCGTTTAAAGTAGACTATCTAAACGAACACACTAAAACCGAAGTTTTGCCCTCTTCTCCTTTGGGGCTAGTACGAAAAGATCAACCTTTTTCTGATGGTCTTGTGTATGTTAGTGAATCTAAACCCTTTTTAATCCATGAGGAGTACAAAATGCTCCATGGGAAAAAGAGTAATGGAGAGAATTTTTGCAATGAAAAAACTTTTCGCTTTAAAAACGCTGAAGGAAGTCCTATTGACCTTATCTTTAGAGCTTATAATGATGGCGTTGCTTTCAGGTATTCATTCCCAAATCAAGCCGATTCTGCATTTCAGATAACAGATGAGCGTACAGCTTATTCCATACCTAATGGCACTAAACGTTGGATACAGCCTTTTGATCTCTCGTATGAAGGTTATTTCCCTTTAAATACAACGGGGCTCAGTGATAAGAAGGAGCAGGAGTGGGGTTATCCTGCTTTGTATCAAAAAGACAATTTGTTTGTACTTATATCCGAAGCAAATCTCTCTCGATTCAATTCTGCCACAAGATTATGTAATAAGGAGAATCCACAATTATATAAGGTCAGTTTACCTTCTCAACGAAGTGATTACCAAACGACTGCTACCTCAATAACTTTACCATGGAAATCACAATGGCATGTATTAATGATTGGAAACTTAGCCAATATCGTTGAATCGACCTTGATAGGTGATTTAAGTGAACCTTGTAAATTAAAAGATACCGAATGGATTAAGCCCGGTGCTGCTTCATGGATTTATTGGGCTAATAATCATGGTTCAAAAGATTATCAAAAAATAGTTGAATATATTGATTTAGCCGTTAAAATGAATTGGCCTTATGTTCTTATCGATTGGGAATGGAATGTTATGGGCAACGGTGGTACAATAGAAGATGCTGTGAAATATGCTAATAGTAAAGGCATCAAACCCTTAATGTGGTATAACTCAGGTACTGCATGGCTAGGCGCAGCTCCTGCTGATCGCTTGCTTAAAAAAGAAAAGCGGATAAAGGAGTTTGAATGGCTTAATAAAATTGGAGTCTATGGCGTGAAAATTGACTTCTTTGCCGGAGATCAACAAGATATGGTTAATTATTATATCGATTTACTCGAGGATGCAGCAGCGCATCATCTTATGGTTAATTTTCATGGAGCTACACTTCCTAGAGGATGGGAAAGAACCTATCCTAATCTCATGTCAACCGAAGCCGTTTTAGGTGCTGAATGGTATAATAATAACGATAAACTTACTCCAAGAGCAGCTTCGCATAATGCCACATTGCCATTTACTCGAAATGTAGTAGGCTCTATGGATTACACTCCTGTTACATTCTCGAATTCACAACATCCGCATATCACAAGTTATGCACACGAATTGGCCTTATCGGTTGTCTTTGAGTCCGCTTTGCAACATTTTGCAGATAAGCCATCCGCATATCTAGATTTACCCGATGCTCCAAAAAATTTCTTAAAAACCGTTCCCACTGCATGGGATGAAACGAAGCTTATCGAGGGCTACCCAGGTGAGAACATTATTATAGCTCGACGGAAAGGCGATAAATGGTACGTAGGAGGAATAAACGGAACGAACGACCCAATGACATTCAAGTTCAATCCGTCCTTCTTAAAGAAAGGTTCCTATAACCTTCAAGTAATAAAGGATGGATCTAATGACCAATCATTTGAAACCGTAAATAAAAAGATTTCAAAGAAGGATACCATTGAGGTAAAATGCTTACCAAGAGGTGGATTCGTTTGTGTGATTGAATGATAATAAAGAGTTAGTAGACTTTACCAATATGAAGTGAACCCCGAAAGTTAGACAAAAAACTTTCGGGGTTTATTTATGTCAAGCGATCACATATTAGCAGAAAAGAAAGAATCATCGGTCTTTTTTGAGTCGACTCACCTCTTTTACTATTCGTGCAAACGATTTATCTTTTTTACGTTTCTCGTATTCCGAAGTTGAAAAATGCCAAGCTTCTTTCCGAAGTTTCAGGAAACTGTGATAGATACTTCTTTCCAGCGTTCCGTCTTCTACTGCTTTCAGAACCGCACAACCGGGTTCGTTGGTGTGCGTACAATCTTTAAAACGGCAGTGCTTTTCTAACTCAGAAATATCCAAAGTCGAAGATAGCGTTTCGAGGTTATGCGCCGTAATACCAAACTCTCTTACTCCCGGAGTGTCGATGAGTACTTTCGAATCATCGAGCAATACCATCTCTCGTCGGGTGGAAGTATGCCTTCCTTTTCCGGTAGATTCGCTGATGTGAGAAGTGTCTAAAACATCCTTGTTGCATAAAGCATTGATCAGAGAACTTTTCCCCACACCCGATGAACCTACGAAAACAACTGTTTCCCCTTGCTTGATGTATTCGCGTACGATATTGATCTTTTCCGGAGAATAAATGCTGATTGTAAAGATAGGCATCTTATCGGAAAGATGTTTCAATGAATCAGCGATCAGACTTTCGTCGAAGCCCAAATCTGCTTTCGTGAGCACCAAAACCGGGGTGATCTCTTCTTCCGCAATCTGAACCATAAAGCGTTCTATTCTGCGAACATTGAAGTTGTCGTCTAGACTTTGCACGATGAATGCTTTATCAACATGCACCGCTATTGCTTGCTTCTCAGAAGTCTTTCCACTTCTTTTCCGGTATAAAGTTTTAGTCCTTGGTAAAATATCAAGGATGATGCCTTTACTCTCGTCTGTAGGTTGAAAGAGAATCCAGTCGCCCGTACACGGGTATTCTTCCGCTGATTTTCCGTATAGAATGTTTCCGCTTAATTCGCACTGAAACATCCCGTTTTCGCTCACCACCTCATAACAGGTTTTGTGCACGATCGTAACACGACCGTGAGGTAAGTTGTTGAATTGTGAAGATTGTTTTTGTTGGAATAAGCAGTCATTCCAACCATATAATGATAAGTTAATATCCATTTTAGTAATTTAATTTGAATTGATTAAACTCGAATTGTTTTATTCAAGACGGATGGGAACGATCTGATAGAAATACACAAACATCCCCTTGGTGAGTTTTGTCACCAACGAGTAGTATTGCTAAAGTCTAAACCATTCCCGTTTAGACAATTCCCTCAATTAAATTACTATGAATGAATTTTGTTTTTGTCATACAGCGTGCAAAGATATTATTTTCTTTCCTTATAAGTTGCAACAAACCATTTATTTTTTTTATTAAGTGTAAAGCAACGAAGATAATTAAAAGCAGTGCAATTTTATCGTGTATCTCAATAAAGATAAATCGTAAAGTACTTATATCCCCCGACAAATTATCGCATACTTGGGGAAAACCTATTATATCAGTCTGCTAAGTGCAGCAGAACTACATAGTGCTGCCTATCAATGCCCCCAGAAACTCTCCGTAACAACAGTATTATGCGAAATCACTACCTACTACTATGCAGAGCTACTTGGCATGCACTTTATCAGCGCAAGAGAGATCGTGATTTGTTTGGTATATGAAGCATTGACAAAAACTAATGTAAACTTAGATGATAATCCCTTGATATCGTCGATTTTTGTACTATTTCTTCATAATTATCTTACATATTATTCTTGAAATTGTTTCCATTATCTGAGACCTCAGTCCTTAGGAGTGCTGGCAATTTTGTCACTTATGATTTTAATCAGCGACATAAAATCCTTTCCGGATGACATGATTATTTTTTGAGGTATAACACATTTAAAGTCGCCATCAATATAGATATTATCATAATTGATTGGTGGTTCTATGGCCTTAAAAATCTTTTCGTTCAATGTACCGATATTATGTATGATTTTGATTCTGTTGATAGTATCTTTAATTGTTTTTGGATAAATGTGCTTCTCCACATCATTACGTTCTTTTTGGGTCATATCGGCACAGCAGAGAGAGTATCTGTCCTTTTCCTTGACAGAGGTTTTGAGTTGAAGTGGAGACATCATTACAGATTGGTCATGACTCCATCTTGATTTAACCTCAAGATAATATATGGGGGTATCGCTAAGATACACTACAAGATCATGCCCACATTGCTCGTTTCTAACGCTAACAAGCAGATTATTGTTTCCAACTCCAGGACTAATTTGTTGGGCTAATTCTTTTTGCAGACAGTCTTCGACATACCGGCCTAATGATTTCTTGTATTCGAAGTCGGCTTCTTTGTTCTCTTTGTTAAGGAGAGATTCTTTACCTAGTTTAATAATTTCATCGATATTGTCTTCTTTAGCTAAATCAGCCAATTGATTGAGCTTTTTAGGATCGTTTATCTTCATCAATCGGAATACACCGTCCTTGCATTCTGGCTTAACTTGCTTCATAAAAAGGTCTGCTTTCTTTTCCGCGATGTGTGGAAACAAAGTGTCCCATTCTTTCTTTTCAAGATTGTTAATGATATCAAGAATATTCTCGTTTTCATACTTTTCAGAAACCAAGAAATCCTCTATTTTCTTAGCGATATCTTTTTTCTCAACCTTTTCGAAAGCGTAGAAACTTATATATTCTTCATTAACCAACTCGTCTTTTAAGTCTTTCTTAAACACTGATTCGTATAATTTGAACAAATCATCATCAATATCTACTCCTTGTTTGAGGTCCTTAGCCATGCAAGGCACATAATGCATATTAGGGTATGCTCCATATTTACTTGCAAAACAGTCTTTAGATGGGGTCTTACTATCAAAGTAATTGTTCCAATTTTGGAGTGCGTCGTGTAATGAATGAATGTAATCTTTATTTTCCAAAACCCATTCATTGTTTTTCATTGAGATTTCTAGAAGCATGTTCTCTACGAGGTGTTGAAATGGAAGCTGTGCAATATCGTATTCTTCTTTATCTTCTGGAAGCTTTGGTAGGAGTTCTTCTTTATAGTCTTTACTCAGATGATGGCATATCAAAGGCATAGTAAGTCTGCGTATCGAAGGCATAGTATGTTGTTTTGCAGACTTATCCACATCTTTGAATATAGAAGACAGCTGTGCTAAAGTTATGAGAATATTCTTGTCGTAGCATTTGCCTTCGTCTAAAGTATTTCTTCTAAGTTGAGTAAGATAGTCCGAAATACTCTTTCTTAAGTCGTTTCTACCAAAGGTAGTAAACTCGTCAATGTCAGCAAATTCTCGGTTAACAAAACGTTCTGTATCAGATAGAACAATCTTTTTCGTAATCTCATACAACCAATCTGGTATGGTGTTAGCGTTGCGAATGTCAGATTTTCTTTTATGCTTTCCGTCGCGATTAAGAATTATAGGATATGTGTCGAATAACTCTGTATGCCCTATCTTTTTCAAGAACATGTCAAATCCATGCAAAGCACTAGTGGCTGCACCATCATTTTCTGAATAGCCTTTTGCTATGGCATCACAATCAAGAAACACCCTGTTGTCGGAAGCATACCAGCTGCTTAAGATATTGCTCCACGCAATCATTTCTGCTTTGCAAGGTAGTTTGCTGCTAACCGCTGATACAGAATACAAATCATTAAAATAGCCGGCGTATTCTTTTGTACCTATAGCATTGACAATATCACTTGAGAAAAAATGTAAGCCACTATTGGCTGCCATTTTTGTTTCGTCTACTGGAATTATTGTCAGTTTCTCTAAGAACTTTACCCATTTATCCTTAAACTGATTGAAAAACATATTAGTGAAGTCCTCTTTATTGTCAATAGTCTCAAACTTTAGTGCAGAAATCTCACACCAATTCGTAATATCGTTGAAATGTGTTTTTAAATATTTAAACAGTATATCCGTCATTTCATTTAAGACAATCTCATTTGTCTCAAACTTGGTACGAACATTAGGATTCTCAACGGGAAGGTGTATTCCATCACGCTCCTCTACAGGATAGAAACGATCAGAATGAAAGATGAAATCCATTCCGAAATTTTCTGTTCCCAACAATGGAAAATAGACAAATAATTTAGCTATTCCATCAAGGCTTTTCGCCGTTTGAATGCCACTCAGGGGCAGTATAATAGTATCGCCATTTAACGACTGGAGATAATATATCCTCTTTTTTAAAATGTCTTCCGTATTCGTTGACACTTTAATATCCATAACTTTTAAATCATTCTCGTTTGGAAGCTGTTCCTTTGAGTATTGTATAGTTGTTTCGCCATCTATACAGAGGGTAACATCGCCTATAGGCTCATTAACAACCATGACGTAGGGCATTATATCCTTTGCCGTATCAATAGCTTTCTTAGCCTTGGCTATAGCTCCTTCTGCAGTGTTAAGTTGATAATGGAATTCTGTCCACTCTCTGTATCTATCCACTTTAGGCGCATCTGCCAACTTTTCAATCTCACACAATTGCTTTGCCATTTTACCAACAAATTCTGGAAGCGAATCAAAAGTTCTGTCTATGTTAAATTTGTTAATATTTATAAACTTTCCTGGCATTTGATCTTCCATATCCAACGAACCAGAAACATAAATTTGACGGCCAAAAACATGTGTTGTAAGAAAACCTGTTCCATACTGTCCAACAGCATCTTCATCTTCTTTGGTTTGAGAAGATACCTGCTTTACCAAAGATCCGAATGTATCATGCGTGAATGGTAATCCTTGGTGTGCGAAGATAAATTCACTCTCCGTAAGAGTAATCTTAATATGGGCTTCTTTCTTGTCATTGACATTTGCCCTTGCCAAGTCACGTGCATTCTGAAATAATTCCCAGATCGCGCGATCTCCGCTACGAGGATCTAGCTTATCCAATCCTTGGGATATTTTAGTGCAACTCTGCTTGCAGAATTGACGTTTTTCGGCTATTGCCCAATTTTCCTTAATCTTGTTTGAGGTCTGTTCCATATTTGTGTCTTGTCTCAGTCAATATTCCAGTAAGCATCTGGGTCTCCATCGAAGGCATCATTGATGGTGTCATCATCATAGCCTTCAACATCTTGTGCATAACTTCCGGCGTATTCACCATAGTGACAACCGTAATCATCTTCATTGTAATCTTTATCGTAATACATATTCTTTAAGTTTTATGTCAACGCTTTGCTGCCTTGAGATAAAATCAATACCACAAGGTAATGGGAAATAAATACATTATTGGCCTATTTTCACAATTCCATATTTAATTATTGCTATAGTTTCCATATTTATACTCTCAACTATATTATAAAGTATTGAATGCTTTCGCTTAGTGTAGGTTGTTGTATGTATTGCTTTTAAGAACACGTTCTTGTGCACAATAGGGATGCAGCAAAAATAAGTTGCGTACAAAGGTAGACTAAATAATTAAGAAGAAGACATCTGCTAGCAAAAAAAATGCGTATTTGATATTTAATTATTGTTGACAAATAAATATTTGTCAGGGTCACGACTTTACCATTTATGGTTAGTTTGCGATAGGTCTTTCATTTGTGCAAAATATCATCGGCTTTCGCTTTAACTATTTATAATGAATCGTAAATATTCTGTCAGATTTTTTTCTTCATGCAACAGAGATTATCAGAAATTCATTCGTCACTTACGGTTTTTTCTCACCAAGAGCTTTCAAGATTATTTCTTTAAATTGAGGAAGAAGTTGTTCACCCCAACCTTCATTGTCGAAGAGCTTCTTACCCTCGCGGCCATAAATAAAATAGTGTGGAATAGCTTGGATGCCGGGAAGTTTAGCCCACTTCTCGCTAGAGATGCGGTAATGATCGCCCGGAATGCTCTTGATGCTGCTGCTCCAAGTTGTAAAGTCCGAAGTTTCGTTTGTTAGATATACGAAGACCACGTCTTTGCCTGCTAATTCACCCTTCATGGGTTCCGTCTTTGCGATACCCATTTTGCAAGGACCACACCAAGTAGCCCAGCAGTCGACGAAGACAACTTTACCTTTATATTTATCAACAATGGCTTGAAGTAGTTGCTCCGCAGGAACATCCGGTTCCTTGATGGCACGTGCCGTAGAACTCGCGCTTTTTAAAGAATCCATTTGGGCGATAACCTGTTTATTCATTTCTTGTAGTGTAGGAAGATATTCGGGAGCAATGTTCTCCCAATCCGCTTCGTTCACCACAGGATCCATTAATGAAATGCGGCTGGCTAATTGTTTGGCTTTCTTTAAATTCACCATCCATTGATATACCTCTCCCGAATCCAGATCATTAGCTTCCATATAATCCATATAATCATAATTGCCATTCACTACATACAAAGCCTTTAAATTTTTAAATAGAGTCAGTTCGCCGGCATGAGGATCTTTCAACGTAAAGCCAACTTTGTTGCTGTCGAGTATCGGTGCAACAGAGTCAGGAAGTCTTCCCCCTACTCGGTGACTTATAAGGTTTAAATAATAGATTCGTTTTCTTACGTACAAATTCTCAGCTAATAATCTCATGTATTCATTTTGCTGTGTAGTAAGTTGCGATTTTTTTTCAATAGAATTGATTTCCTTTTTCATGGAAGTCCACAAATATTCTGCAAAATCAGGAAAAGGTAGTTTTACTATATTTTCAAGAAACTCATGTTTAAGGACATTTGGGTTAAAATCCCAGTGATGTTTATTCTTATATTCATTGGTTGGAGCAAATTTTCCATAAAAGCCATAACCCGGCTTATCATTCAAAGTTGTATCTCTAACAGGGTTCATCGATTTTGCTGCGAGTGTAGGTGCATCTATATTTAGAACTTGTTCTTCACCCGGTATGAGTATTACGTAAAAATTCTTTCCGGCTAGTGTCACTTCTAATTCGGTTGGAAAATAAAGATTCTCTTCAATACGATAGTTCCCCAAACTATCGCTGGTGAGAACGATGTCTTCTTTTCCAGTAAAGGAGTTTGTATTTACAAAATAGTCAATTGACATCTCTTTTCTGTAGCCGTAAATGCGTCCTTTCAGCACAGCTTTTCTATCTTTTGGAGCATAATTCGGAAGTCCTAGATCGGCAAAATCTGAATTTATCTTATCTTCATGAAGAGCACTTGGGTAGGGCTTTCCATCTAATTTGATGCCATAAATAGTCCAATCCCCGCCGCCATCTCCTTCTATAAAATCAAGGTAGTCTACTTTCTTTGGCAATGGATCGAAACAAACCATCAGTGAATCTTGTTCATAAACATCTCTTCCGCTTACAGTAGTCTTCGGAGCCTTATTGTCAATCCCCAAGCTAAAAGGAAATTCTTGCACTTTATCCCCTTTTTTAGTGAGTAGCTTTCCGCTGCGGTAGGCATACTTTTTTCCTCCAACTTCCAGATGAGCTGTGGTATTCATTTGCCAAGGGCGGTACACACAGTGCATCTTAAAATACAGAATGGTGGCAGTGTCCGTCTGAACTACTTTTTTTATTTCCAAATCACTGGTGTTAGAGTAATACCAATAAGGAAACTCTACCACTTTCTTTTTTGCTTGAACCGTAAGTCCGCATAGCAGGCAAAGGATTTCGATCATTAGTTTTTTCATGGGCTTTATCTTATTTTTTTATGCTTTTCTTTACTCTAAAAAGATGCTATCCTTTTATCAAAGAGATGCTTTCCTTTTGTTCAAGAGATGCTTTCCTTTTTATGCAAAGGTAAGCATCTTTTTGAGGCTGAATGTTTCCGTCTGAATGGACGTTTTTTACTCTTTCAGATAGCTCTCGAAGTATCTTTTCGCTTCTTCCAAATTACAATTGCTTAACATAGGGATTATCTTTTGAATTTCCTTAATGGGTAAGTTCCACCATTGTAGCTTCTCAAGGAGAATGATCATCTCGTTGTCAAAACGTTTGCGAATCACCCGTGACGGATTTCCCGCCACAATGGTATAGGGCTCAACATCCTTACCAATGGTACTGTTCGCCCCAATAATTGCTCCATCGCCAATGTGTATTCCGGGCAATATAGTACGAGAATGTAAAATAAACTGTGTCATCAAAGAAAAAAGTATTAACTTTTCAAAACAGTTTAGCTTATGTCAGAAGAATTTGATTTTGAAATTATCAAGAACAAGGCCATCGCTCAATTAAAAAGTGGTAAGCCCTTGTTAGGAAAAGACGGAGCTTTTGCTCCTTTGTTGGAAAGCATCATAAATGCCGCTCTTGAAGGTGAGATGGATGCCCATCTGAGCGAGAATGAACGTCAGATCGGTAATCGTCGTAATGGAAAAATGGCCAAGCAGGTCCAAACTGCCTTAGGTGAGGTGACTGTCTCAACCCCTCGTGACCGCAACTCCTCTTTTGATCCTCAGTTTATAAAGAAGCGTGAAACCGTTTT
>Ga0302170_10000745_pt1 | contig 12809 bp, 13 predicted proteins | sample I_Fen_N2_1_FD_193492 | JGI IMG/M metagenome (GOLD analysis project Ga0302170, IMG submission 193492) | Peat permafrost microbial communities from Stordalen Mire near Abisko, Sweden - I_Fen_N2_1 | ecosystem: Environmental > Terrestrial > Soil > Wetlands > Permafrost | place: Sweden: Abisko...
AAGTAGCAGGGAGGAGATGATCTCTATCACCCAAACATTAAAAAATTCATTCAGTATAGATATTCCGGAACATGAGTAAGAAATTCATTGTTGCCACACGTCCTAGCCTTTTGGCTTACACTCAAACGCAACAAACTGTTGAACTGCTGAAAGCTAAAAATCCAGACTGCGAATTTGAAATCGTAAAGATTTCAACCCATGGTGATGCTGTGACCAACAAACCTCTGACTGCCTTTGGAGGAACCGGAGTTTTTGTCAAAGAACTGGAAAATGCCATTTTGGAAGGTAAGGCTGACTTTGCCATCCACAGTCTGAAAGATGTACCAACCATTCAGCCTGATAAATTAATGCTCGCAGCATTTCCAACAAGGGAAGATCCGCGCGATGTTCTTTTGATCAGAAACGGACTCAGCATTGATCAACTAAATGATCATTGCGTCATCGGAACAGGGAGCCCGCGTCGCATGGTACAAATAGCCGAACTGAAACCTAAAGCTACTTTTGCCGATTTGCGGGGAAATATTGACACACGATTAAGAAAGCTAGACGAAGGTCAATACGATGCCATTGTACTGGCAGCTGCCGGATTGAACCGTTTGGGAAAACAAATCGATGAGAAAGCATTTCTTCCAGTCGACCTATGCATTCCGGCCATTGGCCAGGGCACGATAGCTGTAGAATGCAGAAAAAACGACGAAAAAACAATTGCATTACTCAGAACCATCAATAATCAGGATACCGAAACAGCTACAGCTGCCGAAAGATCATTTATGAAAACGATTGGAGGAGGATGCAAGTTTCCGTTGGGAGCGTATGCTACGATCGAAAACGAAACGGTACAACTCTCGGTTATGTTGGGCAATCATTACACACAACAAATTATTCGATTATCGGATAAAGCCGCTACTTCAGAAGCTGAAAAGTTAGGAATCAAACTGGCTGAAGAAATTATAGAAGTAGCCGACAAGCTGGGAATAGAGATACTGAAGTAAAGCCGGGAGGTCGGAATTCCGATTCCGACACAAACTAAGTTCAACAACGCCATGAGCACATTAACTGGAAAAATAATCATATCAACCCGACCGCTGACCGAAGATGACTCTATCAAAAATCACCTGACAGCAAAAGGAGCTTGTGTGCTGGATTTTCCAATGATCAAAATCTGTGGCGTTGAGCTGACAGTTGAGCAGACATCGATACTTCGAGCCATAAACGAGTACGAGTGGATAGTGTTTACCAGCAAAAATGGAGTAATTCATTTTTACAAGCAGCTGAATGCATTAAACATCGACGAGAAAGCAACAGCACGTACAAAAATTGCTGTTATTGGTAAAAGTACAGGCGAAGAGGTTCTAAAGCACAATGAATCTCCCTATCTGATATCATCAGGAAAAACGTCGGAAGATTTACTTGCCGAAATACAGAAAGAAATTAAGCCCCGCGATAAAGTACTGTTGGTTCTTGGCGAACTGGCAGAGGATAAACTAGAAAAAGGACTAGTCTACAGCTGCATTGTACATCGCATAAATGTATATAAAACAATAGAGTTGGAATATACGTCCAATGATATTATTGACCGGATAAGAGATGATAATTATCAGATGATACTCTTCACCAGTCCATCCGGATTTCGAAATTTCAACAGAATAATGCTTGCAAACAATATAAGCTCCAACATCAGGGCTGCATGTATCGGTAAGACCACAGAAATGGAACTCTTGAAAAACAATTGTTCCCCATTGGTTGTTTCTCCGAAGTCGGATGCAGAGAGTTTTGCAAACGAGATAGAAAAGTACTTAGCCTCCCCTAGCTCCTCCAAAGGAGGGAAAATTGTTTTGTGAGGTTTTTCAGATTGCAATAAAATAACACAGCCATTCAAAAGTTCCCCTTAGGGACTTCAGGGCTAAAAAAACAATAGCATATGTCATTTCCAGTAACAAGACTCCGCCGTCTAAGAAAGAACCCTATCCTAAGAAACATGATTTCTGAAACTTCAATCAGTGTTGATGATTTAATCATGCCTCTATTTGTTTGTCCCGGCACAAACGTAAACAATCCTATTTTGTCCATGCCAGGCAATTCGCAATTATCCATCGATCTTCTATTAGAAGAATGTGCCAACATACTTGCAGTAGGCGTTAAGTCAGTATTGCTTTTTGGAATTCCAGAAAGTAAAGATGAAGACGGTCATGTAGCCTGCGAGCATAACGGTATTGTTCAGAAAGCGATCCGCGCCATCAAAGAGCGATTTGGAAATGACTTGTTGATAGTAGCCGATGTTTGCAACTGCGAATATACAACACACGGACATTGCGGAACCATTGTGGATGGTGACGTGGACAATGATTTGACTCTGGTAACACTTGCCAACCAATCATTATCACTGGCACAAGCCGGTGCCGATGTGATTGCGCCTAGCGATATGATGGACGGACGTATTAAAAAGATCCGCGAAATACTCGACGAAAACGGTTTTAGCCAAACACCCATCATGGCTTACTCAGCTAAATATGCTTCCGGCTTTTACGGTCCATTCCGTGATGCTGCCGATTCGGCACCAAAGTTTGGCGACCGCCGCAGCTACCAAATGAACCCCGCCAACTCCGATGAAGCCATGCGCGAAATTGCCCTTGACATTGAAGAAGGTGCTGACATTGTTATGGTAAAACCGGCCATGAGTTATCTGGACATTGTTTACAGAGCAAAACAAACTTTCAACATTCCGGTAGCTGCCTACAGTGTAAGTGGTGAATTTTCCATGATTAAAGCTGCAGGAGCCAACGACTGGATAGATGAGGAACGCATTATGATGGAAGTAGTACTTTCAATCAAACGTGCCGGTGCTGACATTATCATTACCTATTTTGCGAAAGAAATTGCAGAAGTGTTGAATCGGAAGTAAAAAGATAACCCCTAGCCCCTAAAGGGGAATTATGCAAGTTTGTCTTCATTATCAAGCGATTCTAAACAAAAAATAATTTTAATCAATACAAAGACACCTATATAACTAAGTTTTCAGAAATAAAACATACTTAGTTCCCCTTCAGGGGTTAGGGGTAATTATATCATGAATATCGAAAATAGTAAGAAAGCCTTTAAGCAAGCCTGCGAAGTAATTCCGGGTGGTGTAAATTCTCCGGTAAGAGCCTTTAAAAGTGTGGGAGGACAACCTGTTTTTATCAGTAAAGGTAAAGGTTCTAAAATTACAGACATTGACGGAAACGAATATATCGATTTTATCAGTTCGTGGGGACCTCTAATTCTGGGACACGCTTATCAACCAATTGTTGAAGCCATTCAACGTACGGCAGAACTGGGAACCAGTTATGGCGCACCCACTTTACTGGAAACCGAGATGGCTGAACTAATTGTGAGCATGGTTCCATCCATTGAGATGGTGAGAATGGTAAGCTCGGGCACCGAAGCAACCATGAGTGCTATCCGACTGGCACGTGGCGTAACAGGTAGAAATAAAATTCTGAAATTTGCAGGTTGTTACCATGGCCATGGTGATAGCTTTTTGATCAAAGCTGGCTCGGGAGCATTGACACTTGGGTTACCCGATAGTCCGGGAGTTCCCGAAAGCATTGCCAAAGACACACTCACTGCCAATTACAACGATATTGCTTCTGTAGAAAAGATATTTGCGGAATACGAGAACCAAATTGCGGCTATCATTGTTGAGCCTGTAGCTGCCAACATGGGACTGGTTTTACCTGAAAAAGGATTTTTGGAAGGGCTTCGCAGAATTACCGAAGAGCATGGGGCTCTGCTTATTTTTGATGAAGTGATTACCGGCTTTAGATTATCGCCCGGTGGTGCTCAACAGCATTACGGCGTAACACCAGATATTACAACCCTTGGTAAAATTATAGGCGGAGGTTTACCTGTTGGTGCTTATGGTGGCAAGAAATCAATCATGCAACAGCTGGCACCTACCGGACCGGTTTACCAGGCCGGAACTTTATCGGGAAATCCGTTAGCTATGGCTGCAGGACTGGTAATGCTGAAAACACTGAAAAACAATCCAACCATCTACAAAGAACTGGAACGTAAAGCAGCTAAGTTAGAAACCGGATTAAAAGAAAATCTTCAGAAAACAGGTGTCAAAGCTGTCATCAACCGTGTAGGTTCTTTGCTAACGATGTTTTTCACCGACCTTGAAAAGATTGAATCATTCGAAGATGTGATGAAATCTGATCAGAGTAAGTACGCTAAGTACTTTAGTATGGCACTTGAAGCAGGTATTTATCTGGCTCCTTCTCAATTCGAGGCAACCTTTATCTCCAACGCACACAGCGACGAAGATATCGAAAAAGCCATTGGAGCCAGCTATCAGGCGATGATGAAATTATAATTTAGGGATGCCCGAATTCCAATTCGGGCGTACTCTTAAAAATATAATACATAAATAAATTTGTACTACCATAAATAATAAAGCGAGTCAGAACTCACTTGACCCAAGAATAACAACATGTCAAACTCAATATTTACAGACACACTCAAAGGCATTAAACGCGAAAGACCCCCCGTTTGGTTTATGCGCCAGGCCGGTAGGGTACTTCCCTCCTATCTCGAACTACGCAAACAACATAGTTTTCGGGATTTAATGCTGAGTCCAGAGTTGGCTGCCGAAGTCACATTATTGCCTGTAACTGATTTAGGAGTAGATGCTGCTATCCTGTTTTCCGATATCCTTATCATACCCGAAGCCTTGGGAATGGATTTGAAATTTACGGATAAAGGTCCCATTTTTGATGCCCCGTTGCAAGATGCAGGCAATCAATTTTCCTCGTTGAGAGCTGATAGTTCCAAGTTGGCACATGTATACAAGGCACTGGATATTATCAAAAAACAAAAACCGGCCGACGTAGCTTTGATTGGTTTTTGCGGAGCACCGTTTACTGTTTTTTGCTATATGGCAGAAGGCAATAGCACCAATCATAATTTCTCGAATGCCATCAGATTATTCTATAATAACCCAAAACTATCGGCACAAATTCTGGAAACAATTACTGAACTCTCTATAGAATATGCCACCACACAGGCTGATCACGGCATTGATCTGTTTCAACTTTTTGAGACCCATGCGGGATTGATTCCATCCGAGATGTATATAGAACGGATTCTTCCCTACGTCAAACGAATTACCAACTCGGTAAGAACTAAAAATATCCCTGTGACATTTTTCCCGAAAGGACTTGGTACAGGGCTGGCGCATATCAATCATGACATAGCTGATTTTGCGGGTATCGACTGGCAATATTCACTGCCCGAAGCCCGTGCATTGTGCGATACAAAAGTGGGTGTCCAGGGAAATCTCGACCCTCGCATTTTGTCTATCGACAATCAAGATATTCTGAAAGCTGAACTCGAAAAATACAAAGCTTTTGGTAAGCAAAACTATAATTGGATTTTTAATACCGGTCACGGACTTTCACCCGACAATAAACTGGAAAACGTGAAGTTTGTTGTTGACTGGGTAAAGAATACCAATTGGGACAGAGACTAAATAATTTATAATGTACAATTCATAATGCATAATTAATAGCAGAACTTATGAATAGCGCACAGTTTAGTCTTCTTAAGAAAAATCAGGTTCAATTTTCTACACTTTTGGAAAAGTTTCCGTCCATTGATGGACTTAAGATGGTTGAAAGTTGAATTTAGAAAGAGCTAAAATAAATACACAATGAAAGTAACACCTGAATTTCTAAATAAATATAATAAAACAGGCCCTCGATACACCAGCTATCCTCCGGCAACCAGTTTTAGCCCTAAATTTACTTCTGCCGATTTTATTCCGGCTGTTGTAGCTTCTAACAGAGAGCAACCTGAGAGTATTTCCATTTACGTACACATTCCATTTTGTCCGCAGCTGTGTCATTTTTGTGGTTGCAACACTACGGCATTCGAAAGTGCTGCTAAAATCCGACGCTATATTGATTGTGTACTGAAAGAGATCGATACGGTGGCGCAGCATATAGACAAATCGCGTAAGGTAAGTCAGATTCATTGGGGTGGAGGTACTCCAAACTCCATTAATTTTGATTATCTCGCAGAGATTACCGAAAAAATAAAATCGCTCTTCCAGTTTACTGAGAATCCGGAAATAGCCATTGAGTGCAGCCCCGCTTACCTGACGATGGAAGATATCGATCGATTGGCAGTTATCGGTTTCAACCGCGTAAGTATGGGTATTCAGGATTTTAATCCGGAGGTGCTTAAGGCCATCAACCGCCGCCCGCCAAAGTTTCCCATTGAACAAGTCATGGAACGTCTGCGTCAGAATAATTTCAAAGGCATTAACCTTGATTTGGTATACGGACTTCCGTTGCAAACACTCGAAAGCTTTAAAGAAAATGTGAAGAAAGCCATTGCTTTATCACCCGACCGCATTGTAACCTTCTCGTATGCGCACGTGCCCTGGGTAAATTCCAATCAAAAAAAGATGGACGAAACCCGTATGGCCGGACCTGAAGAGAAACTACAAATGCTACTTGCCGGATATGAGATAATGACCAACAACGGCTACGAAGCTATTGGTATGGATCACTTTGCCAAACCGACCGACAACCTGGCCATTGCCAAACACAGCAAAAAGCTGCACCGGAACTTTCAGGGTTATTGCACCCGCGAAACGACAGGGCAGGTGTATGCTTTCGGAACTTCAGGTATCTCGCAGTTATGGGGTACCTACGCTCAGAACCTCAAAAACCTGAATCAGTACATGGATGCCATTGAAGCTACCGGACTGGCTATTGAGCGCGGTTATAGCCTGACGAAAGAGGAAACCGTGATTCGCGAAGTGATCAACGAAGTGATGTGTAACGGCTACCTAAACTTTGATGACATTGCACAGCGGGTGAAATGTACATCCGACGAAGTAAAAGCCATCACGGCTTATGACAGCGACATGTTACTACCCTTTATTGAAGACGGACTGGTGGAAATTATTGACGGAAACATTCATGTCAGCTCCGATGGTATGTTCGTGGTACGTAACATTGCCATGCTATTTGACCCGAATCTGACAAACTCAACGTCCCAATTTTCGAAAACAGTATGACAGGTATTCTTCTAATTAATATGGGCTCGCCTCTTTCCAAAAAGGAAATGAGGCAGTTCTTGTTTAATATGTTTAGTGATAAAGCCATTTTGCCTTTTCCTACAATACCACGTACGCTGCTGGCATTTATGATCAGTACGTTCCGTCATACAGGATCGTGGGATAAATACCAGCAAATAGGTGGTTCGAAGCTCAAAGAATCCATGAAGCTGATCAACGATCAACTGTCTACTGAAATGGGGACAGAATATGTAGTTACTTCGGCCTATTCTTATAGCCGTCCATCCATTCGCGAAGGAGTAGAAACACTTCGAAACAAAGGTATCACGAATATTAAAGTTATTACGATGTATCCGCACTCGAGTATTTCGACCACCGAGAGCGTCACATCCGATCTTGAGAAAGTACATAAAAGATACCCTGAACTCAAACTGACGGAACTGGGCACTTATGGCGACAATGAACTCTTCATTGGTTACTGGCTGGATAATATTCAGAAAGCCATAGCGAAAAACGGGTATAAGAAACCAACTCTGGTATTCAGCGCACATTCTATTCCACAGTATCTGGTCGATCAGGGCGACACTTATGTTGACGAAATAAACGACTCGGCCAAGCTGATAGCCGACAAACTGGAATTACCCTATAAGGTTGCTTTTCAATCGAAAATCGGAAAACTAAAATGGGTTGACCCCGACACAAAAGATTGCCTGAAAGGATTAAAAGCCAAAAATGTTGACGAGATTATGCTGGTACCAATCAGCTTTGTGAACGAGAATCTGGAAACAGCCTACGATCAGGGCGTGGAAATTGCTCCCTACGGAAAAAATGAACTTGGCATCAGGAATATATGTCGCGTAGAGATTCCCCCATCACATCCACTATTGATAGCTACTTTCAAACAATTACTTATAGAAAAATGACAACAAATTCCAACGAAACAATGACCGATGTGGTCGTTTTAGGTGCCGGTCTTACCGGACTGACCACTGCTCATTACCTGAATAAGTTCAACCAGAAGTTTATTGTTTTAGAAAAGCAAACTCAAGCCGGAGGCGTTATTCAGTCAACAGCAGAAAACGGATTTATATATGAGAACGGACCCAATACGGGAGTAGTAGGCAATACTACTGTGGTGGAACTATTCGAAGATCTGACGGGGAAATGTGAATTGGAAGTAGGTGGTGACAATGTAAATAAGAGATTCATCCTTAAAAATGCAAAGTGGGAACATCTCCCTCAGGGACCAAAAGATGCTATTACCACTCCTTTATTTTCGTTGAAAGATAAGTTCAGAATATTGGGCGAGCCGTTCCGCCCAGCAGGAAAAGATCCGCATGAGAACCTGGCTTCGTTCGTAAAGAGGAGAATGGGTAAAAGTTTTCTGAACTATGCCATTGATCCTTTTATCATTGGGGTGTATGCCGGCGATCCAAACTATTTGATTCCAAAATATGCATTACCCAAGCTCTATGATCTGGAACAGAAATATGGCAGCCTGATTGGCGGTTCGTTTAGGAAGAAGATGCAGGGCAAAACTCCCGAAGAAAAGAAAGTCACCCGAAAGGTTTTTTCGTGTGTTGACGGATTAGGTTCATTGACGAAGGCTTTGTATCAGTCGGTAGGTTCTTCAAATTTTGTTTTGGGTGCAGAGAATATCAGTGTACACCCGTTCGAAGGCGGCTACATGGTATCTTACCAAAATACGAACGGAGACCTTTTCAGTATTAAAGCAAAAAAAGTGATTAGCACATTGGGTGCTTACGCATTGGGTAAAATACTTCCTTTCATTGACCAGTCCGCTTTGGCAAAGATTGAGTCATTACTTTACACCAAAGTCATTGAGCTCGCAATCGGTTTTAATCATTGGCAGGGACAGGAGCTCGACGGGTTCGGCGGATTAATTCCGTCGCTAGAAAAGCGCGACATACTCGGTGTGCTGTATATGTCTTCACTGTTCAAGCATCGTGCCCCCGAGGGTGGAGCTTTGCTTTCTATTTTTATGGGTGGCGTGCGCAGGCAAGACCTCATCCGGTTAGATGACGCAGAGATCACCCGCATTGCGGAACGCGAATGCAGGGAACTACTGGGTCTTAAAACATTCGAGCCCGACCTGTTTAAAATCATTCGTCACAATTGGGCCATTCCGCAATACGGTGTTGAAAGTGGTGAGCGTTTTTCGACCATCCATTCACTCGAAACCCAATACCCGGGTCTGCAGATTGGTGGCAATCTGAGAAACGGCATTGGCATGGCCGACCGCATCAAACAAGGAAAAGAGCTGGCTTTGAACGCGCTTTAATGTTATAATAATCCGAGAACTTCATTTACTCCGGCACGCGATGCAACAACTTGCCCGATTACAATAATTATCGGCGTAGGATACAGTGTTTCGCTGGCAGCAAGTGCATCCAGGGTGCTAAGGTATTCGTGCTGGTCGGGTAAAGACACATTATGCACCAAAGCCACCGGGGTTTTCGGGTCGCGACCTTCGGCAATGGCTTTCGCCGCAATCTTATGAATGGTAGAACCGGCCATAAAACACACCAGCGTATCGGTATTGGGCAACTGCACGTCGGATGTATGACCCGTGATAAAGGCAACCGACCGGGCTATGCCGCGCAATGTAAGCGGAATCTGCGTTAACCCAGCCACTGCCACACCGGTAGATATGCCGGGAACCACCGCCACCTGCACACCATTTTTCTTCAAAAACTCGACTTCCTCTCCTCCGTGGGCAAATATCATGGAATCGCCCCCTTTGAGACGGACTACTTCTTTACCCTCTATTGCCGAATTCAAAATCAGTTGGTTTATTTCGTCCTGCTCATGACTGTGACAATGCTTCCGCTTGCCTACGTACACTTTTTCGCCGTTATATTTATCCAGAAAAGCCTGATCGACCAGGTCGTCATGAAAGATGACCTGCGCTTTTGCCAATGCTTTGTCACCGGCTATGGTTAGCAAATCCGGATCACCGGGTCCAAAACCCACCAGGGTTACATTTCCATATTGATGAAAATTATCTTTTTCCGTTGAAATCTGGTTTAGTTGTAATTCTCCGGAGTCAGTGCTATTCTTTAATTCAGTTTCCATATTAATAATTGTCTATGTTTCGTATTTTTCTATCGGTTTTTAGGTTACAGCAAAGGAATTAAAAAAAACAGAACTGTACAATCGCACCATCATGGCATTTTCATACCATAAATGAGGTAGGGAATAGGGAGAAGTTACGAGTTACGAGGGATGAGAGATGAGTTACTACCTACTACTTACCACTTACTGCTTACCGCTTACCGTTCGCTACCGACCAGCTCTGTTTATCTAAATATTGCTTTATTTATCTTCATTCATTAGTCCGCAAAGAAAGTCTTCGACTAACGGATTCAGTTCACTTATTATTAGTTGTTTTTTTAATTCGATATTGTCTCCGGCTCTTTCAATTAATGAGTCCCGGCATTGCTTTATTCTTTCAATATCATCTCCCAAATCAGGGCAAAGCTTTTTTTCCAATAATACTTTTAGTTTATGGCTCAGGTAAGGTACCTCGCCCGAAGTACCTATAGCCAGCATCAATGGCGAACGGTTGACCAATGCCGGAACATGAAAGTTGCTCTCTTCAGTATCTGTCACATCGTTGACCAGTAAACCAGCACCGATGGCTTCCTGCCGGATGAGGGCATTGGTAGCTTTATCGCTGGTAGCTGCTATCACCAGTTGAAAAACCACCGTATCGTTTTCAGCGAACTTACGTTTTTGCCACACTAACTTGTTATCATCGACTAGCGAAGACAGTTCGGCCGTCAGTTCGGGTGCTATGATCTGTGGCAAGGCTCCTGCTCTGAGCAATCCTTTCACTTTGCGGAGGGCAACGGAGCCACCACCGACTACCAGGCAGCGGAAGTTTTTTAGTTGAAGGAAAATGGGATAAGGCATGTTAGTTACGAGTTACAAGGGTTTAGTTACCAGGAATGAGAGATGAGAGATGAGGAATGAGGAATGAGTTACGAGGGATTATAGTTGTTTATTGATTTTTTTATTCGCAGAAACAAGCTTTGGTAGTCGGAATAAACTTCCGGGTACTGAATGGTGGGGCGCTGGATGATGATGAGTTCTACATTTTTCTGTTTTGCTGCTTCCATTTTTTCCTGCAGTCCTCCTTCGGCACCGCTCTCTTTGGTAACCATAAACCGGATATCGAATTCATCCATCAGCGCCTTGTTGAGATTTACGGAGCTAACGCCCGCCATGGCAATGATGCCGGCAGGTTGTAGTCCGGCTTGCTCGCACAGGCTGATGCTGTCGGACGTGGAAAGCACCCGTGCAAAGAGCCGCTCTGCTCCCAGCGGAATAAACTTAGCTACAAACCTGGAACCCGTAGTCAACAATATGTTTCCCAGCTTATTTGCCAGGTATGCAACCGCTTCTTCGTAGTTATCCACATAGGTGGCACTTTCGAAACGGGTATTCGCCCGTTCGAAACGTAGATAAGGCACTGCCGTATTTTTTGCCGCCTGCATGGCACCGGCAGACACCTCAGCCGCAAAAGGGTGACTGGCATCTACTACCAGTCTTACCCCGCGAGTCTGAATTAAGTGCTCCATTTCTTCGCGACTCAGTTTACCCTGCACCACTTCAATGCCCGGAAATTCGGAGAGCTGCCGACCATAATCGGTAGTGACCGAAACCAGTACCCGATAAGCCTCTGAAGCTAAGTGTTTGCAAATTTCCTTGGCATTGCTGGTGCCGCCTACTACCCAAATCATATGCTGCAGCATTTAAATTTTATAACCGCGCGGGGTAATCATTTTTCCATTGCTATAATAAGTCTGCGAATTGCCAATGATAAGCGTTGTAGTCATATCGATGGTATGTTCCAGCATTTCGGCCAGGGTGGTATGGGTTACAGCCGCTTCATCGCGCATGGCATTGCGCACAATGGCCACCGGTGTTTGCGGGCTACGATGCCGCAACACAATGTCGGTGAATATCCGGATTTGCTCTACGCGTTCTTTGCTTTTGGGGTTGTATACACAGATCACAAAATCGCCTTCGGCCGCTTTTTCGGTACGCTTTTCTATTATCTCCCAAGGGGTCATCAAATCGCTCAGACTCACTACTGCAAAGTCGTTCATCAGTGGAGCTCCCGCCAGCGAAGCCGATGACAAGGCGGAAGTAATACCCGGTACGATTTCTACTTCAATGCCGTTTTGGGCTTTGTCTACCATTTCGAGTACCACGCCGGCCATGCCGTACACGCCCGAATCGCCGCTACTGATCAGACACACATTCTTACCACTTTCGGCAATTTCCAACACCAAGGCACACCGTTCTACTTCGCGGCGCATGCCCGACGAAACAATTTCTTTACCTTCAATCAGTTTTTCGATCAGTGCAATATAGGTTTTGTAGCCTACCACCACATCGCATTGTTTCAATACCTCAATGGCTCTCAGGCTCAGATATTCTTCGAAACCGGGACCGGTTCCTACTACAAAGATTTTTCCCTTCATATTTTTATACTTTTTGGTATAGGCGCTTAGACCGCCCTATATATATTATTGCTCATAAGCATATTAATTTGTTTGTTTTACTCAAATATATGCATAAAACACATTTTGTCATGTGAGTCCAAAAACCCTGTAAGGGTTTAATGTGAATAACCCCCAGTAAGCGAAGCACGACTGGGGGTTAATGACACCCTCAGATACATAACCCCGAAGCGGGTTGAATGTTATTA
>Ga0302170_10000746_pt1 | contig 12808 bp, 5 predicted proteins | sample I_Fen_N2_1_FD_193492 | JGI IMG/M metagenome (GOLD analysis project Ga0302170, IMG submission 193492) | Peat permafrost microbial communities from Stordalen Mire near Abisko, Sweden - I_Fen_N2_1 | ecosystem: Environmental > Terrestrial > Soil > Wetlands > Permafrost | place: Sweden: Abisko...
TTTTTCTTTCAAATGATGAAACATATCGATCACCTGCAAGTTCGCACCTCCATGCAGTGGCCCTTTAAGTGAGCCGATACCTGCAGCAATGGATGAATAAGTATCTGTGCCCGTAGAAGACGTCACACGGACTGTAAACGTAGAGTTATTACCGCCGCCATGTTCAGCATGCAGCACCAACAACAAATCTAAAGTCCTTGCCTCTAATTCGGTATAATCCTTTTTTAGCATATAGAGAAAGTTCTCTGCTATCGACAATTTTTCTTTCGGATGGCGAATATGCAAAGATCGGCCAAACGTAGCATGCCTCAACATATTATATGCATAAGCTATAATTGTAGGGAACTTTGAAATTAACTCAATACTCTGCCTCATCAAATTATCACGCGAAGTATCATCCGGATTCGAATCAAAAGTATACATCTCCAGTACACTTCTAGAGAGAATATTCATAATATTAGAACCTTCCAACTCCAAAATATTCATCTTAGTCATTTGCTCAAGCGGCATGTTATCGTTCAAAAGTTCTAGAAAAGAGCTCAACTCTTCTTTGTCCGGAAGTCTTCCCGACAAAAGAAGGAAAGCCACTTCCTCAAAACCAAAGCGTTTCTCTTCCATTGTATTGCGAACCAGATCCTCTACATCGTATGCTCTATAAAATAACTTACCTGGAATCGGTTGTAAACCTCCTCCGGGAGCACGCTCATAGCCCACCACATTACCTATTTTGGTTAAACCCACCAATACTCCGGTGCCATCTTCATTACGCAAGCCTCGCTTGACATCATATTTCTGGAAAAGTTCGTTCTCGATCTTTGAAGAGCTCTTCATTTCCTCCGAAAGTTTGTATACGATATATTCTTTTTTCATATAGCCATCATTTAAGCGTTAGTATTATTGTTTTTAATTCTCACAGTTATTTCATGAGCAAAATCAGAAGTAGACAGAGTTTTTCCTTGAGGCATAAAACGAGCCAAATCATAAGTAGCTCTACCTTCAGAAAAACTTTCCTCAAGTGACTTCACAATTACATCCGCAGCCTCCTGCCAATCAAAGTACTCTAGCATCATCACCGCAGAAAGCACCAAAGAACAAGGATTCACGACATTCTTACCTGCTATGTTAGGAGCAGTACCATGCGTAGCTTCGAAAATAGCATGCCCGGAATCGTAATTTATATTTGCGCCCGGTGCAATACCGATACCTCCCACCATAGCAGCTAGTTGGTCAGATATATAATCGCCATTCAAGTTTAATGTAGCAATAACTGAATACTCCTCCGGTATCAACAATGTATTCTGCAAAAAAGCATCTGCAATACAGTCTTTTATAACCAATCTACCAGCCTTTATCTCTTCACCGAATTCGCGTTCAGCCAGTTCATAGCCCCATTTTTTAAAACCGCCCTCAGTATACTTCATAATATTACCCTTATGAACGAGCGTTACCGAAGGAAGTCCATGAGTTACAGCATACTTACAGGCAGCTCTAACCAGTCGCTCCGTTCCCTCTTTCGAAACAGGTTTCACCCCAAAAGAAGAAGTCTCAGGGAAGCGGACTTTCGTAACTCCCATTTCAGATTGAAGAAAATGATAAAACTTCTTAGCCTCAGGTGTACCGGCTTCCCATTCTATGCCCGCATAAATGTCCTCCGTATTCTCACGAAAAATATGCATATCCACCTTCTCAGGTTGCTTTATCGGTGAAACCACGCCCGAGAACCAACGTACCGGTCGCAAGCAGACATACAAATCGAGCGTTTGCCGTAAAGCCACATTCAACGAACGAATACCGCCGCCTATCGGGGTTGTAAGGGGCCCCTTAATGCCTATCCGGTATTCTTTAAAAGCCTGCATCGTAGCATCAGGTAGCCAAGAGCCCGTTTCATTAAAAGCCTTTTCACCGGCTAGTACCTCCAACCAATCTATCTTTCGTTTTCCTGCATATACTTTCTCAACAGCTGCATCTACTATCAACTGCATAACAGGAGTTATTTCTGCTCCCACACCATCGCCAACAATATAAGGCACAGTAGGCCTATCGGGAATAAGCAATCCTCCTTTTTGTTGCATTGTTATTTTACTCATTTCTATTTTGCATTTAATGCAGACCCTGCTTTAAACCAAGCAATCTGCTGTTCATTATAACTATGTTGCGCTTCAAACGTTTCAGATGTTCCATCTTCATGAGTTAAAACTACCTGAACATTCTTTCCGGGAGTAAACTGATTTAGTCCGGTAACTGAAATTAGATCGTGCTCATGAACACGTTCATAATCGTCCTTATTCACAAAAGAAAGAGCTAGCATACCCTGCTTTTTTAAATTCGTTTCATGAATACGCGCAAAACTCTTAGCTAGTATCACTTTTACATTTAGGAAACGCGGCTCCATAGCAGCATGCTCACGACTAGAGCCTTCTCCATAATTCTCTTCAGCCACCACCACAGATTCAAGACCCGCAACTTTATATTGTTTCGCCGTAGCCGAAACCGGAGCATAAACTCCTGTGAGCCTATTCCACACCTTATTGGTTTCGCCGTTAAAAGCATTCACTGCTCCCATGAGCATATTATCCGAGATATTCTCTAGATGCCCTCTAAAACGTAGCCAAGGCCCAGCCATCGAAATATGATCGGTAGTACATTTACCCTGAGTTTTAATAAGTAGCGACATCGACAACAAATCAGCACCATCCCAAGCAGCGAACGGTTCCAACAGTTGCAAACGTTCCGACTTTGGGTTCACATCTATCTTTGTTTTTTCACCCTTTGGAGCCAAATAGCCGTTCTCATCGGTAACAAAACCCTTTGTAGGCAGCTCATCTCCCTTTGGTTCAGGCAGCTTTACCTGCTCGCCCTTTTCATTAGTAAGGGTATCTGTGAGCGGATTAAAGCATAAATCACCTGCAATTGTCAATGCCATGGTAAGTTCAGGTGAAGCCACAAAAGCAAAGGTATTCGGATTGCCATCCGCCCGTTTGGCAAAGTTGCGATTAAACGACGTTACAATTGAATTCTTGCGCGTTGGATCATCTGTATGCCGATTCCATTGTCCGATACAAGGTCCGCAAGCATTAGCCATAATGATAGCACTCGCCTGCTTAAAAGTTTCTATCATCCCGTCACGTTCAACAGTAGCCCTGATCCGTTCAGAACCGGGATTCACAATCAGCGGTGCAACCACTTTTAAGTTCATCCTTATAGCCTCCTTCACAACAGAAGCAGCGCGACTAATATCCTGATACGACGAATTCGTACAAGAGCCTATTAGTCCCACTTCCATTTTCCGAGGATATGCATTTGCTTTTACCTTAGCTGCAAACTCAGAAATAGGAGTTGCCGCATCCGGGGTGAAAGGACCGTTTATATAAGGTTCAAGGGTAGAAAGATCTATCTCAATCAATCGATCGTAATATAATTTGGGACTTGCCAGCACTTCTGCATCAGCAGAAAGTTCATCGGCCACCTCACTTGCCATTTGAGCGACACTTTCTCGTCCGGTAGCCCGCAGATAGGCCGCCATACGTTCATCATACGGAAATAGCGAAGTAGTAGCTCCAACTTCTGCTCCCATATTGCAGATAGTCGCCTTACCGGTAGCCGACAAACTAGATGCACCCGACCCGAAATATTCAACAATTGCATTCGTGCCCCCTTTTACAGTAAGTATCCCTGACAGCTTTAATATTATATCCTTAGGCGATGCCCATCCGTTCAATTTTCCGGTTAACTTCACACCAATAAGTTTGGGCATCTTTAGTTCCCATTCCATACCGGTCATCACATCAACCGCATCTGCACCACCAACTCCGATAGCCACCATGCCCAATCCACCGGCATTCGGTGTATGTGAGTCGGTTCCCACCATCATACCACCTGGAAATGCATAGTTTTCAAGAACAACTTGATGAATAATCCCCGCTCCAGGTTTCCAGAAACCAATGCCATATTTTGAGGCAACGTCACCCAGAAAATCATAAACCTCGCGATTTGTTTGCGTAGCGGTTGCAATATCTTCTTTAGCCCCTTTATAAGCCTGAATCAAATGATCGCAATGCACCGTAGAAGGAACCGCAACCCTTTCTTTTCCGGCATTCATAAATTGTAGCAAAGCCATTTGGGCTGTAGCATCCTGCATCGCCACACGATTGGGACGAAAATTTACATAATCAGTTCCTCTTTCAAAATACCTCAGCGCATTTTCATCGTAAAGATGGGCATAAAGAATCTTTTCCGCCAAAGTAAGCGGACGCCCTAAAATCGTCTTTATCTGTTTTATTCTCTGAAGATAAGCAGTATAAAAACTCTTCAACATTTCTTCATCGTATACCATAGCATTTTCTTTTATTTGCAAATATATAAAAGAACGAAGAAAAAGACTATTATATTTCAAGAAAAATGCTTTTTTTTTGCTCCTCAACAAAATCTTTACGCTAAATAAGAATATGCTTAATAAAAAAGAGATGACTGTATGAATTCTCTCTCATACAGTCACTCTAACCTAAACTACTTTAATTTAAGACTTTTCACAAAGTCTATAAATTTAACATGAAAATCTAAACTTATTTTATATCGATACTTTCCCAAAAAAGCACAAATGATTTTTTAAAGAGGATGCGCTCCATAAAAATTAACGCACCCTCTCAACTATAGACTGTGAAATCTATTCTTTTAAATCACTTTACCGCAACCTTAAAAGTTTGCTTGCCAACTTTTACAAGATAAATTCCACTGATTAGGGGAGCATCTGCTTTTACAGATATACCGGTAAGTGTAAATATTTCGTAAGAGGTTGTTCCTACAACTCGAATATAACCGTTCTCTACATAAACCGAGGCTACTTCATCGGCAAGTGTTTCATCAATATTTACACCCGGGCATTCTTCGTAGTTAGCATTCACATAGAAGAGACGGAAATCGGTAGCAGAGAACCACCAGCCAGCCCAAATATCACCAGTAAAGCTATTGACATTCGTCGCACCAAAAACCAATTCATTGTGCCCTACATTTATCGAAGGTATTTCTACCCAACTCCAACCATAGCCAGCACCACCATTTACACCTTTAATTGTAGATTCAGCTTCTGCATTTTTCCAAATAGAGCCGGCTGTGTTTCCTAAGCCAGGAATGTCCACAAAAGTAGTATCCATACCCGTTATAGTAAATATTTTAGCACCTGCACCATCAGCACGCACAGCTGCTTGAAGTTTATAAGTTCCATTAGGCAAACCAAAAATACGTTGTTTAGCCATATATTGGAGCTTACCGGCAGCATTAGCCCAAGAGTCAAGGTAACGATGTGTATTGTCCGGATTCCAGTACTCACCACCTCCTGTATTGGTATTACCATTATGCGTTATCGTCCAACCATTTACAGTTGACGTACCATCAGTAGCATCAGTAGATGCATTTACAATCCAACTAGATGTAATTTCATCGCCAGGCTGTACAGCTATTTCTGATTTAAGTGCAACAATAGCAGTATCAATTTGCTTCAATACACCGGCAAGAGCTTTATAATCAGTTAAACTATTCAAAGTTGCCGCCAAAGACTGTGTAAAGATTGCACGACCACTGTCTGAATAAGTTTTATCTTTGCTCAAAGCAACCGCATCTGCATAAGTTGAAGCAAAATCAGCTAATGCTTTTAATTCAGCAGCATAAACAAGCAAGTCTTCTTCAGTTGCTGTTGAAGCTTTTTGCATATAATCTACTTGTAAATTCTGAAGAACAACAGCGGTCTCTGCATTTAATGTTAATGCACTACTTAATTCAGTATAGGCAGTTGCATAAGTTGCTACCGCAGCTAAGGAAGTTTCAAGAGTCGCAAAAGCCCCATCCGTAGTAGCAAGATCAGTAAGCGTTACATCTACATCAGCAATCTTCTGTGTGATATAACTCTTCAATTCCGCACTTGTACTTGTTGCATTTTCAAGAGTAACCAGTGTTTGATAACTACCTGCCTTAAAGTTGCTCATAGCCTTCACACAAGTGTCTGCCACTGCAATCGCTGCATTTAATTTGGCGATAGCATTTTTAAGATCTGTACCTGTTGTAGCTGCCTGCTTAGCTGCAGTGATAGCAAGGCTGAAAGTAGCCCCGTTTGAAGCCAACATTCCTTTTGCAGCTAATGCATCAGCCTCCAGAATACGCGTATTTAGTGCATCCACATAGTACTTATCGTCAGTAACTTTTCCATAATAAATCAGATTAAAGCCTGTAGTACAGAACCAGTTGAGTGAAGCATTGGCTACCTCTGAAGTAGAGCGTGTACCAATAGTTAGCTTGCCGTCGGTATCTACAATTACTTTAGGAGTTATTAATTCCTCCCAAGTAGCATTATCTTCCGAATCAGTTGCCGGATTTTTAGGCAATGGAGAAACTACACTTTGAAGAGTAGAATTAGCATACACATGAATAGTGGTAGACTGCTGAGTACCAGTAGTAAAAACAAGGCCTGATAAATTATAAAGACCTTCAGGAAGTTCAGCTAAGTTTTGATGTACATCCATCGTCCCTGTCCAATTGTTAGCCCATACATTATAACAGTTTTTTTCAGCTTTATTCCCAATACGCTCATCTCCACTGGCAGGAGCTGTCCAGTTACTACCTTTTACCCAAAGTCCCTGATCACGATCATCATAAAGAGATATATCTCCACCTTCTTTTGTAAAGTTAGGTGCATCAATTAAGAAAGTAAAATCTACTGGGGATGTAAGAGAAGCTGTTTGCTGCTGTGAGAGTTTATAAGTACGAATAGCAGTCTTTAAATCGGCTATAGCTTGTTCAAAATCAGCTTTCAACGAATTCTCGCCACTTAATATTTCATAAACAAGAGTTTCGGCTTTTACAAATGTATTATACCCTGGATAATGAGTATCGGCTTTTACTAAATTCAAAGCTTCCGCATCTAAATCGTCTAAAGCCGTAAAGATTGCTGTAGAAGAAAGATATTCCTTATAAACTCCGTCCAGCTCTGCATATGTAGCTTTCAACAGGTCTAGGTTTGTTACCTTTCCTATTACATTATTCGTAATATTATCGGCTAATTTATTTAATTTTTCTTCATACCCTTTTGGACAATTCGTAAAATCAAGTGATTTTACGGTACTGCAAAGGTCAGAAAGCTGCTCGTTAAAAAGCATTGCAGGATCATCATTTACTACAACTTTATCTATAAATAAACGCTGCTGAGAATCCTTATTAGAAGCAAGGATAGAGGTCGGGATAGTAACATGTACTACATCAAATACAATTTTTAGCTCAGTAGCTTCTGCTACATTTAATAACATTGTATACTTCTGCCACGTAGTGGCATCATCAGTATTAATATTAACCTTTTGAAGAGTATCTGTACCTTGTAAAATTGAAAATTTATTATTCCAATCGGCCTTATCAGGAGAGATTGCAAAGAAAGAAACCGCCATCTGCCCTGCTGGCACCTGTATCTTCTGGCTGAGTGCAATGCTTGCATTACGCTGCCAACGCATACAAGTATAGAAAAACTTATTACCACCTTCAGCTGAAACGCCCAAAGAGGCTCCAGATGCATCTTTTCCAAAAGAAGAAAGGCATTGATCCCAGTTATCACTGGTCTGACCTAAACGACTCGTATAATAATCAATTTTCCAACCATCAGGCTGCCATACTCCTCCTGGATCTGAATAATTAATAAATGTATCTTCTGTCGAAGATTCAAAACTGCCATTCTTTACATAATCGGTAGCTTGCATTTGAGCACCAACAAGTAAACCTGCGGTCAACAGAAAAAAGAATTGTTGTTTCATTTTTAGTTTTAATGTAATAGATGAAAATTATAAAGATTTAATATTATTAGAACCATCCGCTAGTTCATCATTTCTATATTTTTTTGATCTCACAAAGATAAAGGCATCTCATTCAAAAGAGGGAGAATTATTCATAAAAAAAGGCGAAAGAATCATAGCACCTCCACTTTATATCCTTATCTCTCCCATTATTTATTAATACATTTAAGCTCATTCATAAATCTTCATATTCCATTCAAACTCTCTCAAAGCACATGGAATTAGCAAATATTCACGCATTCGAATTTCCAATCAAAATAAATAAAAGAGTCGGAAGAATTGTAATTAAATCCCTGAAATGCATTCTTTTTAAGAAGCTCTCTATTCATTAAACAAATAATAGAGCTTAGCTTCCACAATACACACACCATGGTTTGATAATCTTGCCTTGATCATCAAACCATGAGATACTAATCATTAGATAATTTTTAGTCCTCCCGTAAAAAATATGCATTAGTGATGCAAATTAAACTCAGTGTCTTTTTTATTTATAGAAGTCGCCTTTCCCACTTTTCTGCTGCTTCACTTCTGCACTCGGATTGTGATGTTTCACTGTAAGAGCAGGTTCCTTTTCAATGGCTTTCATAAATGAGTTAGGAGACAATAAAACAGGCTCAACCATAAATTCAGGAATGTTGTACGATTTAGGCAACTGCATATAAAAATCAGGATCCTTTTGTGGAAGGATAAAAGGTTTGTATGCTTTTCCTTTTTTATCAAAGTAGGCAATATAAGGTCTGGTGTAAGATCCATCGTCACGACGGCTACTGAAAATGATCCACCTGCCGTTAGAAGACCAAGAGTGATAACTCTCTGCTCTCGGGCTATTCACTTCTTTCAGCGGACGAACCTCCTTTGTAGCCAAATCCATCAAATACAAATCACTGCTCGAATGCCAAATATGGAAGTTACCGTAATCGCCCATCGCAAATAACAAATACTTTCCATCGGGAGATTGTCTAGGCAAAGTGGCACTTTTGCCATACTTAGAGGCCATGAGCACAGTATCAGTTTTTCCAAACGTACGAGTAGCAATATCAAACGGTTTGCTATAAATATTGTACTTCAGTTGTTTATAATTGCTTCCCAAATCAGAATCCACATTGTCCATTTTGGGCTTATAAGTCGCAGAAGCATAATACAAAGTTTTACCATCTGCACTCCAAGAAGGATAAGTTTCAAACTCATTCTTATCATTCGCAATATCCATTATCTCGTTCTTATTGATATCATAAAGAATTAAATCCGATGCAAAATCGAGTACTTCAATCTTCTGCGGATCTTTCGTATGAAAATCTTGCCCCGTCTCGTTGACAGAATAAGCGATCAACATTTCGGTAGGATGCCAGGAAGGATATACTCCGGCAGAAATCGTTTGATCCGTTTTCAGGTTTACTTTCTTTATTTCATTCTTCGTTACAATAAGAGTACCTCCCATACGCTGCCTGACATGCATTTGCATATTCCCCGTTTTGTTATAGTTCTGATAGGAATGGCAATTAATGCACTGACCGTTATCACCATCCGAAAGGAGCGAATTTTCGTAAATAACACTCTCATCGAAATTGGTTAAGTCACGTTGATTGATACTCATCGTTTCATAGCTAATATAAGAAGGTTCAATTAGTCGATAAGAAATATATTGGTCGATCGCTTCAGGAGCTATCAACATCTTTAAAATAGGATATTTCAGCCACTTCCCTTTCTTCTCCAGATAGACCTCAAAAGAAAGCGTATCACCTTTATTTTCAGCTAGCAAGTTCTTCCAATCGTCACAATCAATGCATACATTCTGTCCTTCAACTCGTATTTCATCTCCTTTCGAGGAGTAAATTCGAGTAACGTATGAGTCTGCTATTTCTTTTATTTTAAAGTTAAGCGGAGCGATGTTATAAGGGATTGCGACCTTATCATAATCGGGAGAAATTGAAATTGCTGTCTTCTGCAATAGTGCATCCTCGGGGACTGATGGAGTACAAGAACTTAAAAGCGAAGCGATCGCTAATCCGCAATAAAAAAATTTATTCATATTATATAATTATCAATTCGTTTTTAGTCCTTTTACAAAAAAGTAATAGTACCAGAAAGTATCCCCATACGAAGGTTTCAACATCGCGCTACAATATTCTTCAGGTTTTCCCGAGGAGCGTTCCGATTCTTGAACTAGTCCCTTAAAACGAGATACTATTTCCGGATCAATCTTAATGTTACTAATGTCCACTTTATGTTCTAAATAAGAATAAAGAATTGCAGCTTCCTGATAATGTACCGGGATGCGTTTATGCGACCGCAGATACAAAAAGAATCTTGGCCAGAAGGCATTAATGTTTTTTTGAATTAAATTACATTGCAAAGAGAGTTCAACTAATTCAACAGGCCCTCCCTGCATATAGGCAAAATTATTGAGCAAATAAAACTCCAACAAGCCTCCGTCGCCGTCCAGCACATCATCATAAGCCTGTAAGGGCTTTATAGATTTAAATTCAGGATCCAAATCGATTAACTTAGGATGCTCTATATATTTTTGGTATTTCTGTGCGAATTCTTTATGGAATAAAGTCTCATTTAAGTAATTGATATATTTCTGTGCCAATGGGAACTCTTTATTCAGAAGAGAACATTTCAACATATATTTAAGATATTCCACCTTCATTCCATATTCTACCATATCTTCCATACACCAACGATAGCAATAATTTATATCGCCATATTGATAATAAAGAGATTTCGCCCCCAAAAGGCGGAGATAAGGAGCATTTCTTGGCGATTTATAGGGAACTGAAGCATTTTTATAAGTGAACATCTTGTCACCCGCTATTCCTGATTTTTGCAACGCCAGATTAGTATTCATCACAATGAGTCGCGTTGGTTCACCTTCTAAGTTTGAGGCAGACTCAAGTACTCCGTTCCAATTATTTTCAGAAATAGCAAGATCCATATCAATAGCAGTACGAAAGTTTTCATCCTCATAGGAATAGGAATAAGTACTAAAGAGAGTTAGTAAGAATATGGCCGAGCAAAAAATAAAAATAGAACGACTCTTTCCATTAGTACTCTTTTTAATTAGAAAAAGAAGGAAGAGAAACAGACTTACAAACAAAATCACAAAAGGCATCCACAAGGAGTGCTCTGAGCCATCAGTATAAAAAGCAGGGAGCCCGGATATATAAATACGATCATTAAGCATTCGTGTATAGAAGCTTACAAAATAAATATAGGGTACAAGAACAACTAGACCTGCAAGAACAAGAATAGGATAAAACTTACCCGATTTCTTTGTAAATAGAATAAGCTCATAAATGGCACACAGAAAAGCAGCAAAAAGAGTATAAAAGCCAAACAGAGGATATGTAATAACAATAAATAGTCCGGCAAAAATACATCTTGACTGCCAAGAACGAAGAACACGATATCCCCATAAAGTAGCTAAAACGCTCAAAATGCCAAGCAAATTAAAATATGCGTATCCAGGAGATTTAAGTATATAAATTAAATAACCCAACTCCGTAAATGCCAGTAGAAGCATCGAAGAAGGGATAAAGGCTAGAGGGAAAAACTTTGCAGGTATCTGAAAAACTTTCGTTATCAAATAAATTAGGAGTAAAAGCAATCCAATAAAAACAGAACTACCCAACCATGGATAATAAAAAAATTGAGTTAAGAAACAACCTATATATTCTAATAACCCTCCAGCCTTCTGCATGCATTCAACCCAAAAGAATTTGGTAGGCATAAACAAAGAAAGCTCTTCTGTTTTTATTAAATAATTATAGTTATGAAAAGCAGTAAGATAGTACGCTACTCCGATAAAAAAAAGATAGCAAAATAGTTTTCCAAATAGAAAGGACGGATCAGCATGCAATTTTTCATCTTTCTTGATTCCTTTTTTAGTTGTTTTTTTCATTTTCTAAGTAATATAGATTCATTGAGGTTTTAAGAAACCTTTTGGGTTGCTACAAATTAGTTACTAAGTAAAAAAGATTCTGCAAGAAGTGATTCATTACAGAATCTTTTTTATACTATTTTAAGATCATAACTTTCTTCACTACCGAAATATCATCCGACGAAATGTAAATTAGATACATTCCATTACTTACTTCTGAAAGATCAAGAGAGAGAGAAGATGATAAATCCATCTTTTTAGATTGGATGATTCTTCCACTTCCAGCTTCTACAACTCTGACTTCAGCTATCCCGGTAAGATCCTTTGTTTCAATAGAGATATTTCCCTCAGACACTGTGGGGAATACACTTATTTTTGAGGTTGCATCCGAATAAATCGTTTCTATTGGAGATGCTGCATCTTGCTCTGCAATCAGCTTTTGATTCTCTACTTTATATGCAGCCGAAAACAAATCAGCTTCCACATAATCCGAATGATTCTTAGAATCAAAATACACACCAAAGTTTTGAGGTATGTCAGGATCAGATACATTCAAAAAGATATTTGTTCCTGCGTAGGTAGAAGCGCCAGAAACAGAAAGACATCTATCATCATTCATATTCTTTATCTTATAGTATCCATCTTCCTGCAACTTGAAATACCAAGTTTGAGCAACCTTATCAACTTCTGTATTTAAACGCAAGGTACCAAACACCGATTCCAAGAATTTCCCACTTATATTTTCCTTTATTTTGTATACATAAGGTTTGTCTGTGGCAACAAAAGTAAAATTTAAATTTACTGTTTCATCATCATTCTCAATAGTAAAGCTGGTACTAGGTCTAGAGACAAAGCGATTAGAAGATTTCTCCAATAAAGAATACACATTCCCTGATACTATCTCTTTCGCGCGTTTGTAGCGATACATCTCATTGAATACACTTATGTCCCAACTATCGTACCATCGTACAGTAGGATAACCGGAGCGCATACTAAGAGGTAACCACACTACATACGACGCGCCTACATTACTTGAATTCCAACGATCACCCATATACACAAAAGCATTCTTTAGTCCATTCAATTTGAATACATAAGC
>Ga0302170_10000750_pt1 | contig 12754 bp, 12 predicted proteins | sample I_Fen_N2_1_FD_193492 | JGI IMG/M metagenome (GOLD analysis project Ga0302170, IMG submission 193492) | Peat permafrost microbial communities from Stordalen Mire near Abisko, Sweden - I_Fen_N2_1 | ecosystem: Environmental > Terrestrial > Soil > Wetlands > Permafrost | place: Sweden: Abisko...
TGAATTTTAAGTTGTTTTATTTCAGAACGGTTTGCAATAACATCAACTGGAGGCGTTATTCTGATATTTTCTTCAATAGAAGATTGTAAAGAGTCGGTAAGCAGAATAACCGATTGCAGAGGAACATTTATTTTGTATTTCAGATCCTGAATACTTAATAAGTAGTTCTGCTTTTGCTTCTCCGCATTGGCTTTCGCATTTTTATAATCCAATTCAGCAAGTTGCATATCACTTTCAAGCAGAGCACCGTTGCTGTATTTTCCACTGGCCAGGTTGTAATACTCTTTATAGCGGTTTTCATTTCTCCGGGCTATTTCAGATTGCAAGGATTTAAGCAACACATTATCATAGACTTTAGCTATTTCAACCTTAATATCATTGTCCGATTTATTGTTCTTTTCCTTTTCCAGTTCAAGATTATTCGAAGCAATTTTTATATCAGTGTATAAACCTGGCTTATAAATAGTATAATTTAAATCAAGCGAAAATACCGTATTGTTTTTCATTCCAAGTGCTATTTTTTGAGCTTCAGTGAAACCTAACATACCTGGAGAAACTATAGTTGGTTGTACATGATCATTGTACGTAATTTTTCCATTAACTGAAATATCCGGTAAAAGTTCTTTTTTTGATATTGTGACTTTATTCTTTGCCATATCAATATTCATAGCTCCACCTTTTGCATCAAAACGGTTATTAACACCAAGTTGTATTGCTTGATTAAGCGATAGTTTTATCGCATCGGTTTGTGCTGTTATAGTCCCACAAAAAACACTAAGAATCAGTATATATTTTATCCTTTTCATATCTTGTTTTTTTATTGTTTATTCTGCTGAAATTTTAGCAGTCTCATTTGAATTATTTTTTTTATTTTTAATCAGTAAAATCAGAGGAATACACACTAAAAATAGTAGTCCAACAGCCATGTATGCATTATCATAGCAAACTAATTGTTGTTGCTTAGTCAAACCGCTGTCGAGAATTTGATAAGCAAGTCTGTTAGCATCTTCAACTGTATATCCAGCATTAAAAAAAGTCTGTGAATAACCAGCCAGCTTTTCAGAAACTACCGTATTATAATTGTTTACATTGCCAATCATATTACTTCTTACAAATGCGCTTTCATGATTTAAATATGTTCCCATTAGTGCTATTCCGATGGCCGAACCTAATTGCCGCATGATGTTGGACAGTCCTGTTGCCTGAGCCAGATCTTTTCCACGCAAACCGGACAATGCCATGGACATAATTGGAATCATCAGAAATGCCTTGCCGAAACCTTGTAAAATAAATGGCCAGAAGAATGTTTTTTCACTGGAATCGGGTGATGAAAAAGAAAGAAGTATTAGAAATACAGAAAACATCAGTACACCGATAATACTCGTTATATTGTAATTCAGCTTCTTTAAAACTACGTTACTTACTAACATCATTGCAATAGCTGAAGCAATGCTACTTGAGATCAGAAATGTTCCTTGTTGAGTGGCAGTCCAGTTAAGAGTAACTTGTGTAAATAATGGAAAAATAAAAATCACCCCCAGTATCATCATACCCATTATGAGGTTTAATAAATGACCAATAGCAAGATTGAGGTTTTTATATAGTTTAATGTTTACGGCAGGTTCTTCCACTGTCAGTTCACGCCACACAAAGGCAATGAGTCCGATAACTGCCAGACAAAAGAAAAACGTTATTTCTTGGCTTTCGAACCAATATTTATTTGCTCCCTCTTCAAAAAAATATTGAAGAGAGCTTAGTCCGACAATTAAGAACAAGATCCCCCACCAATCCATTTTTTTGGGTTTGACAGCTACCTCAAGATTGGGTACAATAGACCACGAAAGAAATGCTGCAATAACGCCAATGGGAATATTAATAAAAAATATCCAATGCCATGAAAAGTTATCGGTTATAAATCCGCCCATTACAGGTCCAATAGCCGGACCAATCATAAGACCGATGCCAAAAATAGCCGTAGCCGTAGCTAATTCTTTTGGCGGAAAAGCATCCGCAATGATACTCTGAGCAGTTGACAATAAGCCACCTCCACCCAGACCTTGTATAAATCGCCATAATACGAGTGACCACAAGCTGGTTGACATCCCACACATTAAGGATGCAAAAGTAAAAAGTACAACAGATGCCGTAAAATAAACTTTTCGTCCAAATAAATCAGATAGCATGGCCGATAACGGAACCGTAATAACATTTCCGATGGCGTAGGCAGAGACCACCCATGCAATCTCAAGTGTAGTTGCACCAAGACTGCCCATCATTTCGCGCAAAGAAACGTTAACCACAGTGGAATCAATTAATTCGAGTAAGGCGCAAGTCAATACTGTGCCAATAAGAATCCATTTTGCAGAACCGGTCAGGTATTGAGCCGGCTTTTGAAGAGTTGCTTCCATGGTTTTATTTTTCAGTATAAATCTTTACAAACGCGCTCATTCCAGGAAACAATATGTGATGTTTATCCTCGACAAGCTTATTGATTGAAATTCTGACAGGGACACGCTGAGTAATTTTTATAAAATTACCTGTTGCATTATCCGGCGGCAATAAAGTATATTTTGCACCTGTAGCACCTGAGAATGACTCAATTTTGCCAGATAAATCAAGATTCGGATAAGCATCTATTTTTATTTTCACCTCTTGTCCTATTTCGATATCCTTCAACTGAGTTTCTTTTACATTTGCTGATACCCAAAGATTTTCATTATCAACAATAGCACATAAATTTTGTCCGGCTGAAATATACTGCCCTTCTTCTACTGCTCTTTTAGAAACAATACCATTGCATGGGGCACGAACAATGGCATAATTTAATTGCTGCTGAGCCAGAATCAAATCGGCTTTACATCTTTCAATCTCTGCTTCCGCCAGATTGATTTGATTTTCATCTGATTTTGCTAAAGATTTTAAACCAATCGTAGTAGAGAATGACGATTTCCTGATGCTGATTGATTTAGCATAATCTGCTTTGGCAACTGAAAGGTTTGTTTCTGCTGTCTCGTACTGTTCCTGCGTAGCTGCTTTAATTTTAAGCAATGCACTTGTACGGTCAAATGTACTTTGTGCTTTCTCAAGATTAGCTTTTGCTGATATAGTTCCTTGCTTATACGAATCAGCGGTTAAGTTTCCGGCTTTTACACTCTCAGTACTCGACGATGCCTTATTTTGGGAAACCAATAATTTTGCTTTGGCAATCTTCAGAGCAGCTTCTGCCTGAACAAATTTTGCGTTTAGTTCGATTGTGTCAAATACAAAAAGTACCTGCCCTTTTTCCACCTTTTGATTATCCCTGAAATTGATGGACTTGACGTATGCTGTAACCACCGATTTGACTGGGATGATGTTACAATCTAACTGAGCGTTGTCAGTAGTTTCATAAGATTTACCCTTTACCCAATAAGCAATACCAATTCCAAGTATTACTATTAATCCCGCTGCAGCAATTATTATTTTGCCTTGCTTTTTCTTTTTTGTTTCTGTTTTTGTTTCCATTCTATTTTATATATTAACTTTAATTAAACCGACCATTCGGTATATAGTCTTGCAAAAATAAAACCGAACGCTCGGTCACTTATTTTTATAAAAAAATTATTCTTTTAAACTGTTGTAAAAGCTATCCCATAATGATAGAAGATTGGCATTTAAGTTTTCATATTTACCTCCAAAAATAAGGTTCAGAGCCAGTCCATCGCTAATGGAAATGAAAAGGAGAGCAATTTGCTTATCGCTCATTGTTGATCTAATTTCACCGGATTCTTTTGCTTTCTTTATAATCTGCGACCACTTACTGAGTTCCATTTCTGTAAAGTCTTCCATTTTCTTTTTGAAACCAGGAATAAGATTCATTGCATCAAAAATCAGAAAATAAAAGTTTGGAGCAAAATTGGAGTCGGGCGCAGCATCCTTATCATCCAAAATTATTCCTTTTAATGGATTTGAATTCATTGCACAAGCATGATAAAACTCAGACAAAGAGCTTGTCAAATATTTATCAAAGTCGAAATACATCTGTGATGACAAGAAAGAATCAATAACTTCCTCAAACAGTTTTTCTTTGCTTTCAAAATAATGATAAAAGGCACCTTTTGACAAACCTGTTTTATCAACAATTTCTTTCATGGTAACTTCCTTGAAGTTTTTTTGAAGAAAAAGTTTTGAGGCGACAGTGATAATATGTTCTTTAGATTCATTCATAAACCGACCATTTGGTTTGCAAAGATAGATATTATTTTTTATATGCAAGTAAAAACTAAAAAAAATCTCACTATTTAACGTTCACACCCAGTTATAAATAAAATCCAGCATTTATGGATCTTGCATATTTTATATATAAGACACTTATCTCAAAGTGTGGCTACAACAGCACTATTGATTTCAGAATCAACATATTTAGACAATTATATTTTACTATTATATCGTATTTCCCGAGAATTTGGGACTTATGGAGTATTTATTCTTACTTCTTTGTTACAAAACGATATTCAAACTATTTTGAACAGGGAAATTGTCAGAAAATACTGAAAGGAACGTGGGAGGATATTTACGTCATATCGAAAATTAAAAATACAGCTTAATAAGGGTTCTACTGTTAGGTAATGATTAGAAAATTATTACGATAGTTGTTTATACACAATGTACTTATCCCGAACTCGGAATAAGCACACCGTAATATCCAATAATTTATTTTTGACATGAATTTTCTCTCAACCCGAACTCAGGTCGCTTAGATTATAAGACAGGTCGCTAAAATTCTATCTTATAACTCAGGTTTGGAATAAACAGTTCTCTACGTTCGTCAACGGCATGTGTTTGGAGATTGTATTCAAATGCCGTGAACTCTTTATACATGGTGGCATTAATGACTTTAAATGCAATCTCATGCGCCGAGTTCTTTTTGTTTATCTTGTAACTTGCTGTAAAATGACTGGTAAAGGCTGGTGCAAATTGTTTCGAAAAGGCCTTTGTTTCGTTAAATATTGCATCATGTGCTGCTGTCGATGCCGCTACGTTGACCGGCGAATAATGGTCGCCACCCTGATAACTTATCCGGGCATTTAAACCCAATACATTCTGTTTGTTTTTACCCACTTGCCACTCTTTGCCTATCAAAAAATTGAACGTAAAATTTCTGTTGTAGCGTGTATCTCTCCACCCATTGTCACCGCCTTTGTATCGCGAGTTGAATACTGAGGCGGTTATCATGTAGTAATATCCCTTCGATAGGTATTTCTCAAAAGTAAAATCCACACCATAGTTTTCGCCCACTCCGGTATTTTGTAATTTCCCATCGAAAAACCAATCGTTTTGCTGGTTAATCATCGAAAACGAACTATCTGCCATCACAGGTACATTGTATAACCGTTGGTAATAAGTTTCTATTTTCAGGTGTGTAAGTTCAGTAAAGCTAATGTCATACCCCAACACCAGATGATGTGCTTTGGAAAAATCAAGTTTTTTGTTGATGGCCTCATTGCCATACTGACTGCTTTTGACGAAATAGTAATTCAAGCGTTCCAACCGGCTGTGTAGCCCGTATGCCAAACACAGAGCTTGAGTAGATGCAAATTGATATTTAATTCCGATTCTTGGTTCAACGGTATAATGCTTGTTCAACGTAAATAATTGTGCATTTACTCCCGCGTTCAGCGTTAGCTTCTCCGAAAAATTGATCGTCGAATTCGTGTAGCCCGACAGTAAAGTGCTAAATCCGTTTTCTGAAACCAACGTTTGCAACGGAGTACCAATGGGCAATGCGTTTTTAAACTGCATATCGTACATCAGCCCCGTGGCCACAATGCCTGTTTTATTGGTGTGTCTGGAACTGAATTTTGTATTGATTGCTGTTGAAAACACAAAATTGTAATTCCGGTTATTGACTTTATTTTTGGGTAATAACACAGAATTGTCATTCAGCCTCTCAGTCGACAAATCGAGACCATTAACGGTTGCAGCCACCGTAGATTTTATAAACTGATTATTATTCAGCAACATTTTGTGGCTGACTCCCGCAGCTCCCATATATTGTTTTACATCTTCTGTTTCTTTGTCGGTGTCGTATTTCCATTTTGCAATATCCGTTTTTGCCTCAGCTCCCGAGCCATCTATTAGCCCGATTCCCCAAACAGAGAATGTACCCGCTTTTCTGGTCGGAAAATTTAGTTTAAACGAAAGATCCTGATAAGTAGTACCACCTGCATTTTCGGGCATCAAGGGTTCGAGCAATGCCAATGTAGAATAACGGTAATTAAACAGATAGGAGGCGCGACCGCCTTTTTTGAATGGACCTTCCGAAGAAACATCAATTCCCAAAAGCCCTAATTGAAAAGTGTGTTCTGCTTTCCGGTTGTTGCCATTGCGCATAAAAATATCGAACACACCCGAAAGAGCATTGTTATATTCAGCCGGCATAGCACCCGAGAAGAAATCGGAATTCGCCAACAGTTGACTGCTCAGAGCCGTCAATCCGCCTCCACCAAATGCGCTTACATCGGCAAAGTGGTTGGGATTGGGAATTTCCACTCCTTCCATCTTCCATTGCAACGACTGCGGATTGTTACCCCGAACCACAATGGCATTATTACTTACATTGCTCGATATTCCGGCAAACGAAGAAACCAGTCGGGCAGGATCATCAAAACCTCCGGCATAGCGTTTTGCTTCTTCTACACTTAGCATTTTGGCACTTACTGTAGCTATGGCATTTAGGGGTTGTTCTTTATTCACTTTTGGCCTCACAACCACTTCGGTAAGTGAATTTACATTTTCTTTCAGCGAAACATTTAGAAATACCTCTTTACCCGACGACACCTGTACTTCGGTAGCTACAAATGGGGCGTAACCCACCATCGATATTTTTATATTGTATCGACCTATCGTTACATTTTTAAGTGTGAAATTTCCCAAACTGTCGGTTTTAGTACCGAAATTTGTATTCTGCAGCATTACATTTACATAGGACAATGGTGCATTGGACGCATTGTCTATTACAGTTCCCCGGATAGTTTGGGTGGGTTGCTGTGCAAATAAACGGCAAGAGGCTAATAACAGAAGGATTAAAGCAAATTTAAATCGTGACATAATGATTATTATTTGATTGTTTTTTAGAAAGCACAAAGGTCTTTCTAAATCAAATAATGTACAATACTGATTTATCAGTAGTCACAGGGTTACAACAATCCTAATTTGGACGCAAATACAACTGCTTCCATGGAGTTGTTGGCACCAAGTTTTTCCAACACCCGCTGGCGGTGTGTGTTTACGGTGTGTAGGCTAATGTCTAGATTCGTCGAAATTTCTTTACTCAAAAGTCCCTCTTTTACCATCTGTAAAATTTGTATTTCCCGCTTCGATAAAGCCACATCAATCATATCACTGCTTTTCTTTTCTTCGAGAAAAGGAATAATTTTGCCTGTTCTGAAATTAAGCAATTGGCTTTTAAGCTCCTGATGAATATCCTGATTAGGCGAAATATCAATTATACTCAACGACAGCCATAAATTTTCATGGCTATCCAGTTCTAATATCTGATGTTGCTCAATAATCCGAACATAGTTGTTGCCCGCATCCAGAATTCGATAGTCGTTCACAAACTTATAGCTGGCCTTTTCGTCATTCGAGAAACTGAGATACAGTTTGAGTAACGAAATTCCATTTTGCATAAGCGCAATTAAATCATCCGGATGAATTTTGTCATCCCAAAAGGCTTGTCCCTTTTCTTCTATTTGCGGTAAATCGTAACCTAGCAATTCCCCAAAATTTGGCGAGTAAAAAAGATGTTCTTTTTTGAATAAATCAAAAACACTAATGCCACTATTACCCAGATTTGCCAAACTTTGCAATAAGGGTTTGTGCTTGTCAAAAATTGAATAGTCTAAATCTTTAGATACAAATTTCTGTTGGTTTAATAACTCAACGTAGGTATTGGCAAGATCTTGTTGGTTTTTACTCATTGACGGTTCACTCTTTGTTTGTTTTGCGTTTTATCTATGACTTACTATTTTAGCGTGGTTGGATGAAGCACTTTTTGTCCGGCAGGAACAAGCAGATACTCCAGAAAGCTAGCAAAAATTACCACAAACCTATGCAGCAGTAGGTATTTCTTAGATACGCTCTTTTATTGAGCTAAGGGAAGTTTTTTTATCAAATGGATAATGAGTACAAAGATATTGCTTTTATTAATTTCTTGCAACAAATATCAATTACGAATGATAGTGTCTAGTTCTTTTCAATCTCCAAGCTTTACTTTTAAAAACATTCATATCATCGCTCACTTTCATATCAAGTTATAGTGTGTGGATTTTGTAAGGAATCCCCAATATGCCCCTAATTAGGATTTGTAGTTTTGAAAGCTAGAGCTTCGATTTCGGTGTTCAAGAATACTTTGAGCCGATCGTTGGCAATGATTTTTGATACCATGTAATCGTGGCTAGTTGAGAAATCCGGATCAACGTAAATCATCAATGTGTCCTGGTACAGGTTTATATCTTCTTTTCCACGGATGAAGTATTTATTATCAAGAAAAGTTGAATTCATTCTATAATAGCGATAAAATCCAAGGTGATTGTTGAAAAAGAAAGTGAGCTTTTCTAGCTCAGCCATGAGATAGTTTTGTTGGATTTCAAAACTTCCCAGTGGCCTTTGGCTTTCAATATTATTTACTTTGACATAATAAATGAGCTAACTTAGTATTCCCGGTTTGATTTCTTTGAAAAACATAATCTCTTCTTCTTCGTTTTTAAAACTATAATTTAGTATAAAGGTTTTGAGTTTACTCAATGCACATTTAATACCTAAAATCGATTTCTGTGCTTTTTTGATAAGGTCCGATTCTTCTATATCAATAGCTTGTAATTGAGAATTGAGGTTCTTATTTAGTTTTGTGACAAAATGGTTCATGTAATATCTATCAAATAAATTTTCATTTTTTCACTATACACTTGAGGTGTACTTTTATTTACGGCTAAGCGAAAGACGCTTAGCCGAACACACTTACTCCAATCTTTACTTTACGTTCAACTGGGCTTGCTTAGATGGTCGTGGAGATATTCACGCCAGTGTTGAAAATGTCTTGTGTAGACATTGACGACTGGGCGCCTCCCCCAGTTGTAGCGTCATTGCCGCTCTGGCGGAATAGCTGCGCAACGGCTAGCACAACACCTTCCCGAACAGGAAGGCGTAAAGCATAGCCATAAGTCAGCACACGCCAGATAATCGGAGCGCGGCTTACTGCCGGAGTCGCCCTCGCTTCAATCAAACTGTGGCCGCCCTTTATCCACAAGGCAGGATCGCACGAAATTTGCGATCACGATTCATCAGTCGAACTTGACCAAATCCTTAAATATCAGTTGACCCCAGCTATTCCCGTGCGCCTGCACTAGCAGTCCACCTTCGGAAAGCGCGCCAAGTTTGATTGGCGAGAAACCGAGATTTTCCGCAAGTACACTAATCTCCGTTGCCGCAGCGTCATCGTCGCTCGCCAGGAACACGACTCTTCTGCCACCATGTACGGCCGGATCTTGGTCAAGGACGGCAGCGACCAAATGGTTGAAGCCCTTAACCAGGCTACCGCCAGTAAAGGCCTGCGCAACGACACTGGCGGAAGGCTGTCCTCCCAATTCCTCAGAGGACACGCCGTAGGCATTGGTCACATCGACAATGGTCTTCCCCTGCCAGGTGAGCAGCGCCTTTGCAACAACAAGGTGCGACCCAAAAGGAACAGCCAAAAAGATAATGTCCGCCTTAACCGCTTCCGCCAGTGTTGTGGGAATGATCGTGAGACCGATCGCAGCCGAATCGGATGCAAAGCTTTCCGGGTCGCGCGTGGTTGCAACGGATACTTCGATGCCCTTGCGGGCAAACGTCTTGGCCAGAGCCTGACCGATTTTACCGAAGCCGATAATTGAGTAGCTCGCTACTTTGTTTTCTAATTTGTAAGACATAATACTTATAATTTAAAAACCATACATACCACCCGATACGGAAATTTGCTCACCCGTAATCCACGCTGCATTATCGGAAGCAAGAAATACTACAGCTTTCGCAATGTCTTCGGGCTGACCTCTACGACCAAGTGGTGTATTGGCAACAAACATTGTTTCAGCCTCACTGCCAGTAGTGACGCCCGCACTACGTGCACCTTCTGTTTCGGTAGCACCCGGCAAAATAGAATTGATACGAATGTTTTTTGCACCCAGTTCTTTCGACAAAGAAATTGTTATGGCATCTAATGCCGCTTTAGTAGCAGAATATAACGAGACTCCCGCCATCGGCATTTTGCTAGCACCAGAACTGATATTGATGATATTGCCGCCCTTATCGCTAAACAGTTTCAAAGATGCCTGGATAGTAAGTATCGGCCCCAAAACATTGACGTTGAAATGCTGATGAAAAGCTTCTACTGATGCCTGCTCAATAGGTAGGTATTGCTGAAAGACCGCGTTGTTTACCAAAATATCCAACGTGCCGAAAGCCTTCTTTGTTTCTTCAAACAGCCTGATTACATCGGCTTCTTTCGATACATCGGCCTGTACCGAAATGGCTATACCTCCATTGTCGATTATCTCCTTAACCACTTTATCCGCTGCTTCTTTGCTTGAAGCATAATTCACAACTACCTTTGCGCCTTCTGCCGCAAAGTATTTTGCGATAGATGCACCTATTCCTTTTGATGCTCCGGTAACTATCGCTACTTTATTTTCTAATTTACTCATTTTTTCTATTTTTTTAATTATTTTGATTATTTGCAGGCACGAGTTATAAGCTAGTGCCAGTGTGTGGTTAATTACTTGGCCAAATAGGTCATACCACCATCAACAAGGAGTTCAGCACCAAGCATAAACGATGAATCATCAGAGGCCAGGAAAACTGCTGTTTTACCAATGTCAGATGGTTGCCCAATTCTGCCTATCGGCATTACATCTGACCAGTATTTTTTTACAGCTTCAAGTTGTTCGGCAGGAACAAACTTGTCAAATACCGGTGTATCTGTTGTGCCTGGGGATATTACATTTGCTCTGATCTTTCTATCTAAAAGGTCGTTTGAAAATCCTTTAGCAAAATGGATTACGGCCGCTTTTGCAGCACCATAAATAGTAAAAGACGAATATGCCCGGTGCCCTGCATTAGACCCGATAAGAATAATAGAACCACCATCATTCATATAGGGCAGTCCTTTATGAACAGTGAAGTAAATACTTTTCAGGTTTAAATCCATTGTTTTGTCGTAGACGGCTTCGCCAATATCTGCCACAGAACCAAATGCCGCACCTGTAACTGCACCACCTGCATTGGCAACAATCACATCTATTTTACCGAATTTTTCAGATGTTTCTTTAAACACTCTCTCAAGGTCGGCAAGGTTGGTTACATCGGCATTTATGGCTATAAAATTATCACCAAGTTGAACCACAGAACTATCTAAAGTCTCCTGATTTCTGCCGACAATAGCTCCTACAGCACCTTCATTTTTAAATTCTTGGGCAATGCCAAACCCAATGCCACTATTACCACCTGTAATAACCGCTACTTTGTTTCTTAATTTACTCATTTTTTCTATTATTATTTAATGTTTGAACGACAAAGGTAGATATTTCAAGTTATTTATAGTAACTTTGTACCGAAAAGTAATAGTAACATAGAAGTAACAAGGTAACATTATGGAGTGTCAATCAAAAGATTTCCAACAGGAATACAAGAAAGAAATGAGAGCTGTCCAAGATTCAATGGACGTACTGAACGGTAAATGGAAAATATCCATCATATCATCTCTTTGCTGTTATAACAAAAGACGGTTTTCCGATATTTTGAATGATATAGAAGGAATTTCCAACAGAATGTTGAGCAAAGAATTAAAGGATTTGGAAATAAATCAATTGGTCAAACGAACTGTTTTAGATACCCAACCCATAACGGTTCAATATGAGCTTACAGAACACGGGTTAACGCTAAAAACAATCATTTTCAATCTGACAGATTGGGGAATAGCACACCGAAAGAAAATCATCGGGAAATAATCGTTGTCGGTAAGTCTGAACGGTTGTCTGTCGTGATAATTTTTCCTGAAAATTAGCAAAGGACTGTCTAACTCGCAGTGGACAGTCCTTTGTTGACTTTATGACTGTGCGTTATTTAGCCTTGCCTGTATCGAGAGTCTGCGTAAAAACTTAACTCTCTACTTAAAAATCCTTGGACGCCTTTCCGAGAATAGTTTCAAATATCTAATTATCTGAGATTCATTTTTAGTTTTTATATATCTAACATATTAGAATATAGGCAATTGACAGACCATGAAAGCCGAAATTTTTGGTTTGGCACTTACCTTAAAAATTCAAAATAAACTTTAGATTACATCAATGACACACAATAGTGCAAAGCCCGTATTAGCTGGTTTATGGCATCATTTATCTCCGTTAATTATAAGTCTTTCTAAACTCCAAAGGAGAAAAATTAGTCTTACTCTTAAATAATTTGCTGAACGATTGTGGGTGTTCAAAGCCTAGTTCGTATGCAATTTCGCTAACCGATAAATCGGTGGTTGACAGCCTTTCTTTTGCCTTTTCAATCAGCTTGTTGTGAATATGTTGTTGTGTGTTTTGCCCCGTAAGCATTTTTAGTGTACCACGCAGGTAATTGGGCGATATGTTTAGTTTCTCCGAAATGAATTGAACGGTAGGCAATCCATTTTTACACAAAATATCACTAATAAAATATTCCGCAAGCAAATTCTCTAAACGGTCAAGAATTT
>Ga0302170_10000752_pt1 | contig 12733 bp, 10 predicted proteins | sample I_Fen_N2_1_FD_193492 | JGI IMG/M metagenome (GOLD analysis project Ga0302170, IMG submission 193492) | Peat permafrost microbial communities from Stordalen Mire near Abisko, Sweden - I_Fen_N2_1 | ecosystem: Environmental > Terrestrial > Soil > Wetlands > Permafrost | place: Sweden: Abisko...
CTTTCCGGATGGTAAATTGTTTGAAAATGATTTTTCTGGCAGAATCATTTTTTTCTCTCAGATAGTCTCGTAAGGCCAATGTCACATTTACTTTATGCGTTTTTAAAGTACTATCAGCAGAATAAGCTAAAAACTCTTTGTTGAAATTGTAATAACCTAGTTGTCGCATATGAGTGGCAATGCGTTGCCTTTCGGTATTAAATACGTCAACGTCAAACAACATATCCCTTTTGATTAAGGATTTAGTTGAATCAGCAGCTATACCAGCTAATACTTTATTCTTAATATCGACATTATATTCACTTAGTCTGTATGGAGTATTGGCATTGATAATGTACTTAACTGATGCTTTCTTTCCTTTTAAGGTGACTTTACTTTCAATTTTTACATTTATATAACCCTTGTTCTCGAGATGACGTTGAAGTTGCTGAATAGAAAGTGCTGTGAGCGATGGATTGTAAATCACCGGTGGATCTCCAATTCGTGTAAACGTTTTATGAAGAACTCTTTTTAACCATTTTGTTGTGTCTTTTGGAGCCAGATTGTAAATTCTCAACTGCATGGGGAAAATTCCAAAAACAGCTGCGTTAGGTGTTTGCCTGAGGTATTCTTTTAGTCCGTTGTTTTTTAATTCTCTATTATCTGTTTTTATAGGAGTCCTTTTTAGTAAATATTCTCCTTCAGGTACATATTTGGTTATACTACACCCGGAAAACAATGATACAAGGAATATGAGGAGATATAAAAACCGAATCTTCATAATTTATCAGAAAAATAAAATAAAATATTTTGCAAATATAGCTTTTTAAAGTTTTCTTTGTTAGCTTTGTGGTAGTAAATTTTAAACCTTTAGCGTTTTTAAGATGCTAAAGTCTTTGGAATACAAAGCTCTCTAGAAAAATCGAAATTGTTCATTATTAAACAGCCAAAGCTATAATAAGTACTTTGAGTTTATTGCAAACAGGAAAAAAGTGATTTCAAAAAATAAAATAAAGCTGATCAACAGTCTATCTCAAAAGAAGTTCCGAGACGAAACCGGACTTTTTCTAGCCGAAGGTACCAAATTGGTATTCGATTTGGCTCAGGTTTTTTCATGTTCTGTTTTAGTTGCAATTCCTGAATGGTTGCATGAGCATGAATTTTTGAAGGCTGATGAAGTTATTGAAGTTGATTCTGCTGAATTAGCTAAGATTTCAAATCAAAAAAGCCCTCAAGGTGTCCTTGCTGTTTTTGCCAAACCCGTTTACGAGCTAAATACGAATGAATTAACTCGAAAATTAAGTCTGGCTTTGGACGATATTCAGGATCCCGGCAATTTGGGAACAATTATTCGAATAGCTGATTGGTTTGGCATTACTGATATCTTTTGTTCCGAGCATTCGGTCGATGCCTTTAATACAAAAACCGTGCAAGCTACTATGGGAGCACTTGCCCGGGTTCGGGTGCATACGGTCGATTTGGTTGAATTTATTCAATCCTGTATTGGTAAACTACCTGTTTATGGTACTTTTATGAATGGACAAAATATTTACAATAAATCATTAACTCAACAGGGAATCATTGTGATGGGAAATGAAGGAAACGGAATTTCGGCAGAAATAGAAAAATTGATTACCGAAAAACTATTAATTCCAAATTATCCAATTGGTCAGGTTACTTCCGAATCCTTAAACGTGGGGGTGGCCACAGCCCTAGTCTGCGCTGAATTCAGAAGACGAATGTTATAAAAATGTCTGGGACTTTCGGTTTTAAACGGTTAGCACCAGACATTTGTTTTGTTGATATTTTTATCGTTGGAAATTATTGTTCTCCGTTGTCCATGGCATCAGGAGCAGCTTCTTTTTTCTTCATTTCAGACATTTTAGGCTTCATGTTTCCGAAGTTGTAACTAACAGAAACGCCGAACATCCGGCCATGAAAATAAGACGATGAGTATTGAGAAAACCCACTTCCGGAAGTTGTTGTTTTTGTCCGGTCTGAGTTTAATAAATCTCTCACATTTAAACTTACGCTGAGATTGCGGTTAAGGAATGTTTGGCGAACTCCCAAGTCGAGTGAGTATTTTGGATCCTGAGTTCCTTGTGCAATAATCTGCCGCGAATCATATTCTCCTGTAATCTGTCCTGAGAATGTTTTGCTCAACATAAAATTAGCTAGTATATTGGCACTCCATGATACGTTACTCTGACCGGCAATAGGAATTTTAATCGAATTATCGTATGGGTTTACGTAATTCGACGAATCTAATTTACTGTAATATAAATTAAACGAAGATGTCAGACTTAAGATCTTGAAGACTCTGTTTTTTGAAATTAATTCAAGCCCTGCATTCTGCGATTTGGTAACATTGGCATATGTGCTTTCCATTACACCATTGTGCAAGAACCGTACATTCTGAATTACATCATCCGTGTTGTGATAGTACAAAGAAGTTGATAGTGATTGAGCATTCCAATTCTTGACATAATTCAACTCTACGGATGATGAATATTGTGGTTTCAAATTTGGATTACCATAGCTAATATTGGTTGAGTCTGAAAAGTTTTTAAACGGATTGATTTGCTGACCTCTTGGTCTATTTACGCGGTTACTGTAATTAAATTGTAATTCGGCGTCGTTTGGCAAGCTGTACGATAAATAGAAGCTAGGGAAAATATGGAAAAAGTTTTTTGAAGGAATTACCTGAATTGTGTCAACATTTGTATCTCCAATTTTACTTGTGTTTGTCGATTTTTTTGTCAATACTTCTCCTCGCAAACCGAGCTGATAAGAAAATTTATCAATTTTATTCCCATAAGTCAGATAACCAGCATGAATTTGCTCATCATAGTTGAAATTATCATAATAAGATGGTATGTCTAACGGAACAGATTTCATATTGTCTATTCCCGATGTTGAACTCGTTCTGTTGCTGATCGTACTTTCCCAGCCAGCTTCTAACTTGCTGCTTTCAGATATTTTATCCGTGTAATCCACTTTGATATCCCATTCGGTGTTTTTGCTGTCGGTACTTTGAGTAATATTTGATGTTGGAGTGCCAGCGGAATTCTCTTGAAGATAATTATTATCTCCTCCCCGGTTGTGATTTGAGTATGATACGCTTCCTATTATATTTGATCCTTTTTTATCAAAGTTGTGCTTATAATCCAGATTCATATTTAAACTGGGGCGAGTTCCGTGTCCGCTGTTTATTTGACTATAATTACGTAAAAGAGAAGCTGGAGTAGCGGTGATATCGGTCAGCTGATACTGAGTATTGGAACTTTGGTCTCCGCTTCCGGCCATTCCAAAACCGGAAAGTCCAATTGAGTTTTTCGAATCAAACCGATAATCAACTCCGGCACGCATAAATAAACCAGAGAATGAAGTATTCATGCTATTGTTTTGGTTTAACATGGTAATGTCACTTCCTGTCCAATTGTTTCGGTCAGTGGTACCACCGCCATTAAATGACATAGCCCGATAACCCAAATTTATATAACTATCAAATTTGCTACTGCTGTAATTAACGCTGGCCCCTAAGTTTTTTCCTAATTTCCCATTATCTGGCATTGTCAGTCCTCCGGAAACACTTCCATAATACCCCGCTTTGTGCTGCTCCTTCATTACAATATTAATAATGCCGGCAGATCCTTCAGGGCTGAATTTAGCAGAGGGGTTTGTCATGATTTCAACTGATTCAATACTTTCGGCAGGCATTTGTTGTAAAACCTGAGCGCGGTTGTCGGCAGTTAATCCTGAAGCTTTACCATTAATCCATACTTCTACGTTACCATCTTTTCTTAACGAAACATTTCCGTCATTATCAACTGTAACGGATGGAATATTTTTTAAAACGTCGGATGCAGAACCTCCTGCTGCGGCAATATTCTGATCGACACTAAAAACCTTTTTGTCAATTCCGAAACGCATTTGAGAATTTTGTCCTACTACTTCTACTTCACCCAGCTTTTTACTATCTTCGGTTATTTTTATAATCCCAAGATTTATCGGTTTACCGGTTACTTCCAATGTTTGATTTATTGTGTTGTATCCAACGTAGCTGATACGTAAGCTATATTTTCCATTAGCAACAGATGGAATAGTGAATACGCCTTTGTCGTCGGTTGTAACGCCTGTAACCATCGTTTTGGAACCTTGCTTAAATAAAGCTACATTTACATAATCCAGTGGAGACTGATCATCTGCATCTACGATGGTACCTTTAATGCCTCCAGAGGCCATGATAGGAAGAGTAAAAACAGAAACAAGAAAAATTAAAACAATCTTTTTCATACCTAAAAACTATACTTTTAAAGTTGTTGAGAGTAAACGATCATTTCGTTTAACGATGGATTAGACCAACGCAGGCTTCTAAAGTTTAATTCGTTATTCGACGAATACGGTTAATAAAATAAAAAAAGGCGTTGTTAAACGCCTTTTTTGTAGATTCAAATAAATTAGAAATTCGGTAGCAAGTATTTGCCACGTGATTCTAGAATCTTGCTTACTTGATTCACTTCCAGGAATGAAGTTCCAAAACCAGAGCCAAAGCTTCCGCTCATGTAGCTTACATAATCTTCCGGTTGAAGTATTCCTCTTTTAATAAATTCTTGCAATCCTTCGATGAAGTACTTTTGAGTATTTCCATTGTCAGCTTTGTAAATTGGGAAGACACCGTAGGATAAAGCCAACTGACGGGTTGAACGTTCGTGGTAGCATAAAGCTAAAATTGGGTTTGTGCTACGATAAGCTGATAAATTAAGGGCTGTTTTTCCGGTATAAGTATCAGTAATCATTGCCTTTGTTCCAATCTGAATACTTGCTTCGTTAGCAGCATTGGCTAAGAAAGAAGTGATGTCTTTGGTGCTTATTTTTACAGGTATATCGTTTTCAGCTAATTTTGTAAGTTCAGCTTCTTCAGCAACTTTGGCCATAGTGCGAACTGCTTCAACCGGATATTTTCCGTAAGCTGTTTCGCCGCTCAACATTAAAGCATCGGTGCGGTAATAAATTGCATTTGCAATATCGGTAATTTCAGCACGTGTTGGGCGTGGATTTTTGATCATAGTGTGCAACATCTGAGTAGCTACGATAACCGGTTTGCGGGCCATAACACATTTGCGGATCAACCGACGTTGAATACCAGGAATTTTTTCCTGAGCAACTTCGATACCTAAATCACCACGGGCAATCATTACACCGTAAGTATATTCAAGAATTTCGTCGATATTGTCAACACCTTCCTGATTTTCTATTTTTGAAATAATTTTGATCGGGCTATTATGTTCGTCCAAAATTTGTTGAATTTCTAACAAATCTTCTTTGTTACGCACAAAAGAGTGAGCAATAAAGTCAAGGTTGTTTTCGATGGCTAATAAAATGTTGCCACGGTCTTTTTCAGTCAGCGAAGGAAGATTGATGCGAACACCCGGAATGTTTACGCTCTTGCGGCTTCCCAGATCACCATCATTCTGAACCCGACAATATAAATAAGTGTCATCTTTTGATTCTACAATCAATTCAATTTCACCATCATCGAAAAGAATGTCATCGCCAACATTCAGGTCACGGACAAAATAAGGATAGTTTACTCCAATGCATTCGCGTGTAGAAAGTAAATCGGGATTGCCAATGATTTTCACTGCATCACCGGTGCGAAGTGCCAGATTATCGTTTTCTACGATAGTAGTACGAATTTCCGGACCTTTAGTATCCATAAGGATCGCAATTTGAGAACTCACTGCACGAACGTTATTGATGATTCTCATAAACCCTTCTGGTTTAATGTGAGCAGAATTCATACGCACAACATTCATTCCCTCGTCGTAAAGCGATTGGAGAAAATCCACATCGCATCGTAAGTCGCTGATAGTAGCAACAATTTTGGTTGATTTAGACATAAAAATTTTAAATTATAAATACTTTAAAAACTAATTCTTATTTTAATACTCCGAACAAACTTTCCGTTGAAAATTTATTAGAAATTTAATATTGCATTGACAGCCAATCGATACGAATCCATTCCAAAACCAACAATGCAGCCTTTACATGCTTCTGAAAGAAATGAGTGATGACGATATTCCTCGCGTTTGAACACGTTAGAAATATGAACTTCAATTACAGGAGCAGTGATAGAGCGAATGGCATCAGCTATGGCTATGGATGTGTGTGTGTAAGCACCTGCATTGAGAATGATGCCATCGTATGTAAACCCGGTTTCGTGCAGTTTGTCAATAATTACACCCTCGGTATTTGATTGAAAATAGTCTAACTGCGTTTCGGGGAAGAGCAGTGTTAGTTCCTGAAAATATGCTTCGAAAGTTTGATTACCATACACCGTAGGTTCACGTTTTCCTAATAAGTTTAGGTTTGGTCCGTTGATAATCTGAATTCGTTTCATAAAGGTAACTTTTTGGATTTAATCGTATTCCGAATTGTAATGGACATTATGTAAGCCGATGGGATTAGACAAATTCCATTGGACAGAATCATTGGCCAGTTATTCAAAAGAACCCCATATAAAAGCCATAACGCAATCCCAAGGGTCATTATGAAATACATACCGAACGAAATACTTTGGGTGTCGCCCGTCTTGATCACTTTCATCGCTTGTGGAAATTGTGCAATTGCTGTACAAATTCCGGCAAAATAGCCTATTATTACGATGTCAAATGCCATAGTTGAAATTTTCCACAAAAGTAGCAAAAAAATACGACTTGCACAAAATAATATCAAATGCGCTATAAAGAGATATCTTCTCCTTTTTTAGGCGTTTAACTGACCATCGCTTTTTCGGTTCGATAAAAAAGTTGTATTTTTACAGACATTTCTTATTTTTATGAGTACAAAAACTTCTTTTTTTATTCTTTATAAACCTGCTGTTCCTAAACGTTATCTATTAATGACTGCCGCCATTGTGTGGACATTGGCAGGTAGTATGCTTTTGTTCAGAGGCTTTTCCATATTGCTTATTTCACCTCGGCTACGCTGGCTAAAAATAATACTGAGCCTCTGCAGTGGAATTCTTTTCTTTGTCTTTCTATTCTCAAAAATATCGCTCAAGCATACGCAACGTATTATTGATATGCCCATCGAACGTCCATGTGTATTTTCGTTTTTTAATCTTCGAAGTTACATTATGATGACAGTAATGATAGGCATGGGTATCACTTTACGTAAAACCGGTCTGGTTCCTCTTCAATATCTATCCTGCTTTTATGTTGCCATGGGAACACCATTATTATTGTCAGCTTTTCGGTTTTATTACAACAGTATTCTTTATAAAAAAGTTGTAAAACCAATAATTTAGACAGAAACATTGAACTAAGAACTTTATTATAACAGATTAAACAAATTAAATTATGACAAAAAGAAATGTTTTGATTTTAGTTGTCGCTATGTGTTGGAGCCATTTATTGGCAGGTGGCAATCCGGGCAAGCTTACCATTGCCACTTATAATATCCGCTTACAAACTCCGGCAGATTCGGGTGCCCGCTCGTGGGTAAACAGAAAAGCCGATGTGGCTCGCGTTATCAAGAAATATGATTTTGATATTTTTGGGGTTGAAGAAGTGGGCAATAAAAATCAGGAAGCTGATTTGAAGGCATTGATTCCTGATTACACTTACTTTGGCAAGGGACGCGATAACCAGGCCGGAACCGAAGGTGAACAGATAGGGTTATTTTACAAAACGAAAAGGTTCAGCGCAAAAGATAAGGGTTTCTTTTTTCTGTCCGAAACTCCCGAAGTTATGAGCAAAGGATGGGATGCTGCTTACCGGCGAATGTGTGTCTGGATCAGATTTCAGGATTCTAAAACCAAGGAAGAATTTTATGTGTTTTGTTCTCATTTCGATCATATGGGAGTGAAAGCCCGTGTAGAAAGTGCCCGATTGATCGTGGAACGGGTAAAAAAGATAGTGGCCGGCAAACCGGTACTTTTTCTGGGTGACTTGAATACGCCACCCGATGAAACCGACATGTATAAAATACTGCATGCGGCTTTTGACGATTCGCGCGAGATTGCAGCAAAGCCGGCTATTGGCTCGGTGGGTACATTCAACAACTATGATGTTTCGAAAACGCTGCTGCCTGCTTCGGAACGTATAGATTATGTTTTCTGTAAAAAATTCAAGGTGTTCAGTTACTGGGTTATTTCCGACAGGTTTTCAGATAAAACCTATCCTTCGGATCACTTCCCTGTAATGATTGAATGCGCACTAAATTACTAATCAATAACCAATAAATAAATATGACTTCACTTCAATTTCCACTTGATCTTACCTTTAAGATCGGCACACTGAGCAACGACTTTGTGGCCAAAGACGCTAACGGGCAAACGGTGGCTTATGTGCGCCAAAAGATATTAAAACTGGTTGAAGAGGTACAGGTGTTCAGCGACGAAAGCCGGTCGGAACTCAACTACACAATTAAAGCTAACCAATGGCTCGATTTTTCGGCATCGTATGGATTTACCGATCGTTATGGAAAAGACCTGGGGCGCGTTGCGCGTAAAGGCTGGGCTTCGCTTTGGAAAGCTAACTACGACATTTTTGACGAAACTCAGATGAAGGATTTGCATGTAAGAGAAGAAAATCCGTGGTCGAAAGTCTTTGATTCTTTGCTGTATGAAGTGCCCGGACTAAACCTGCTGACAGGTTATTTCTTCCATCCTTCGTATTCGGTGGCTCGCCCCGACGGAACCATTGTGGCCAGACTGCGTAAAGTGGCTTCGTTTTTCGGCAGACGGTTTGTTATTGAGAAACTGGAAGAATTCGAAAAAGGCGAAGAAGAACGTTTGCTGCTCGGGCTTATGATGATGATTTTGCTGGAAAGGCAAAGAGGGTAATAGTTGGTAGTAAGTAGAAAGAGGTTTGTAGTATCTGGCAAAGCTGTAGTAAGTTCACCAAATAGCTGAAAATTGAATAAAAAACGCGAGCGGCAAATTTACTGTCGCTCGCGTTTTATGAAATATAGCTTGTATAAACTAAATTTGAATTTATTTCGTATTTGCGTAAGCTACGCAATAGATTTTTTATTTCGAGCTTGCGTAAGATACGCAAAAGCAAATTCATTTTATTTCTTACTTGCGCAACTTACGCAATGGCAAATCAAATTTATTTCTTACTTGCGTAACTTACGCAAAGGCAAATCAGATTTATTTCTTGTTTGCGTAACTTACGCAAGGTCAAACTTATTTTATTTCTTACTTGCGTAAGTTACGCAAGGTCAAATTAAATTTATTTCTTAGTTGCGTAAACTACGCAACCAAGAATAAAATAAAAACCGACCTCACTGCTCGGAAGCAATGAGGTCGGATAAATAATAAAATAAAGTAACGATGATTTATGCTTTACGGTCGGCAGTCTGGCGTTCGATCATCCAGCCCGGATATTCGGGCGATAGTTTGCTTACCGCTTCGAGCTGAGCTAATTCGTCGGCCGTAAGTTTTAAGTCTATTGCTTTCAGGTTGTCTTGCAACTGCTCCGGTCTTTTGGCCCCGATAATGACTGAAGTAACCACCGGTTGGTGAAGCAACCAGCCCAAAGCAATCTGAGGCACGGTTACATCTTTAGCTACGGCTATTTCCTGCATGACATCAATGATGTCGAAAGCTTTGTCTTTATTCACGGGTGGAAAGTCGAAGTTTACGCGGCGGCCTTCTTCGGCATTGGCCTCGCGGGTATATTTTCCACTCAGAAAACCACCTGCCAACGGGCTCCATACCATTAGTCCCAGTTTTTGGTCGAGCAACATGGGCACTACTTCGCGTTCCAGATCGCGACCGGCAATGGTGTAATAGGCCTGCAACGATACGAATTTAGCCAAGTGCTGTTGAGCCGAAACGCCCAGGGCTTTCATAATTTGCCAGGCCGCCAGGTTGGAGCAACCGATGTAACGCACTTTGCCGCTTTTTACCAGTGAGTCCAACGCCTCCAGTGTCTCTTCAATCGGAGTCAGGGGATCGAAACCATGAATCTGATACAAATCAATATAATCCATATTCAAACGGGTCAAACTTTCGTTGGCCTGTTGCAGAATATGTTTGCGGGTCAATCCCGAATTGTTGATACCGGTACCTATGGTGCCACGCACTTTGGTGGCAATCACCAGATCGTCGCGTTTCAGTCCCAGGTCGCGGATGGCCTGTCCGGTCATCTTTTCGCTAAGTCCTTCGCTGTACACATTAGCCGTATCGATAAAGTTGATGCCGGCATCTACCGATTGTTTTACTAATTCGTTGGCTTCATCCTGTGGCAGAGCACCGATGGCTGTCCACATTCCCTGTCCGCCAAAGGTCATGGTGCCCAGGCAGAGTTCGGATACTTTAAGTCCTGTATTTCCTAATAAATTGTATTTCATCTTTGTTTGTTTTTAGTTACTTTTTCTTTCTACTTTGTTTGCTTCAAACATTGCAGGCTTGCACCTGCAAGTAAATCATTTTTCTTTTAAATATGACAGTTGAGTATGCAGTGAAGAGGGTGTTCTTCCTCCAAGTTTCAACTCTTTTATAACGGGAAGCTCGGTAATAGAAAATGAGATCCAGGGAGTCTTTTGAATTCTCATCAATATACGGATCAGGCTGCCTGCATTTTCAAGCAACACTGCTTGCTTTAATAAACCACAATCTATACCGGTAAAACCCAAATCATTGCTTAAGTCTATAACTGCACGGGTGGCATCCTGATAATCCGAAGCAATGAAACAAGCAACCTGATGGGCTTCTAATTCTTCCTTGCTGTGTTCAAAGAGCTCTTGCGTGATGGTATTAAAAGCCTTTACCACTTTAGCGTTGGGAATTTGCTGTTGCAGAATCTGACTTTTTGAAGTTGCTATTTGGTCTGCATCCAAGCTATCAGAGATATTCCAATTATTAGATTCAATAATAATCTTATTGTCCAACACCGAAATATCCTGAAGGATATCTTTAGGATGAATATCTCTTGGTGAGAAATAAAGAATGTCACCAAATTCAGCGGCCTGCTGATTAGTCCCATATTGTGTGGTTTGATTAAAACCCGCTGCAAATTTTGCTTTTGATAAATCACGGGCTCCAAAAAAAATGGAATATCCCTTTTGAGCAAGAGCTAACCCAATCACTCGCCCCATATTCCCGGTCCCAATAATTCCAATTTTGTTCATACTCAATGTGTATATTCTATTTTATAAGGTTGTTTATCTGTAAATTGTCATGCCTATCATTTGCTTTTTAGTATCAATCGTTTTTTTGTTTGCTGTTGTAAAGCCACATTTACTCCTTTTTATTTTCGATTTGTTTCCACTTCTCCCGAATATTTTCCTCTCCTTCAAAATAGTCTACCTTTGTATCTTTATTGAAAACATCGTTAGAAGGAGCAAGAAATATTTTGTTTGAATCAGGATATTCACATAAGTCGTATCCAATAAATGTCCTTATATCCAAGTAAACACAAGGTTCGGTTGTGTGATTGAATAGTTGATGAGCGCCCGTCTCACCCATCTCAAAAAACAACAAATCCCCACTCTTTACAACATCCAACCCTTTTGTTGTTCTTAGAGTTGCTGAACCTGAGACGATCATAAATAGCTCTTCTGCATATCTATGGAAATGATAGGGTGCTGAATACTGTTCAGGATTTAATTGTTTCAAGTCAAAGTTTAAATACTGAGGATTAACGCCATTTTCGAGCCTTGAAATGTCAGAGAGAATTCTGAAATTGTCAATCTTATCTGCAGCTTCTTTAAATTTCCGCTGTTCTGACCTTAAAATTGTTGCCATAATCTTGAAATTAAAATATTTATATCTTATAATCTTTGACGTAAGATAATTGAGATTGCAGCTAAACTATCTGTTATTTCCCAGCCATTTTCGCCATACTTTCGGGGTAGCGAACTCCAATATTGGGATAGCGCAGCAATAAATCTTCGATAGATTGTACGTCGGCTTCCGAAAGCACAACATCTATTGCCCCGGCATTGTCTTCGAGGTATTTCCGTCGTTTTGTTCCGGGTATAGGAATAATGTTTTCGCCTTGTGCCAATACCCAGGCTAATGCCAGCTGTGCCGGTGTGCACTGTTTGTCGGTTGCCAATGTGGCAAACCCTTCTGCCAACCGACGGTTATTGTCCCAATGTTCGTCAGAAAAGCGCGGAAGAGTTTTGCGAAAATCGTTTTCGCCCAGGCTTGCTTTGTCCACCGTGTTGGTAACCAATCCGCGCGACAAAGGACTGAATGGAATGAAGCTGATACCTAATTCCTGACACAGGGGCAGAATTTCTTTTTCAACGCCTCGGGTGAGTAACGAATACTCGCTTTGAAGTGCGGAGATAGGGTGTACGGCATGTGCCCGACGGATGGATTCGGCTGACGCTTCGGACAATCCGAGGTAACGTACTTTGCCTTCTTTTACCAGCGCAGCCATAGCTTCTACCATTTCTTCCACGGGTACTTTGGGGTCAATACGGTGGGCATAATATAAATCGATGGTTTCAATTTTTAGTCGACGTAGACTGGCTTCGACGGCCTTTTTCATGTGAGAGGGAGATGCATCTATGGTGAAGGGATCATTGGGAGTAACTTTGAATCCGAACTTAGTGGCAATAAATACTTTGTCGCGATTCGGCACCAATACTTTCGAAATAAGTTCTTCGTTGATGCCGTTGCCATAAATATCGGCAGTATCCCAAAAGTTGATCCCCAGTTCAAGGGCTTTTTCCAGTGTGGCGATGGATTCTTTGTCGTCGCGTTCACCGTAGGCATGACTCATGCCCA
>Ga0302170_10000753_pt1 | contig 12733 bp, 9 predicted proteins | sample I_Fen_N2_1_FD_193492 | JGI IMG/M metagenome (GOLD analysis project Ga0302170, IMG submission 193492) | Peat permafrost microbial communities from Stordalen Mire near Abisko, Sweden - I_Fen_N2_1 | ecosystem: Environmental > Terrestrial > Soil > Wetlands > Permafrost | place: Sweden: Abisko...
AGATATACTAACCAAGTAGAACCTACGGGAGCTTTCTTAATACCAACCAACATTTGTTGGATGTTATATTCCATATAGTCAAAGTTGCTACCGCTATTATCTGTATTGTAAGTCAAGCTATTTTCCCCAATCATATACACCAAAGTTGTTGTATTGACGGTATCTGGGCTTGCAGTATCGCCCTTCGAACTTACTATTGGTTCATCCGAACTGCTACATGCTGTACCCAAACAGATAAGCAGTCCTATTGCAATAAAAAGGCGGACGAATGACTTCATTGTTTAAACTTAAATTCGTTTTGAGGAATTACTTTCCAACCAATTTTCGGATCATTATGCTTCTTCATTACTTTCTCCATCTGTCGATTCGCTGCTTTCTCGTTTTTTTCGTTGAATATTACAGTAATCGGATTCGGTACACCTTTGTTGATAAGATGTGCACGCAATTGATCGCTAAATAAGCTTGCTTTTACGAGTTTTCCATGTTCGCCGATTTTAGCGCTGTCAATGCATTGCACGTCGGTGAAATATACAGATGAGTCGGAATAAGAAAAAGAAAATCCAAATACATAACGGGACTTTACTTTATAATTATTATCGTCTTTAGGTGCAAAGGAACAAAGTACTAGCACCATGAAAGCTCCCAAGAGGAGAGAAGCTGTTTTTTTCATTATTTTTGTTATTAAGAAGCGAAGTAAGAAAAACTTTATCCTAAATAAGTTTTTAATAGATCCATATGATCGTTTGTACGAAGTTTACGGATGGCTTTTTCTTTAATTTGACGCACACGTTCGCGAGTGAGTCCAAATTTGTCTCCAATTTCTTCGAGCGTCATTTCATGACCGGCAATACCAAAGAAATTTGAGATTATGTCGCGTTCACGTTCGTTCAATACGGTACGCAAAGCGCGGTCTATTTCACGAGCTAACGATTCGTTTACTAATCCGCGATCGGCTAGGGGAGAATCATCATTTACCAGTACATCAAGCAGACTGTTGTCTTCGCCTTCTACGAAAGGAGCATCCACAGAGATGTGACGTCCGCTTACTTTTAGCGTATCAGCAATCTTATCTACCGGAATATCAAGCTCATCAGCTAATTCTTCAGGTGATGGTTTGCGTTCATTTTCCTGTTCAAACTTAGAGTAGGCTTTGCTTATTTTATTAAGCGAACCAACTTGATTAAGTGGCAAGCGTACAATACGACTTTGCTCGGCTAAAGCTTGAAGAATACTTTGGCGGATCCACCATACGGCATAGCTGATAAATTTAAAACCACGCGTTTCATCAAACTTCTCAGCAGCTTTAATAAGGCCTAAATTTCCTTCATTGATAAGGTCGGGTAAACTTAATCCTTGGTTTTGATACTGTTTAGCCACTGACACTACGAAGCGCAAATTAGCACGTGTAAGTTTTTCTAACGCCACACGATCGCCCTTGCGAATGCGTTGAGCTAGTTCCACTTCTTCTTCTACAGTGATTAAGTCCTCACGACCAATCTCTTGAAGGTATTTGTCTAGAGAAGCGCTTTCTCTATTCGTAATGCTTTTTGTGATTTTTAGTTGTCTCATTCTATGTCTAATATAGTGATATTCGTGCAAAGATACAAATTATTCTCTGATATAACGCACTCTATTCTGTTTTATTATATCTTTTCTGAGAAAACTTGCATACTAGGACTACTTACTTAGTCGATTCTATTTTCTGTCGACAAAACCTTTTTATTAAATATTAGCTCAATCGTGCCTGAAACAAATAACTCTATAGCAAATAAAGTGGGTTCTACAGCCCAACTATTGTGGAGTGCGGTATTTTTCCTTCAGATCGTCAGTTTGTTCATAACAGTTTTATATGTAAGCATTTAGACTGACGATTGTTCTTTTGTAATCTTCAGGTTATCTTCATTTTTTATAAAATAATTATTTACAATATTAGCGCTCCTACATATCATTTCAAATATCTGAAACGCATTTTCTAAATATGGAAAACGCATATATCACAATTGAGAAACGCATTTTTCAAATATTTGAAATGGTTTATTCTATATTATTTTATTCCATTTTTTGTCTTTAGTTACTAAACTTCCTTAAGCACAAGTTCTTTCCCCATAAGCAAAACCATAAAAAAAAAGTCGTAGGGCTTTTTTGTTTTTGCCCTACGACTAAATATTAACTCATTGTGAAGTTTTATTCAATGCATAGCGAAGAATAAAAATGAATTATTTCTTCTCATCTTTCTCAGATAAGTCTACGGCATAATTAGTACGTTTTCCGCTTGGATAAATACCCGAAATGAAGAGAACTAATTCGGGATCTTGCGTAGCAGTTTTAAAAGCCGATTCAATATCTTCTACCGACTTGACTATCTGCCCATTTACCTTCTGAATGATAAAGCCTTTTTTTATACCGGCTTCTTTCATTTTACCATCTTGAAGTCCGGTAACTTCTACTCCGTAGCTCAATGAAAGTTGTTGTTTAGCATCCTCGGGGAGTTCGCGGAAAGCAGCACCTAATATTTCCATATCTTTACTCTTTACTACCTTCGTAGTACCTTGTTGATTTTTAAGAGTTAGAGTAACTGTTTTCTCTTTCTTCTCTCTATAATAAGTTACTTTTGCCTTTTCTCCCGGAGTGAGCTTTGTTATTGCTTCCTGCAATTCAGCCATCGAATTTATAGCTTTATCATTGATGGCAGTGATCACATCATTTTTCTTTAAGCCGGCATTTGCTGCAGCTCCATCTTCAACAACTTCGCTTATATATACGCCATGAATGATACCTAAATTTTCTTTTTTCGAAATTTCATCACTGTTATCGCCTCCTTTAATGCCTAATACGGCACGCTGTACGATGCCATATTCTTTTAAATCAGCAATCACTTTTTTCATAATACTAGTGGGAATGGCAAATCCATATCCGGTATAGCTTCCGGTAGCACTAATTATAGCTGCGTTAATGCCGACTAGTTGTCCTGATGTATTTACAAGTGCTCCTCCGCTATTTCCTTGGTTGATGGCAGCATCTGTTTGAATGAAACTTTCAATTCCACCACTCATGCCCAAATTACGTGCTTTGGCACTCACAATTCCCGCAGTTACGGTACTTGAAAGATTTAAGGGATTACCTACGGCAAGTACCCATTCACCAACCTTTAGTGCATCGCTGTCTCCTATTGGAAGTGTGGGTAGATTTTTCCCTTCAATCTTTAAAAGTGCCAAATCGGTAGCAGCATCTTGTCCGATAAGTCGTGCTTTAAATTCGCGTTTGTCATTAAGCGTTACTGTGAGCTCATCACTTTGATCTACTACATGATTATTTGTAACAATATATCCATCGGAAGAGATGATGACTCCGGAACCGATTCCTTCTTGCTTGGGGGTTTCAACTTGACGCTGTTGTTTATTTCCGGAGCGTCCGTTACCAAAGAAATCGCCAAAGAAGTCAAAAGGATCTTGCACATCAACGGTTTTCATCTTTGAATTTATGGTTGCACGAATATGAACTACCGCATGTATGCTTACATCAGCTGCTTGAGTAAGATCCGGGCCCACTGAAATACTCGCACTATGCGATGCGCTAGCAGGGAGAGCGGAATTGCTTAAAGCTTCTGATTTTACCAATTGATAGTTGCTCGCATCACTGGCAATGACATCTGCCATTGCTCCTGTTGCATTCGATAGTCCGGCTATAATGACAGCCGCACCCACGATTTTTTTGGTGGTCTGTTTCATGAGTTATACTTATTGTTTATGTTAATATTAAAGTTGATTTAACCTTTTTGCCTGCAAATATAATAACAACGAATGTGCAATTATTCTGATATCCTATTTTTTTTCGTGAATTTTAACTCAGTACTTATGAATTTTGCGTATCTTTGCAAACGAGAATATGCAGTGGCTCGGTTTGTCGCTGGTCTTCTTCGGAAGATCGGAGGAAAGTCCGGGCAACATAGAGCATCCTGCTTGTTAATGGCAAGCTGTCCGCAAGGGTAGGTTAGCGTAGAAGAAAATAACTGCCTACTTTTCGCTTTGTTTTCGGATGGAGAGATTAGTAGGTGAGGGTGAGAAGGCGGGGTAAGAGCCCACCAGCAGCATGGCAACATGTCTGGCTGTACGCTTCGGGAGTTGAAAGTTCATGTAAACCAGCGTTATGAGGGCTGCTCGCTTCAGTTGGAGGGTAGAACGATAGAGCCGTTGGGTGACCATCGGCGTAGATAAATGACAAGCACTCGTTGTCACGTCTTAATTCGTTAAGATACGGATAAAGAGTACAAAACCCGGCTCATAGAGCCACTGCACATTCTTTTTTGGGCACTTTTTAATCTTTTCTATAGAAAAATATGAGTCTCACGTCTTTAAAAAACTATTTTCTTCACGACTTGTGGTATAGTAATGAGGATTCCTCACGTAAGGAACTCCTGTTTAAGCGATTTCTTAGAGTCGTTTATATTGCTATACGAGAATTTATAGAAAACGAGTTGAGCAACCGTGCAGCAGCGTTGACTTATAGCACGTTGCTTTCTATTGTCCCCATTTTAGCCATTTGCTTTGCTATTTCACGCGGTTTTGGTTTTAATGAGTTAATGGAGCATCAGATTTATCAAACGTTCAGCGGGCAGAAAAATGTAGCTGATCATCTACTGGATTTTGTAAATTCATATTTGATGAATGCAAAAGGAGGAGTTTTTATCGGAGTTGGCTTGGTGATGTTGCTTTATACGGTGATAAATCTGACGAGTGATATTGAAATGACCTTTAATGATATTTGGAATATTAAGAAATCGCGTACGCTGTATCGCAGACTGACCGATTACTTCAGTATATTTCTTCTCTTACCTATCTTTATTGTGCTTTCCGGTGGATTAAGTATTTTTGTGGCGCAGGTGGCTAAACAAATGGATAGTTTTCTTCTCTTAGGAGGAATGATGAAATTCTTAATATGCTTGGTTCCTTTTGCTTTATCATGGTTGGTATTTACAGGCTTATTTATTTTTATGCCCAATACGAGGGTTCGATTTGTTCCGGCACTAATTGCAGGTATTGTGGCCGGATCGGGTTATCAGGCTTTCCAATATATCTATATCAACGGACAGGTAGGCATTTCGAAGTATAATGCTATTTATGGATCGTTTGCTGCCCTACCTCTCTTCTTATTGTGGTTGCAGATTTCTTGGACGATTATTCTTTTTGGTGTGGAAATAAATTATGCATTGCAAAATGCCCGTAACCTCAATTACAGTGAGGATGCTAAGCAGATTACTTCTCGCTATCGTGATTTTACTATTATCATTATTATGGCACTTATTTGCAAGCGTTTCCATCGTGGCGAAAAACCTTACACATCGAATGGCATTTCTAGCGAAAGCAGAATCCCGATTCGTTTGGTGCAGAGTACTCTCAACTTATTGCAAGAAATAGGTTTGGTGCACGAAATGGATAATGAAAAAGAATATGGTGAAGCTTATTACTTGCCTTCTGTTGATGTGCATTCTCTCAGTGTAGGAGTCCTTTTGAATCGGATTTATACACATGGATCGGAGAATATTGAATTTAATCGTGAAAAGTATATTCCGGAATGGGATGCTTTGCTTCGTTGTCGCAAAGATATTTCGGTAGAGGAAGATAAACTTCTTATTGACCTATAAATCCTATTACCAAGAAACACTCGGCCATCCTTCGGCATCCCATTCAATGGTACGAAGGATTAACTTGCTAGGAGCGCCGTCTTCTACTGGATAGGCATGTGCAACAAGTGTTTCTTTTCCGTCTATTTTTACGACGGCATTGTGTCCAACTCCTGCATATTGATTATTTCCTTTCAGTAGAATTGTGCCACCACCTTTGTCCATACGTTTTTCTTCACGATCAAAATAAGGGCCCTTTATGCTTTTTGATCGCCCAACTACTATCTTGTAATCAGAGTTTTTGCCTCGACAACAATAATCGAAACTAACAAAAAGGTAGTAATATTCTCCTCTTTTATATATAAAGGGAGCTTCTACTGCTCCATTCCCCGGATTTGAGTCATCTAAATCGAATTGACGCTCTCGGCGACAGAGAGAAATCCATTCTTCAGGTTGGGCAAGGCCACTGAGATCTTTCTTGAGCCGTACCATTTTGATACCATCCCAAAAAGAGCCAAAATCCATCCATGGAGTTCCTTTTTCATCGATAATAATATTAGGATCAATAGCATTCCACATATCGCGAAATGGAATCGATTGCAGAACCTTTCCATGATCTGTCCATTTGTAATTACTTGCTTTGCAATCTAGGGTTGGGGTAGAGGCGTGGCCAATTGCTGAGGTGTTTTTTGCAAAGGCTGAGCAAGAATAGAATACATGATAGCGTCCTTCATAGAAAATTACATCGGGAGCCCAAATGTGTCCACGGAAACCTGGTATAAGATCCATAGCCCATTGTGGTCCTTGTTCAAAGATACTAGGTTCAATTCGCCACGTTGTAAGGTCAGAACTCGAAAGGATGCTTACCCCATAGCCCGTAGTAAAAAGGTAATATCGGTTCCCCTCTTTAATCATCACAGGGTCGTGCACCATTGGATCTTTAAATTCTGAACCGACTGTACGTGAAACAGGTAATCGGTGGGTAGCTGTATGTTGTTCTGTGTTTTGCTTATTGGGTGCAGACGCTTTTTCTTTTTGCGCAAAAAGAAAAAAAGGAATAAAGCTCAGACATAGAAATAGAAGTAGTGTTTTCAACTGTTTTTGTGCCATTAGTGTCAGGTATAAAAGATTAATGTATATATGATAAAAAAACGTGCTAAAGGTTTAATCCTTTAGCACGTTTTCCTTTAACTAAAAAAGTATTATTTAAAACGAAATCTCTATTTAATCGAAAAAGCGCATAAACTTCTGGAAAATCTTGTCCTTCGTGGTTCTTGATGGCTTAAAATTCTCAGAATCTGCAAACTTTTCTATTGCTTCTTTCTCTTCTTTAGAAAGCTTTTCAGGCACATATACACAAATATTTACGAGCAAATCTCCCACACTACCCGAATGACCATAGGCATTAATACTTGGTAGGCCTTTTCCGCGTAATCGTAATACTTTACCAGCTTGCGTACCGGCTTCAATTTTCAATTTTACTTTTCCGGTAATAGTGGGCACTTCTACGCTTCCTCCTAATATTGCGGTTGGGAAGGTGAGGAGCAAATTGTAAACAAGATCATTTTCATCGCGAATCAATTCTTTGTGTGGTTCTTCGCTAATTAGGATAAGCAATGCACCAGGCACGCCATTGTGCTTTCCTGCATTTCCTTTTCCATCCATAGATAGCTGCATGCCTTCCATTACACCCGCTGGTATATTTACGGTAATGGTTTCTTCACCATATACTATACCTTCACCCGAACAGTGCTTACATTTGTTTTTAACGATTTTTCCTTCACCACCACACGTTGGGCAAGTAGTTTGCATCTGCATTGTACCGAAGATGCTTTGTTGATTACGAATTACAGAGCCCGATCCATGACATGTTGGACAAGTTTCTAAGCCACTTTGACTTTCTGCACCTGAACCATGACAATATGAACATGGCACGTATTTCTTTACTTTTAATTTTTTTTCTACTCCTGATGCGACTTCTTCCAGAGTAAGTTTTACTTTAACACGAAGATCACTTCCACGATGGTAGCGTTGCTGTTGTTGATTTCGACCTCCGCCTCCACCTCCACCAAATCCACCCATGTGTCCGCCAAAGACATCTCCAAACATTGAAAAGATATCATCCATCGACATACCTTGTCCACCACCGAAGCCACCGGCACCGCCTCCAAAACCGGCTTGTGGCCCGGCATGACCGAATTGGTCATAGCGCGCACGCTTCTGATCATCGGAAAGTATCTCGTAAGCTTCAGCTGCTTCTTTAAATTTTTCTTCTGCAGATTTATCATCTGGATTTTTATCTGGATGAAATTCAATTGCTTTCTTACGATATGCTTTCTTTATTTCGTCCTTACTGGCAGTTTTTGCAACTCCGAGTACTTCATAATAATCTCTCTTTTCAGCCATAGCTTTTTGTCTTTGTGATGTTATTGTCCTACAGCCACCTGTGCATGGCGAATTACTTTCTCATTTAACAGATATCCTTTCTTTACGCAATCTAGGATTTTTCCTTTTAACTCTTCTGTAGGAGCAGGTACCATAGCAATAGCCTCATGGAAATCAGTATCTAGCGACTTATCTGTCGTTTCGATCGGAGTTACTCCGTTTTGTGATAGTATTTTAATGAATTTCTGATAGATCAAATCGATGCCTTCTTTTACGGCTTTTACATCTTCTGCTTTCTCCATTGTTTGAAGTGCACGCTCTAAATCATCCAGTACGGGAAGTATTGCAATCAAAGTCTTTTCACTACCATTCAATATTAACTCGGTTTTTTCTTTCATCGTTCGTTTGCGGAAGTTATCGAACTCTGCACTTAAACGAAGATATTTATCTTTCATATCAGCGAAATCCTCTGTGGCTTTATCAAGTTCTATTTTTAAAGCTTCTTCTGCTGTGAGTTCTGCATCAAGAGTTGCTTCAGCTAAAGCCTCAGGATCATTTTCGCCGGCCTCATTGGTAATAGGCTGTTCTTTATTCACTTCCTTTTGTAGTTCTTCATTTTGAAGAGACTCCTCTTTTTGAGAGTAATTTGTATTTGTCATATCATTTATAATTCTTATTTAATGGTTATCTCATAACAAACAGTTTGCCAAAACGTTAATTTGGCAGAATAAAAAGCGTATCTTTTGAATTATTAGATACGCTTTTTATATATTCTTAAAGTTATGAATTTTGTAGAGTTAATGTATATACTTTATTCGATTAGAACTGCTCCTAAATAAGTTATCTCCAATACTAACCAGTTTTTTCCCGGTTACTTTTATATATTTTAATCTGTTACAATCGAGGAAAGCTCCTTCTCCAATTTCTGCTACTTGTGCCGGAATAACGATGGTGCCATTTAATCGCGCGCATCCACTAAAGGCGTATTTTCCAATTTGCTCCAGATTATCAGGAAGCACTACCTCCATCAAAAACTTTTTTTGAGAAAAAAGGTAATCAGGTAAAACCTTCACGGTGGTACCTGCTAAATTGATTTCTACCAGCTTAGGCATATAGTCTCGTACTAACTTCAAATCGTTTTCATCCATTCTACCGGTCACTGTAAGATAATTTACGTCACTGGGTTGGTTACCCATCTTTAGTAATTCGTCGCCTAAGGTTCCCGGACTATTAAGATGAACTTCGCATCGAACAGGAATGCCTTCCATAATGTTGAATTCGGTCCATCCTTTGTGATTCTTATATTCATCTCGGCAACCCAGTGGAACAAAAACAGCCGTTAAACTGTCATTTAAGGCTCCTTGCATTAAATTAGGTGCATTCTTTTTGCGTATAACAAGTAGTTTCAAATTTAAGCAATTAGTAAATGCCCATTTGTCAATATTGATAGTTGAACTTGGTAGCCAAATCTCGCGTAAGGTTTGTTTCCCTTTCAATAGACCATTCTGCTCTACACTGAATGCATATTCAGGAATAGTGTTTTTCACATAAATAATAAAGCTTTCGTCGGTTGTTCCTCCTTTACCAGCCATTGCCGAAATCGTGGTGCTACTTAAATCGAGAACTTCCAACTGCAATAGGCTATCGCGCATTAGGCGAAAGTCACTTGCATTGATGCGTCCAGATAAAGTAAGTTGCGTAATACCTTCAGCTTCTTGAAGCGTAAGTTTGCTTTTTAATAATCCTGCTTTTTCTATATTAAAAGAGCGTTTCATTACTCGTGAAATCTTTTGAGCTTGCAAAGTAAGTGAAGCAAATCCAAAGAAAACAGCAAGAATACCTGTTATAAAATATCTTCTATTCATATTAGTATGTCGTTATTTGTGCAAATATACGCCTTTTCCTGCGTTATTTTCAAGAAAGATGCAATAAAAAATGCAAAAACGTAGTGTTTTTTAAATTTTATATGTACATTTGCACGCTTTTAGTTCCAAAAGCAATTTCAAGAAGACACATTTTTTTAATAGTTTATTATACATATGTATAACATTATCCAACTCAATGGAAAGGATATTTCCGAGCTGCAATCTATTGCAGTGAACCTAGGCATTGCTAAAGCCAATACTTACCAGAAAACAGAACTAATTTACAAGATTATTGACGAACAAGCTATTGCAGCCTCTAAAAATGTAGGTGAAGAGTTACCTGAACGTAAACGATCTATTCGTCCTTCAAATAACAAAGCAAGTTCAGCAAATAACACAAAAAATCAGAAGCCCAATCGAAACACTCCCAATGTAGCTGCTTCAACTCCGCAAGAGCCGACAGCACAATCTGTTCCAGAGAAGCCGAAAGAAGAAAAACCCAAAGAATCAAAGCCCAGACGTGGGCGCCCACGAAAGGTGGAACAAACAGATTTATTTAAGAGTTCAGAAGAGCAAACGATTGTAGAAAAAGCTCCTCGAAATGAAAGAGAACCTCGAACGAATAGCGATTTAAGAGGCCCCAAGAAAGAGGAGCGAAAAACCGAAGAGTCGATAGCTCCACAATCTTCCCCAAAACCACAATCTCCCCCAAATACACAAACAAAATCAATCGCTGTTGCTCCTATTGCTACTCAGAATTTGGAGAAAAAGGGGATACCCAAAACCGATTTCGAAGTTACAAACAGTGATGATTTTATTCCGGTAGAAAATATCCCAGTGGAAAAAGCAGAACTTCCAGAAGAATTACGTACCAAGTTCCAAGCCACTCGTCTTGCTCCTCCTGCACAGGTTCCACAGAACACACAATCGCCTCAAAATCCACAGTCCCCACGTTCTAATAATAAAGAGCGTTCACAAGAGAATCAGCCTCGACGTAATAACGGACAAGGACAAAATCAGGGACAAAATCAAGCTTCTGCTCCAAACGCACGACCTTTCAACAACAATAACAACAATAATAATCGCTACGAGTCGCGTAACGAAGCTCAGCCCGAACAAAATTATGATTTTGGGGAAGCTTTAACCGGTACAGGAGTACTTGAGTTAATGCCTGATGGTTACGGTTTTTTGCGCTCAGCCGATTATAATTACCTTTCTTCACCCGATGATATTTATGTAAACAACCAACAAGTAAAGCTTCTTGGTCTTAAAACAGGTGATTATGTAGAAGGTATTATCCGCATCCCTCGCGAGGGTGAGAAGTTTTTCCCTCTTACTAAGATTACAAGTATCAATGGCCGTAATCCTGAATTGGTTCGCGATCGTGTTCCATTCGAACATTTAACGCCTGTGTTCCCAGATGAGAAATTCAATCTATGCAGCAATCGTCGCTCAGATAGCCTTTCTTCACGTGTCGTTGATTTGTTTTCACCGATTGGTAAAGGTCAACGTGGTTTAATTGTAGCACAACCTAAAACAGGTAAAACGCTTCTTTTAAAAGATATCGCTAACAGCATTGCGGCGAATCATCCAGAAGTATATATGATTATCCTGTTGATTGATGAGCGTCCGGAAGAAGTAACCGATATGGCTCGTTCGGTAAATGCAGAAGTTATTGCTTCTACTTTCGATGAACCGGCTGATCGTCATGTAAAGATTGCCTCTATTGTACTTGAGAAAGCAAAACGAATGGTAGAATGCGGACATGATGTAGTTATTTTGCTTGACTCTATAACTCGTCTGGCTCGTGCCTACAACACCGTATCGCCAGCTTCCGGTAAAGTACTTTCAGGTGGTGTAGATGCCAATGCATTGCATAAGCCCAAACGTTTCTTTGGTGCCGCACGTAATATAGAGAACGGTGGTTCACTAACCATCCTTGCTACTGCACTTACAGACACCGGTTCAAAGATGGATGAAGTTATCTTTGAAGAATTTAAAGGAACCGGTAATATGGAATTGCAACTTGACCGTAACCTTTCAAATAAACGTATTTTCCCTGCAGTTAATATTGTACAGAGTTCTACCCGTCGCGATGACTTACTTCAAGATAAAGTCACTCTCGACCGCATGTGGATTCTTCGCAAATATCTTAGCGACATGAATCCTATTGAAGCAATGAACTTTGTAAAAGATCGACTTGACAAGACCATGGACAACAATGAATTTTTGATATCGATGAACTCATAAGAGTTATTTTTAAATAGTAGAAAGGGCATTCCGTAAGGGATGCCCTTTTTTAGAAATAATGCGTTCCAAACCAGGTAAAAGAGATAGTTACTTCGTATTTACTGTAGAATAAGCTCAAAATTTAGATCATGAACAGAAAAATAATCCCTTTAATAGGTTTATGTTTATACTCTTTTGTATGCAATGCGCAAGAAAGCTACAAGGAGGCTTCTTTGAAAAAAGGAGATTCAGAATATTATGCCAATCCAATTATGCATCTCGATTTTTCAGATCCTGATGTATGCAGAGTGGGAGATGACTTCTGGTTTACGGCTTCAAGCTTCTCTAGCGTGCCGGGATTGCCGATTCTTCATTCGAAGGATTTAGTGAATTGGCAGATTGTTAATTACGCACTCCCAAAATTACAACCCTCTGCTTTATTCGATTCTGTACAACCAGGCAAAGGAGTATGGGCTCCGTGTATTCGCTACCATGTGGGGACTTATTTTATTTATTGGGGTGATCCCGATTTTGGTATTTATTGTATTCAAACATCCGATCCAAGCTCCAGTTGGAGTGAGCCGGTGCTCGTAAAACCGGGCAAAGGCTTTATTGATCCGACTCCTTTTTGGGA
>Ga0302170_10000758_pt1 | contig 12675 bp, 8 predicted proteins | sample I_Fen_N2_1_FD_193492 | JGI IMG/M metagenome (GOLD analysis project Ga0302170, IMG submission 193492) | Peat permafrost microbial communities from Stordalen Mire near Abisko, Sweden - I_Fen_N2_1 | ecosystem: Environmental > Terrestrial > Soil > Wetlands > Permafrost | place: Sweden: Abisko...
AAATATCCATGGTAATAAATCGCATGAGCTGGTGGAATCAGCACTTAAGGTATTAGAGAATATGGCTCACCGTGGTGCGGAGGGTGCAGATAGTAAAACAGGTGATGGGGCAGGTATTATGCTCCAAATTCCTCATGAATTTATTCTTCTTCAAGGCATTCCTGTCCCTGAAAAGGGAACTTATGGCACGGGACTTTTTTTTCTCCCTAAAGCAGAACAGAGCCAAAGTGAAATATTGAGTATACTTCTTGAGGAAGTTGAAAAAGACGGGCTCACTTTGATGCATCTTCGTGCTGTGCCTACAAATAGAGAAGATATTGGTGAAGAAGCTTTGTTGACTGAACCAGACATCAAGCAGGTCTTCATTACGGGCTTTGCTAGTGATGAGAAATATCCTGATCGTCGTCTTTATATAATTCGTAAGAAGGTGGAGAATCGCGTTCGTCTTTCTTCTATTGCAGGAAAAAATGATTTTTATGTTTGTTCTCTTTCCACAAAGAATATTATATATAAAGGTATGCTTTCTTCTAATCAGGTGCGTACCTACTTCCCTGATCTAACAAATAGCTATTTGACTTCTGGGCTGGCTTTGGTGCATTCTCGCTTTAGTACGAATACATTTCCAACTTGGAGTTTAGCACAACCTTTTCGTTTGTTAGCTCACAATGGAGAAATCAATACAATTCGTGGTAACCGTGCATGGATGGAAGCTCGTGAGAGTGTTCTTTCTTCTCCTGCATTGGGTGATATAAAAGATATCTGTCCAATTGTACAGCCTAACATGAGTGACTCTGCTTCACTGGATAATGTGTTGGAATTCCTTTTAGCGTCTGGTCTTAGTTTGCCTCATGCAATGGCAATGCTTGTGCCTGAATCGTTTAATGAGAAAAATCCGATCACAGAGGATTTGAGAGCTTTTTATGAATATCATTCAATTCTCATGGAACCTTGGGATGGTCCTGCAGCATTACTATTTAGCGATGGTCGCTTTGCCGGCGGAATGCTTGATCGTAACGGACTCCGTCCGCAACGTTTCCTTATTACCAAAAACGACACGATGGTGGTCGCTTCTGAGGTTGGGGTTATGGATTTCGATCCTACAGAAATTCGTCAAAAAGGTCGCTTGCAGCCAGGTAAGATTATACTTATCGATACTGAAAAAGGTAAGATATATTATGATGGTGAACTGAAGAAGGAGCTTTCGGAGGAACTGCCCTATCGTCAATGGTTGAGCTTGGGACGTATTGAATTGAATGAGCTAAAATCTGGTCGTGTAATTTCGCATAAGGTTGATAATTATAGTCGAATGTTGCATTCTTTTGCTTATTCAAGAGAAGATATTGGGCGCTTGATATTACCTATGGCTCAAAGTGGCCAGGAACCAATTTGTTCAATGGGTAATGATACTCCTTTAGCTATTTTGAGCGAGAAGCCCCAACTTTTATTCAATTATTTTCGTCAACAATTTGCGCAGGTAACAAATCCTCCTATTGATCCAATTCGTGAGGAATTAGTGATGTCACTATTTGAATATATAGGTGCAGTAGGTATGAACATACTTAGTCCGAACGAAAATCATTGTAAGATGGTTCGTTTGAATTGCCCGATACTAACTAATACCCAACTTGATCTTCTTTGCAATATTCGTTATAAAGGTTTTAAAACAGTCAAGCTTCCTATCCTTTTTGACATTGACAAAAAAGATGTTGGTCTTCGTGAGGCACTTGTAGAACTTTGTAAGAAAGCTGAGCAATCTGTAGCAGATGGAGTAAATTATATAATTCTTTCTGATCGCGATATTGACACGAAGCATGCAGCTATCCCTTCTTTGTTGGCAGTAAGTGCGGTGCATCATCATCTTATTTCTGTAGGTAAACGTGTGCAAACGGCACTTATTATTGAAAGTGGTGAAATTCGTGAAGTAATGCATGCTGCTTTGCTTCTTGGATTTGGGGCAAGTGCCATTAATCCTTATATGGCTTTCGCGATACTTGATGATCAAGTGGCTAAGAAAGAAATACAATTGGATTATGGAACAGCTGAAAAAAATTATATAAAGGCAATTTCTAAAGGTCTTCTAAAGATAATGAGCAAAATGGGAATCAGTACGATTCGTTCTTATCGTGGAGCAAAGATTTTTGAAGCGATTGGCTTGAGTCAGGAACTAACAGATTCTTATTTTGGCGGAATCCTTTCTACTATTGGAGGCCTTCGCTTGGAAGAGATTGCAAAGGATGCAATTAAAATGCATGATGCCGGATTTAATATGGAATCCGAAATGCTTACCAATGAAGGACGCTATGTATTCCGTAAAGATGGTGAAGATCATGCTTGGAATCCAGAAGTGATTTCTTCTTTGCAGATTGCAACTCGTTTGGGAAGTTATAAAAAATATAAAGAGTTTACGAAATTAGTAGATGAAAAGGCTCGTCCTATTTTCTTGCGAGATTTTTTTGAAGTGAAGCGTAATCCAATTTCTATTGATAAGGTAGAGCCTGTTGAAACTATCATGAAGCGTTTTTGCTCTGCAGCGATGTCATTCGGTGCAATTAGCCAAGAGGCTCATGAGGCAATGGCTATTGCTATGAATGAGATAGGTGGTCGTAGCAATACCGGCGAGGGCGGTGAGGACTCTGCTCGTTTCAATATAAAAGAGGGTGAACCAAATACACGTAGTGCAATTAAACAGGTCGCTTCTGGGCGTTTTGGAGTTACTACTGAGTATTTAGTAAATGCTGATGAAATACAAATTAAAGTAGCACAAGGTGCAAAACCGGGTGAGGGAGGTCAGCTTCCTGGCTTCAAGGTGGATAAAGTAATTGCGAAAACGCGTCATTCTATACCTGGAATATCTCTTATTTCACCTCCACCTCATCATGATATTTATTCTATTGAGGATTTAGCACAGCTTATCTTTGATTTGAAGAATGTGAATCCGAAGGCGAAAATTAGCGTGAAGTTGGTAGCTGAAAGTGGAGTAGGTACTATCGCAGCAGGTGTCGCAAAAGCGAAAGCTGATCTTATTGTTATCTCTGGTGCGGAGGGTGGTACAGGAGCTTCTCCTATCAGTTCAATGCGTTATGCTGGCGTTTCACCTGAAATTGGATTATCTGAGACGCAGCAAACATTAGTAATCAATGGACTACGTGGTAAAGTAGTTTTGCAATCGGATGGACAACTGAAGACAGGACGTGATATTATCATGATGTCTTTACTTGGTGCTGAGGAATATGCATTTGGTACTATTTCGCTAGTGATATTAGGTTGCGTAATGATGCGTAAGTGCCATACAAATACTTGTCCGATGGGTGTTGCAACTCAGGATAAAGCGCTTAGAGAACGTTTTGTAGGAAAACCGGAATATTTAGTTACTTATTTTAAATTCTTGGCTGAAGAAATTCGTGAGTATCTTGCAGAAATGGGCTTTGAGAAAATGGATGATATTATTGGTCGTAGTGATTTGATTATACGTAAGGAAATAAAGAATGGAAATGAGAAGCTTGATCTTGTGGATCTAAGTAAGCTAACAATGTTCCCTTCTCAAGCTGCTTCTGCAGCCATTCATCATGCGGTTGATCAAAATCATGATATTGAAAAAGTAAAAGATGTAGATATCATTGCGCATGCAAAGGCTGCTATCGAAGAGCAAAAAGAGGTCTCTCTTGAGTACTCTATTTCAAATACAGATCGTTCAGTAGGTGCTATGCTCAGTGGCGCGATTGTAGCACGACATGGAGGGAAGGGCTTGCCTGAGAGTACTTTGAGTCTTAAATTTAAAGGATCTGCCGGTCAGAGTTTTGGAGCCTTTCTTACTGCTGGAGTTAGCTTTAAATTAGAAGGTGAAGCGAATGATTATATGGGTAAAGGGCTAAGTGGCGGACGTATTGCTTTGTTGCCACCTATTCGTAGTCACTATGAGGCAGAAAAAAACACTATTGCCGGTAATACAATCTTGTATGGTGCAACGAGTGGTGAAGTATACATTAATGGTCGTGTGGGTGAGCGTTTTTGCGTCCGCAATTCAGGCGCTATAGCTGTAGTAGAAGGTGTCGGCGATCACTGTTGTGAATATATGACAGGTGGACGCGTTGTGGTGCTTGGCCCTACAGGACGTAACTTTGCTGCAGGAATGAGTGGTGGAGTGGCTTATGTATGGAATCCTGATGAAAACTTTGACTATTTTTGTAATATGGAGATGGTTGAACTTTCACTCATAGAGGAAAGTAGTTATCGTAAAGAACTTCATGAATTGATTCGTCAACATTATCTTTATACGGGAAGTAAATTAGCTCGTACTATGCTTGATGATTGGGGCAAATATGCCGATCAGTTTATTCAGATAGTTCCTATTGAATACAAAAAAGTATTGCAAGAAGAACAAGTTGCAAAGCTACAGCAAAAAATAGCCGACGTACAGAGAGATTATTAAAAGAAACGTTGAAAATTGAAAATTGAAAATTATGGGAAATCCTAAAGCATTCCTTACGATACATAGACAAGAAGCGGGCTATCGCCCTATTCATGATCGCATAGCAGATTTTGGTGAGGTAGAACAAGTCCTCAATACTCACGAGCGTAAATTGCAAGCGTCACGCTGTATGGATTGTGGCGTACCTTTTTGTCACTGGGCTTGCCCAGTAGGCAATAAACAACCTGAATGGAATGCACTACTTGAGGCTGGGCACTTGGAGGAGGCTTATAAAGTTTTAACCTCTCAATGTGACTTTCCTGAATTTACAGGTCGTGTCTGCCCAGCTTTGTGCGAGAAAAGTTGTGTACTGAAACTTAGTTGTGAAGAACCTGTGACTTGCCGTGAAAATGAGGCTGCAATTATTGAAACAGCTTTCTGTGAGGGATATGTAAAAGCAGATAAACCTCTTCACCGTAATGGTAAAAAAGTGGCTGTAATTGGTTCTGGTCCTGCTGGATTGGTCGCAGCCAAACGCCTTAATAAGAAGGGCTATTCTGTAACTGTCTTTGAAAAAGAAGAAGATGCTGGTGGCTTGCTTCGTTATGGTATTCCTAATTTTAAGCTGAACAAAAAAATTATAGATCGACGTATAGCTATATTGACAGAGGGTGGCATTGAATTCCAGTTTAATATGGAGATTAATTACAAACAGTTACCTGCTGGTTTTGATGCTTATTGTATCTGTACAGGTACTCCTGAAGCTCGTGATTTACCGATTCCAGGTCGTGAATTGAAGGGCGTTCATTTTGCTCTTGAAATATTGGCCCAACAGAATAAGATTTTGGCTGGCGTTACTATCGCTAAAGACCAACTAATAACAGCTAAAGGAAAAAAAGTGCTTGTAATTGGTGGTGGTGATACTGGTTCGGACTGTATTGGTACTTCAATCCGTCAAGGAGCGAAAAGTGTAACGCAAATAGAGATTATGCCTCAGCCACCTGTCGATCATAATCCAGCTACTCCGTGGCCAAATTGGCCCATTGTGCTTAAAACGACTTCTAGCCATGAAGAAGGTTGCGTTCGTCGTTGGTGTTTGACGAGTAATCATTTTATTGGTAAGGATGGGAAAGTGACAGGAGTGGAAATAGAAGAAGTAGAATGGATGCCTGCTCTTGAAGGTGCTCGCCCTACAATGAAGAAAACAGGGAAAAAAGAAATTATAGAGGCCGATCTAGTCCTTCTAGCAATGGGTTTTTTACCTCAGAAATACGAAACTTATCCAGCAAATGTATTTGTGGCTGGAGATGCTTTGAAAGGAGCCTCGCTAGTAGTACGCGCGATGGCATCTGCCCGTGATACGGCAAAGCAGATTGATGAATACCTTTCGGAATAAAAATAAAAAAAACAAACAAAATGTGTGGTATTGTAGGTATATTCAATATACAGGAACAAACAAAAGAGCTTCGTAGTAAAGCTCTCAACATGTCGCGTAAAATTCGTCATCGTGGACCTGATTGGAGTGGAATATATACAGGCGGATCAGCTATTTTAGCTCATGAACGTCTTTCCATTGTAGATCCGGAAAGTGGTGGTCAACCTCTTTTAAGCGATGATGAGAAACTAGTGCTTTGTGTAAATGGCGAAATATATAATCATCGCGATATTCGCAAAAAGTATGAAGGAAAATATAACTTTCAGACGGGTAGCGATTGTGAGGTTATTTTAGCTCTTTACAAAGACAAGGGCATTGATTTCTTGGAAGAGTTAAATGGTATTTTTGCTTTTGCTCTTTATGATGTAGAACGCGATGAATTTATGATAGCTCGTGACCCTATTGGCGTAATACCTCTTTATATTGGCTATGATGACGATGGAAAGGTTTATTGTGCCAGTGAATTGAAAGCGCTTGAAGGTTATTGTGATCGTTATGAGCCTTTCCTTCCAGGACACTATTATAGTAGCAAGGATGGAAAATTGACAAAATGGTACACACGTGATTGGGAAAATTACGATGCAGTAAAAGATAATGGGGCTAGTGTAGAAGAACTACGTGAGGCACTTGAGGCTTCGGTGCAACGCCAATTAATGAGTGATGTACCTTATGGAGTGTTGCTTTCTGGAGGATTGGATAGCTCTGTAATATCTGCAATCGCTAAGAGATATGCTTCTAAGCGGGTTGAAAGTGATGATGAGTGTGCATGGTGGCCACAGCTGCATTCGTTTGCTGTTGGATTAAAAGATGCTCCTGATTTGATTAAAGCGCGTGAAGTGGCTAAGCATATCGGTACAGTTCATCACGAAATAAATTATACTGTTCAAGAAGGCCTTGATGCAATTCGTGATGTAATTTATTTTATAGAGACATATGATGTAACTACGATTCGTGCTTCTACTCCAATGTTTTTACTATCGCGCTATATTAAATCAATGGGCATAAAAATGGTGCTTAGTGGTGAAGGTGCGGATGAAATTTTTGGTGGCTATCTTTATTTTCATAAAGCGCCGAATGCAAGAGCCTTTCATGAGGAGACAATTCGTAAGATAGGCAAACTATATCTTTATGATTGTTTGCGTGCGAACAAGGCTCTTTGTGCCTGGGGAGTAGAGGGACGTGTACCGTTCCTAGATAAAGAATTTATGGATATAGCAATGCGTTTGAATCCAGAGGCAAAAATGGCCCCGGGTAAGGTGATTGAGAAAAAAATTCTTCGCGAAGCATTTGCTGATATGTTGCCTGAAAGTGTGGCATGGCGTCAAAAAGAACAATTTAGTGATGGCGTAGGTTACAACTGGATTGATTCTTTAAAAGCATTAACAATCTCTCAGGTTAGTGATGAGCAGATGGAAAAAGCGACAGAGCGTTTCCCAATCAATCCTCCTCGAAGTAAAGAAGAGTATTATTATCGTACAATTTTTGAAGAACATTTTCCAAGTGAGAGTGCTGCAAAGAGCGTTCCTAGTGTCCCTAGTGTAGCTTGCTCTACAGCTGAAGCTCTTGCTTGGGATGCAAGTTTTCAGAATCTGAATGATCCGAGTGGACGTGCTGTAAAAGGCGTTCATGAAGAAGCTTACGAGAAATAAAAATAGTAGATAATTAACAGAAAGATGCCTCTTGCTTATGCTGGAGGCATCTTTCTGTTAATAAAGATGCATTTTTGATTTTTAGCTTTCAATTTGTTAGTTATTTGATTAATTTTTATATCAAATGAAAAATGCACAAAAAAAAGAATTAAAAAATGTAGATAAAAGCTTGTTGATTTATCAAAATGTTGTATTTTTGCAAAGTAGACCAACAAATAGTAAGTAAACAAAGAAATGCTTAGGACAAAATGACAACAAAGATTCCTTTTACAAAGATGCATGGAGCGAGTAACGACTATATTTATATAAATACCCTTCAAACCCCAATAATTGATCCTGAAAAGATGGCGATAAAGTGGAGCGCATTTCATACGGGGATTGGCTCTGATGGATTAGTGCTTATTGGTGCGTCCTCAAAAGCAGATTTTAGTATGCGCATATTTAATGCTGATGGATCCGAAGCTATGATGTGTGGCAATGCCTCACGTTGTATAGGTAAATATGTATATGATAATGGCTTAACCGAGAAACTAGAAATAACTCTTGATACGCTATCGGGTATTAAGATATTAAAGTTGCATTTAGGTGTTGATGGAAAAGTGGCTATGGTTACTGTTGATATGGGTAAACCTGAGGTAAAAGGTTCTGTAAGCGATCTTTTAGGTTATTTGCCAGGCCTTTCAGGTATTAGCGTCTCTATAGGGAATCCCCATTTAGTAATTTACGTACCAAAATTAAGCGAAATAGATCTTCCTGCAATAGGTCCTAAATTAGAATGTCATCCTGAGTTCCCTGCTCGCGTTAATGTGGAATTTGTAGAAGTGCTAACGAATGGCGATGTAAGAATGCGTGTGTGGGAAAGAGGGTCTGGTATTACGATGGCCTGTGGAACGGGCGCTTGTGCTACTGCTGTGGCCGGATCAGCTATAGGAGCTATAGGACGTGAAGTAAATGTCATAATGGATGGTGGACCTCTTCATATTTGTTGGGATGAAACTGACGGGCATGTTTATATGACGGGACCTGCAGCTACAGTGTTTACAGGAGAAATTGAATTATAAGAACTTAAGACAACAAAAAAATATGGCATTAGTAAACGAACATTTTCTAAAACTTCCGGGAAGTTATTTATTCTCGGATATTGCTAAAAGAGTAAATTCTTTTAAAGTGACTCATCCTAAAACGGAGATTATCCGTTTGGGTATTGGTGATGTAACACGCCCTTTGCCTGCTGCTTGTATTGAAGCAATGCACAAAGCGGTTGATGAGCTCGCTTCCGCAGCCACTTTTCGTGGATATGGCCCTGAGCAAGGTTATGATTTCCTTATTGAAGCAATCATAAAGAACGATTATGCTCCACGCGGAATCCAAATTGACCTAAGTGAGGTCTTTATTAATGATGGAGCAAAGAGTGACACTGGTAACATTGGGGATATTCTTCGTCATGATAATAGTGTAGGAGTTACAGACCCTATTTATCCTGTCTATATAGACAGTAATGTTATGTTTGGCCGTGCAGGTGTATTGGGTGAAGATGGAAAATGGAGCAATATAACGTACTTCCCTTGCTTAGCTGAGAACGATTTCATCCCAGCAATTCCAGATCATCGTGTAGATATTGTATATCTTTGCTATCCGAATAATCCTACTGGTACGACGCTTACTAAAGCTCAACTCAAACAGTGGGTTGATTACGCTTTAAAAAATGATACTTTGATTCTATATGATGCAGCTTATGAAGCTTATATTACAGAATCGGATGTACCTCATTCTATTTACGAAATAAGAGGTGCAAAAAAATGTGCTATTGAATTTCATAGTTTCTCAAAAACGGCTGGGTTTACAGGAGTTCGTTGTGGCTATACGGTAATACCTAAAGAACTTATGGCTAGTAAACTAGATGGCGAAAAGGTTCAATTGAATAAGCTGTGGAATCGACGTCAATGTACTAAATTTAATGGTACTTCTTATATAACTCAGCGTGGCGCTGAAGCAGTTTATTCTCCTGAAGGAAAAGCACAAATTCGAGAAGTTATCGATTATTATATGGCGAATGCGAAGATTATGAAAGAGGGGTTGGAGGCTATTGGCTTAAAGGTTTATGGAGGTGTGAATGCTCCATATCTTTGGGTAAAAACTCCTGAAGGGGTTTCCTCTTGGAAATTTTTTGATCAACTTCTTTATGATCTTAATATCGTAGGGACTCCTGGAGTAGGTTTTGGACCAAGTGGTGAAGGCTATTTTCGTTTAACGGCATTCGGCCAACGAGAAGATTGCGAGGAGGCTGTGAAGCGTCTTAGAAATTGGATGTAAAAAAATAAAAAAGAGACGGTACGGATACCATGAATCGTGAATGAAGAACAATGATATAAATTAACAGAAAGTATAGATTACATTCGAAAAAAAAATAGATGTAGACACAAACACAATTAGTTGTTTTATTATTAACCCTTTAATAAAAATCAAGATGAAAACGGTAAAATTATCACTTTGTATGGCTTTTGCAGCCATTTGTTCATTGTCTAGTGTAAAAGCTCAGGACAAGGTAGAAGCATCTTTAGGTGCTGATGTTGTAAGCCGCTATGTTTGGCGTGGTATGGATCAGGCTTCTGGTGCTTCTATTCAGCCTGCTTTAACCTTTTCCTACAAGGGCCTTTCCCTTGGTGCATGGGGATCCGCTAGTATCCAAAACTTTAATGTTAAAGAATTTGATGTAATTCTTGGATATAAAATTGCAGGATTTGGGATTAGTCTGACTGACTATTTTTTTAATAACTTAACCGATACTATCAATCCTGGTGAAGGTACTAAGTATGGTGAATGGAAAGCAAATCATCTGCTTGAAGGAGCTCTCTCGTATAGTTTTAAGGGTCTCCCATTAACAATTTCGGCAGCTACAATGCTTGCGGGAAATTTAGACAAAGAAAATGGAAATCAGCACTTCTCTACTTATGTGAATGCTACTTATAGTTTCAAGGTCGGAGACATAGCATTAGCTCCTGCAATTGGGGTTTCTGCTTTTGATTCACAATACTATGGAACAAAAGCTTTTGATGTAATGGATGTCTCTATTAAAGCAACAAAAGAAATTAAGGGATTCCCTTTCTATGTACAAGCAATTGTATCTCCGGCAAAGGATAGAACTTATCTTGTAGCAGGAATGACTTTCTAAATAAAGTTTACAGTAGAATAAAGTAACGCAGAAAAAAAATAAAGGTATGAAAAAAATTGAAGCTATCATCCGCAAATCAAAATTTGAGGAGGTAAAAGAAGCTCTCTTGGAAGCTGACATCGAATGGTTCTCTTTTTATGAAGTAAGAGGCGTAGGAAAATCTCGTGAGGGACGTATCTATCGTGGTGTGGTGTACGACACTAGTTATATTGAAAGGATGCTAATTAGCATTGTCGTTCGAGATAAAAATGTAGAACGGACGATTGCTGCAATTATGAAAGCCGGGCATACTGGAGAGATTGGCGATGGTCGTATCTTTGTGATACCTGTTGACGATGTAGTGCGCATTCGCACACAAGAAAGAGGAGATATTGCTCTCTATAATGCAGAACAAGAGAAGGAAGTTTAAACAAGTAACAACACAAAATGATAAAATTATGATGCGCTTAATTAAAAAAACGGTTATCACATTCTTAATGTTGATACTTGCTCCTATAATGGCAATGGCACAGAGCGGAGCTGAGGCGGCTACCCCAGCATTAGACAGTGGAAATACAGCATGGATTATTGTTGCAACGATATTAGTCTTATTTATGACAATTCCTGGTTTAGCTTTATTCTATGGTGGTTTAGTAAGACAAAAAAACATATTGAGCATTATAATGCAGTGCTTAATATGTGTGGCAGTGGTTAGTATTTTGTGGGTATTCTTTGGATATAGTTGGGTGTTCGGCACAGATTTTATGAAGTCTGGTAGTTCATTAGGCTTTTTTATAGGAGGTTTTGATAAAGTATTCCTCCATGGAATTACATTGAAATCTTTAGCACCCGGTAATATCCCTGAATTGGTATTTGTATTATTTCAATGCATGTTTGCTGTGATTACTCCAGCCCTTATTATTGGTGCTTTTGCTGAACGTATTAAGTTTTCTGGATTTATGCTGTTTACAATCCTGTGGACTATCCTTGTATACAATCCTATGGCCCATTGGGTTTGGGGTGGTGGCTGGATCCAACAACTAGGTGCCCTTGATTTTGCTGGTGGCACAGTTGTTCATGTCAATGCAGGTATAGCAGCCCTTGTTATGGCCTTGATGCTAGGTAAACGTTCTGACTATAAGCCAGGTAGACCTACTATGCCACATAATATTCCTTTTGTGTTCATGGGAGCTGCTTTTTTATGGGTTGGCTGGTTTGGATTTAATGCGGGCAGTGGTTTAGCTGCTGACGGTTTAGCTGGAAATGCATTCCTAGTAACTCATGTAGCTACATGTGCAGCAGCTCTTACTTGGATGGGTATTGATTGGTTGCTAAATAAGAAGCCAACTACCATTGGAGTTTGCACAGGTGCTGTTGCTGGATTGGTTGCCATAACTCCTGCTGCTGGAAGCGTAGATGTTTTAGGAGCTGTTTGTATTGGCTTTATAACCGCTTCCATAAGCTTCATCTTTGTTGCTTATGTGAAACCAAAATTAAAATATGATGATTCTTTGGACGCATTTGGTGTGCATGGTGTCGGCGGTATCATTGGATCTATTTTAACAGGTGTATTTGCTACCCATGCTATTACAGGTGCAGATGGTGCACAAGGAGCTCTTTATGGAGATTGGCATCAATTGCTAGTTCAGTTAATTGCAACAGTATTTACTATGATATATAGCGCAGTGTTCACTTATGTCTTATTTATCATTGTAAATAAGACCGTTGGAATTAGAGTTGCTCCTCGTGAAGAAGAAGAGGGCGTTGATGTCTATGAACACGGTGAAACGGCGTACAACTAAGCATTACCCACATTCGTAATGCAATAGAATGAAAAATTTAAGTGCGAAGTCTTATATTTATAATATAAATTTGTAATTTTGCCGCAGTAAGATTTCCACTTTAAAGAAGGTAATAAAAAACTATATTAAATAACCAGATTTATGTCAAAATTAAGATTTAGAGTCGTAGAGACAGCTTTTAAGAAGAAAGCTGTAGAAGTGCCTACTCCTGAGAAGCCAGTATCAGAGTA
>Ga0302170_10000760_pt1 | contig 12671 bp, 11 predicted proteins | sample I_Fen_N2_1_FD_193492 | JGI IMG/M metagenome (GOLD analysis project Ga0302170, IMG submission 193492) | Peat permafrost microbial communities from Stordalen Mire near Abisko, Sweden - I_Fen_N2_1 | ecosystem: Environmental > Terrestrial > Soil > Wetlands > Permafrost | place: Sweden: Abisko...
CCAGTATCAGAGTATTATGGAGAGTTGGTATTCAATCGTGCAAAGATGTTCAAATATCTTTCTAGTACGGTATACCAGAAACTTATCAGTTCAATCGATAATGGAACTCCCCTAGATCGTGAGATTGCTGATTCGGTAGCAGGTGGTATGAAAAAATGGGCTATGGAACATGGCGTAACTCATTATACTCACTGGTTCCAACCTCTTACAGAAGGTACTGCTGAAAAGCATGATGCATTTGTAGAGCATGATGGCAAAGGTGGTATGGTAGAAGAATTCGAAGGGAAACTGCTTGTACAGCAGGAACCAGATGCTTCTAGCTTCCCTAATGGTGGTATTCGTAATACTTTTGAGGCACGTGGCTATTCTGCATGGGATCCTTCTTCACCTGCATTTATTGTAGATGATACACTTTGTATTCCTACTGTTTTTATTGCTTATACAGGTGAAGCACTTGATTATAAAGCTCCTCTTCTAAAAGCTCTTCGTGCTGTAAACAAAGCAGCTACTGATGTTTGCAAATATTTCGATGAAAATGTCACTAAAGTAACTGCAAATTTAGGTTGGGAGCAGGAATACTTCCTTATAGATGAAGGTTTGTATGCAGCTCGTCCAGATCTTTTAATGACAGGTCGTACTTTGATGGGACATGATAGTGCGAAAAATCAACAGCTTGAGGATCATTATTTCGGTTCAATACCTGAACGTGTAGGCATGTTCATGAAGGAACTTGAGATTGAATCTTTAAAATTAGGTATCCCTGTTAAAACTCGTCATAATGAGGTTGCTCCTAACCAGTTTGAATTGGCTCCTATCTTTGAAGAATGCAATTTGGCTAACGATCATAACCTTTTAGTAATGACTGTGATGGGTCGTGTAGCTCGTAAGCATGGTTTCCGCGTGTTGCTCCATGAGAAACCTTTTAAGGGCGTAAATGGTAGTGGAAAGCATAACAACTGGTCACTATGTACAGATACTGGTGTGTTGCTGATGGCTCCTGGAAAAACTCCTGAAGCAAATCTTCGTTTTGTGACTTTCATTGTAAACACATTGATGGCCGTATATCGTCACAATGGATTATTGAAAGCTTCTATTATGAGCGCTAGCAATGCCCACCGTCTAGGTGCTAATGAGGCTCCTCCTGCAATTATCTCTTCTTTCCTTGGAAAGGGCGTTAGTGATCTTCTTTCACATATCGCTAATAGCGATGCTGATGCACTTACCGTAGCAGGCAAGCAAGGTTTGCTACTTGACATTCCTTCAATTCCTTCATTGTTGATCGATAATACAGACCGTAACCGTACTTCTCCTTTTGCTTTCACTGGCAATCGCTTTGAATTCCGCGCAGTAGGTTCTGAAGCGAACTGTGCCGCTGCAATGATTGCACTAAATGCAGCAGTTGCGGAGCAACTGCTCATCTTTAAAGCTGAAGTAGATGCACTTATTTCAGAAGGAAAAGATAAGACAGAGGCTATTCTTTCTATTGTAAAGAAATATATCAAGGAATGCGAACCAATCCATTTCGATGGAAATGGCTATAGCGACGAGTGGAAAGTTGAAGCAGCAAAACGTGGCTTAGACTGTGAGACAAGTGCTCCTATTATCTTTGACAATTATCTCAAACCAGAAAGTATTGAGATGTTTGCACGGACTGGAGTAATGACAGAAAAAGAACTTGAAGCTCGTAACGAGGTAAAATGGGAGACCTATACAAAGAAAGTACAGATCGAATCACGCGTATTAGGTGACCTTGCATTGAACCATATTATTCCTGTAGCTACTGAATATCAAAGCTGTTTGATTAATAATGTATATAAAATGAAAAGTATTCTTCCAGAGGAAGGAGCTGAATTATCAAGTGGTAACATAGAGCTTATAAAAGCGATCTCTAAACATACTAGCTTTATTAAGGAGCATGTGTATCTGATGGTTGAGGCTCGTAAAGTTGCGAATAAGATTGAAAGCGAACGTGAAAAAGCAATCGCTTATCATGATACAATATTCCCTTTGCTTGATGAAATTCGTTATCATATTGATAAACTAGAATTGATTGTGGATAATAGTATGTGGACTCTGCCTAAATACAGAGAGCTGCTATTTATCCGATAAGATAAAGAAAAATAGATAAGTGTCGCTCTTGAGCGGCACTATAATCTATTTCTTTTGTTGGTTGTTTTAAGTTTGTAGGCCAAGTGCGTTGTGAAATGCGCTTGGCTTCTTTTTGCTCTTAATGTACGATTACTAGCGTTGCGCCGAAACCATATTCACGGAAAGAAGCATCTTGCCATTGACACGATTTATAGCGGTATTTTAGCTCTTCACGTAGCTTCTTACGCAAGACTCCATCTCCCTTGCCATGTATGAATACAATTTTTAATCCTTTTTTTTGTTTGTACTTTTCCATGCTTTCGTGGAAAACTTCTAATTGATGAGAAAGAATATCGCCTGATGAAAGCCCTGCTGTTGTTTCAAGAAGTTCATTGGCATGGAGATCAATTTCTATTAGATCTTTTTCTTTTAGGACTTCTTTTGACGATGTTTGCGATTTGGAATGGGAGTCTTTTTCCGATGCTTTTTTAGAAAGAAGCACTTCTTGTAGCTCTTCTGCCTGTACAAACATTTGTTTTATAGGAATATCTTCCTTTATGAGATCGTAAATGAGGCTAGGTTGCTCGAAGAATTCGTTTTGACTGAAAGTATGAAGCTTGTAGAATTTTACAGTGTCAATGCGTAGCTCTACTTGTATGGTTGGTTTCAGTGCAAAAGATTTGTCTTGTTTGAAGGCAAAACATTGTACGCAAATATGTTCTAGCTCATTTAGTTCGCTTTTTTCAAATTCTTCAAGAATGATTTTTGAGTTGGGCTCTGCGATGCCTTGTTCTCGTAGTTGCCAGCTCTTTCCTTCTCCGCTGAGATAGGAGTAGGAGAGATAGTAGTTACTATCGTTTACTAGGTAACACTCAAAAGGAGTCGTTATCATTTGTTTTGTATCCGTAGGGACATAAGCAAGAAAGACATTGAGCTCATCACCTCCTTTACGTTCCATTGCTTTAGGCTTGAATGTTATTTCTTCCTCCGCAGGCTTCTTCCCTTTGATTGCTATCGGTGTCTGCTCCAATTCTAATGGCTTAAACCCACCTTGTTCACGGAGTTTGTTAATTGTATCCTGGGCTATTTGTTGCGATGAAGAAAGCTGTTTTGAGGACTTTACCTCAACTCTCGGTTTTTTACTTATATTGGATTCGTTGGTCTCAATAACTACGCACTCCCGAATGAGTACCGGAACATCAAAGCCATCTTCGTCTTCTACCTTTACTTGGTCTTTTCCAATAAATCCCATTACTGTTCCGCCTCCCACTTCGTTAAGAAAGCGGACTTTATCTCCTATTTTCATTGTTTTCTTGTTGTTTATTCAGCAAATATCACTATTTTTGTGGACAAATTCAAGCTTTTAAGCAGAAAACTTTAAAAAAAGATGAAAGAAACAGAACATATCAAGATTGGCGATTATAATTACCCTTTGCCGGATGCCCGCATTGCAAAATATCCTCTATCCTGTCGTGATCAGAGTAAGTTGTTGATTTATAAAGATGAAGTGATTAGTGAAACAATTTTTAATATGCTCCCAGCATTGATACCAAGGGGTGAATTGATGGTTTTCAATAATACAAAAGTTATTCAGGCTCGTTTGCATTTTCGTAAAGAAACCGGCGCTTTGATTGAAGTTTTTATTTTGGAACCTTTAGTCCCAGCCGATTATGCACAAAATTTTAGTGAACATAGAGGTTGCTCTTGGCTTTGCTTAATTGGGAATCTAAAGAAATGGAAAGAGGGTGTTTTAAGACGGGTACTTGAGATACCTGTGGATGCGCAGTCTCCCCGTAGAGTGGTGACACTTTCAGCAACGCGTCTTCAGAACAAGGGTACTTCTCATGAGGTTTTGTTTGAATGGGATGATGATTCTTTAACTTTTGCAGAGCTACTTGAGGTAGTGGGCGAATTGCCTATTCCTCCTTATTTAAATCGTGAAACAGAGGAATCTGATAAACAGACTTATCAGACGGTTTATTCTAAGATAGAAGGATCTGTGGCAGCTCCTACGGCTGGATTGCACTTTACTGCTTCAGTACTTGAAGAATTAACTAACTCTGGAGTTGAAAAGGCGGAAGTGACATTGCATGTAGGTGCAGGTACCTTTAAACCGGTTAAGAGTGAAGAAATTGCAGACCATGAAATGCATACGGAATGGATATCACTCCATTATGATACGTTGTTACAACTTATAGCACATGGAGGACAGGCTATCGCTGTGGGTACTACCTCTGTTCGCACATTAGAAAGCTTGTATTATATGGGATATACATTATTCAATAATCCGGAGGCCTCAGAGGAAGAATTTCGTGTAACCCAATGGCAGCCTTATCAAGAGATTTCATCAGAACCGACCACAATTGAGGCCCTTGAGGCATTACGTAATTATATGGAAGTACAGGAACTTGATTGTTTACATACGAATACGCAAATCCTAATAGCTCCCGGCTACAAATTTCATATAGTTAAGGCCATGATTACAAATTTCCATCAGCCTAAAAGTACGCTGCTTTTGTTGGTTTCCGCTTTTATTGGTGAGGCACATTGGCGGGCTATATACGATTATGCATTAGCTCATGAGTTCCGTTTTCTTTCATATGGAGACAGTTCAATTCTCTTTCCTAAAAATAATAGCAATGAGAGATAATAAAGAAGAAATGTTTCCAGTAGTAGATGAGGAAGGCCATATCCTAAGTGCTGCAACACGAGGCGAATGTCATAATGGATCGAAACTGTTGCACCCTGTGGTACATCTTCATTTATTTGATGCAAATGGTAATCTCTATTTACAGAAACGTCCTATGTGGAAGGATATTCAACCAGGTAAGTGGGATACCGCAGTAGGAGGGCATATTGATTTAGGTGAGCATGTAGAGCAAGCTTTGCGACGTGAGGTCTCTGAGGAGCTTGGCATCACAGATTTTGAGCCTCAAAAAGTAACGCAGTATATTTTTGAGTCCGACCGCGAGCGAGAGTTGGTCTTTGTATATCGCACTATTTATGACGGCCTAATTACTCCTAGCGACGAATTAGACGGAGGCCGCTTTTGGACGACCTCCGAAATTCGTGAAAACATCGGGAAAGATTTGTTTACTCCTAATTTTGAGCAAGAACTTCAGCGAATTAATTTGCTAGACTTTCAATGACTTGCATCATTTGCAGCGCAAGAGCATCTGCTTCTTTCATTGTAGCAGCCTCGCTATAAATGCGAATAATAGGTTCTGTGTTGCTTTTACGCAAGTGTACCCATTTATTAGGAAAGTCTATTTTCACGCCGTCAATATCATTAATCTCTTCATTTTTATAAATAGACTTTACTTTTGCTAGAATTGCATCTACATCGATTTCGGGTGTAAGGTCTACTCTGTTTTTTGCAATAGAATAAGATGGATAAGTTGCACGTAAGGCACTCACTGTTTTCTTTTCATGAGCTAAATGGCTAAGAAATAACGCAATTCCTACCAATGCATCTCGCCCATAATGACTTTCGGGATAAATAACTCCTCCGTTGCCTTCTCCTCCAATGATGGCGTTGGTAGCTTTCATCTTAGTGACTACATTCACTTCGCCTACTGCAGCGGCATTGTATTGTTGTCCATATTTATGAGTTACGTCGCGTAAAGCTCGTGTTGAACTTAAGTTTGAAACAGTGTTACCCGGTGTGTGCTTTAGTACATAGTCGGCTACTGTAACGAGCGTATATTCTTCTCCATACATTGTGCCATCTTCGCAAATCATAGCGAGTCGGTCTACATCCGGATCTACTACAAAAGCTACATCAAATCCGCCTTTCTTCATTTTTTGCATGATGTCACCCAAATTCTTTTCTAGAGGTTCTGGGTTATGCTGAAAGTCTCCGTTCGCTTCGCAATAGAGCTTTTCTACATGTTGCACACCTAATTGTGCGAGTAATTCTGGCAGTATAATTCCCCCAACGGAGTTTACGCAGTCAATTGCTACTTTAAAATTTGCTTTGCGTATTGCTTCTACATCTACAAGCTTTAGCTTTAATACGCTATCAATATGTTTCTGATTGTAGGTTAAATCCTCTTTACAGTTACCTAGTTTATCTACTTCAGCAAAATGAAACGATTCATCTTCTGCTACTCGCAATACTTCTTGACCTTCTGCAGCGTTTAAGAATTCGCCTTTTTCATTTAATAACTTCAGCGCATTCCATTGACGAGGATTGTGGCTTGCTGTAAGAATGATTCCTCCTTCAGCACCTTCCATGGTAACAGCTAATTCTGTAGTAGGAGTAGAAGCCAGCCCAATGTCAACCACGTCATAGCCCATGCCCATAAGTGTACCAACTACAATCTGATTTACCATTTTTCCAGAGATACGCGCATCACGACCTACTACAATTTTACGGCTTTTTACAGTACTTGTTTGATGGATTAGTGTTGCGTATGCAGCAGTGAATTTTACGATGTCAAGTGGATTTAAGCCATCGCCCGCCACTCCTCCGATAGTGCCGCGGATACCAGAAATTGATTTTATAAGTGTCATTTTTTAAGGATGAATTTTATTTAATAAACTGAGTATTGTAGCACATAGTAATATGGCATAACGCTAGTTTGTGCAGTGCTGTGACCCATCTTTGAAGGAACAATTACTTTTACCCGCCCTCCATTTCCAACGTATTCTAGAGGTTTTAGCCAGCCGGAAGGAACTGAGGTACTACTATAGTAGGTCGTCATTAAGTAAGTAGTAGACGTTTGATCATTGCTGGTGAAAAATTTGCCGTATGTAGAAGTAGTACTTGATGAGCTATAAGAACTAGTAGATGTGTTTTTTGCATAATAGAATTGTTCAGGAGAATCGTTTGTATAAAGATTCGTGATAACCGTATCCATATATTGCAAACTATATTCCATGAAACGAGTGGTAATGATGAGGCGTGCACTGCTTCCACTCACTTTCTTGCTAAGGCTGTCTAATACATTGTAAAGGGGCTTCCCTTCTCCTAGTGAATCAATGTGCATATAGACGCCATCGCTCTTAAAAAGTACAAAGTCATTCTCTGCCATTTTTTCTTTGCTATTCCAACTACTTTCATTTACAACATTGATTCCTTTGGTTGCAATGAAATTTGCAATGTATCCTTTCTCGTCGTCTAGCATCTCTGCATAGGTCTTACTGCTACTGCACGAAGTACAAAAGGATCCGACTGTAGCAATGCATGCTAGGAGATAAACTAATTTCTTCATTCTTTTTCTTAATAATATTTGGGACAAAAGTAGTGATTATTGATTGAAAAGGAACTATCTTTTCCTACAAAATGCGTTAAAAGAAGGTGCAAAGAGCGTTAAATAAAGACCAGTAGACTGAAATTTATTTATTTTCGATGTTCTAATAGCTCCCGAAATTGTTCGAGCCCTTTTTCAAAGCATTCAACAGCATGTTCCATGGAGCTATAACATTCGCCTCCAGAGGCATTACGATGCCCTCCTCCATTATAAATTTGTTGCGCGAAATCAGTGCATGAAAAATTACCAACCGAACGTAATGAGACTTTTATCATTGTTTTATCTTCTCGGAGCAAACAAGAGAAAAAGACATCCTTTATTTCCAATGGCAAGTTTACGAATCCTTCGGTATCTCCTTTTTTGTATCCATATTGTTTCAACTCTTCCTGAGTTAAAGTGATAAGCGCAGTATGTAATTCTGGGTAGATTCGCATCTTTTGGCTCAATGCGTGCCCCATTAGGCGCATTCTACTTACGGAATTGCTGTAGTAAATTCGTCGATAAATATTATCTTTGTCGAAGCCTTTAGCCAATAATTTACTCACCACTTCAAAAATCTCAGCTCGGTTTGAATTGTAAGTGAATCCTCCGGTATCCGTCATCATACCTGTATAGAGGCATATCGCGCTATTCTTACTTAGAGATTTTACAGAGTCGAGTTCAGTGATAAAACGGAAAACAATTTCTGCGGTAGCACACATCTCAGGATGCGAACAAACGAGGTCAAAATTAGGATCTGGTGATGGATGGTGATCGATGAGTATCTTTTTAGCTTTCGATTGCGCTATTAATTCTCCTATAGGACCAACTCGATTTAATGCATTAAAGTCAAGGCAGCAAATCACATCGGCCTCTTGGACCGCTTTTTGTGCTATTTCTGGGTGAAAGTCGTATTGTACAATACTGTTGATCATTGGCATCCACCTGAGAAAGTCTGGAAAGCCGTTAGGCGCAATTATGCGTACATTTTTGTTTTGCTCAAGAAGATAGTGAAAAAGGCCTAATGAGGAACCTAGCGCATCTCCATCAGGTGAGATATGGACTACGATGATGTAATTATCGTACTTCTGCATCCACTCTTTAAAGGTGGCTATCAGCTCGGTGTTAATATAATTGATGTTCATTATCGTGTAAGTGCTGCCAATTCGCGTATTGTGTTTTGGGGATTATTTGATTTAAAAATATAGTTACCTGCCACTAAAATATCAGCTCCTGCACTAACTAACTGAGCAGCAGTTGTCTCGTTTATTCCTCCATCAATCTCTATAAGTGCTTTTGATTGACTCGTTTCTATCAAATTACGCAATTTCTGTACTTTTTTGAAGGTGTTTGGAATAAATTTCTGTCCTCCAAATCCGGGATTAACAGACATCAAAAGTACCATGTCAAGATCTTGAATAATATCTTCCAATAAACTTACCGGTGTAGACGGATTCAGTGTAACAGCTGGTTTCATTCCTGCTTCCCGTATTTGCTGGATGGTTCGATGAATATGTGTGCAAGCTTCTAGGTGCACATTCATATAAGTAGCTCCAGCAGCTTTTACTTGGGAGATGAATCTCTCGGGTTGTACAATCATTAGGTGTACATCGAGGGGCTTCTTTGCTATTTTGTGGATAGACTCTATGACCGGAAATCCGAAAGAGATGTTGGGAACAAAAACCCCATCCATTACGTCTAAGTGGATCAATGCGGCTTCGCTTTCATTTAACATTTCCACTTCGTTAGCAAGACATGCAAAATTAGCCGATAGCATAGAAGGGGCTATAAGGATACTCATTGTTATTTATAGTTAGAAAACAAATTAGAGCTATCCTAGTATCATTTGCTGTAAACTTACAGGTAGTTGTGGCTCGAAATGATACGTACGAGCAAAACAGCGTAGAAAATGCAAAGTTGAATTCTTAGGCTCTAAATTTTTAAGTGCTTTAGTCTTAAGTGCTTTTTTTTGCTGAGCTGCAAGAAGTGAATTGGAAAAAGTAAAATCATTCATAGGCTTACATACAAAAATAAAAGAGATTGTTTTGATTGTAAACGAAAAGATCTGTCCTTTTAGTATATTTGTATGCAAAAATATCCTCTTTTAAAAAAGAAGAGGATATTTAAATCGATGAAAATTCACCTTAGTCTAGTGTAAGAATCAAATTTCGTTCTTCTGCCATGCGGCGCATATTGAGAATGGCATAGCGCATGCGCCCTAATGCCGTATTAATACTTACGCCTGTTAGCTCAGAAATTTCTTTAAAACTAAGATCCATGTAATATCGCATTTTTACGACTTCTTGTTGATTCGCAGGTAATAGTTCTACTAGCTGTTGTACGTCTTTATGAATTTGGTTAAGTATCATCTTATCTTCGACATTGCTATCAGCCAAACGCGAATCATTTAAAAGATCCTTTTCATTTTCGTCGTTTGAGATAGTATTCTCATATTTATCTTGTCGATAAGAATCAATAATAAGATTATGTGCAATGCGACTTAGCCACGAAATGAATTTTCCGCTATCAATGTATCGTCCTTGCTTAATAGTGACGATCGCTTTCATAAAAGTTTCTTGAAAGATGTCTTCTGCCAACTCTTCATTTTTTACAATAAAGAAAATATACGAATACAACTTGTTTTTGTATCGATCTAGTAAAGTATCGAACGCACGGTTTTCTCCCTGGGCATACAACTGTACCAACTGTTCGTCGGCGAGTGATTTCAATGTTTCCATATTGTTGCTCTTTTTATTGTTTTTTGGAGTAACGTTAGTTCAATAGGCATATAGATTTTAGTGTACAACTTTTAATATTTTTTTGTGAGCAGCTTACTTAATGAGTGGTGAGCAGCTATATTATATTTAGGTTGCAAATATAAAGAATTTATTTTTTAGTATGCAATAAAATTAAAGAAAAAGAGCAAAAAGAGCAAAAAAAAATGTTTCCTATTTGCTATTTCAAAGAAAAACGCTATCTTTGCATCGCTTTTTAGAAAAAAGAGGGATTGCCGATATGGCTCAGTTGGTAGAGCAACGCATTCGTAATGCGTAGGTCCCCGGTTCGAGTCCGGGTATCGGCTCCATGAAAAAAGAAGAATCCGTATCTCATTGAGAACACGAATTCTTCTTTTTTATTTTAGAGAACTCCTTTAGAAGAAGGTAACTCGAATTTATAGATATCGCGTTTGATGGCCATTTTAAGCGATCGTGCAAGTGCCTTAAATATCCCTTCAATTTTGTGATGCTCGTTTTCTCCTTCCGCTTTAATATTTAGGTTCATCTTAGCCGAATCGCTTAACGATTTAAAGAAATGCAGAAACATTTCTGTAGGCATGTCACCAATCTTTTCACGATGAAAGTCAGCATCCCATACAAGCCACGGGCGTCCTCCAAAATCAAGTGCTACGGAGCAAAGACAATCGTCCATCGGCAAACAATACCCGTATCGTTCAATGCCGCGTTTATCCCCTAGTGCCTGCAGGAGGCAGTCTCCTAATGCAATTGCAGTATCTTCAATAGTATGATGCTCATCCACCTCTAAATCACCTTTTACTTTAATTTCAAGGTCAAATCCACCATGTTTACCAATTTGTTCAAGCATGTGGTCGAAAAAACCGAGTCCCGTTGAAATTTGGCAAGTTCCATTTCCATCAAGATCAAGACGCACAAATATATCAGTTTCCTTTGTAGTGCGTCTCACCTCTGCCGTCCGTTCTCCTGCGAATAAAAACTCCGCAATTCGATCCCAACTAGTCGTTGCCAACCCGCAGATATCGTTCAGCGCGGCAACTTCTAGGTCGGCGTGCGAATCGTTCAAGTAAATAGCTTTACATCCTAAATTCTTCGCCAATTGCACATCAGTCAGTCGATCACCTATTACAAAACTATTTTTTAGATCGTAAGTATTTGCATCTAAATATTTGGTGAGCATTCCGGTACGCGGCTTTCTAGTAAGTGCATTGTCTGCAGGCATGCTGCGATCTATGAGTATATCCTCAAAAGTAATGCCTTCGCCTTTTAAGGTTTCCAGCATTAAATTGTGTGCAGGCCAGAAAGTCTCTTCAGGAAACGAAGAAGTACCTAAACCATCTTGGTTGGTTACCATAACAAGCTCAAAATCTAGTTTAGAGCGAATGAAGCCTAAATTGCGCATTACTCCCGGAACAAACTTTAGTTTTTCTAGCGAATCTAGTTGATAATCAATAGGCGGTTCTACCACTAGCGTTCCATCACGATCGATAAAGAGTGCTTTTTTCATGCGTTATATTTTTTTAGTGCAGTGATCAAAGCCTCATTTTCGTGTGAGGTTCCGATCGTGATACGTAAACAGTTTTTGCATAGTGAGATTGAACTCCTGTTGCGAACAATGATACCCGATTCAACTAAATAGTTGTAAATAGATTGAGCATCGGTAACCTTCACCAGAAAGAAATTCGCATCAGTGGGGAACACTTGCTCACACCAAGGCAGTTCAGAAAAAGCTTTCATAAGTAACGTCCGTTCCGAAAGAATACTAGTCACCAACTGACTAATCTCATCTTTATTTTTGAGGGTTTGTATTGCCTGTCGTTGAGTTAATTCGTTTACATTATAAGGATATTTAATCTTATTGAATAAACCAATAATTTCAGCGCTCGCAAAAGCCATACCTAGGCGAATAGCCGCAGAGCCCCATGCTTTTGAAAAAGTCTGTAGAATAATAAGATTAGGGTATTTGTTTAAGTGTTTAGCAAATCCTTCTTCTGAGGCAAAATCGATATAAGCTTCATCCAGAACAACTAACCCTTCAAAGTTATTAAGAACCTTTTCTACTTCACCCCGTAATAAGCAGTTACCCGATGGATTGTTCGGCGAACAAAGCCAAATTACTTTAGTCTGCGAATCAGCTACATTTAGAAGATCTTCTGCTGTAAACTGGTAGTTTTCATCTAGTAGCACATTCCGATATTCCACATCATTCACTCCTGCACATACCGAATACATTCCATAAGTAGGGTCAATAGCAACTACATTATCTATCCTAGGCTCGCAGAAAGCACGGTATACAAGGTCGATAGCCTCGTCGCTTCCATTTCCCAAGAAGATGTTTTCAACTGCAACACCTTTAATAGGTGAAAGTAGCTCTTTAACCTCTTCCTGGAGAGGGTCAGGATAGCGATTGTAAGGCCCGTTATAAGGATTCTCATTAGCATCAAGAAATACAGAAGCCTTTTTGCCTTTGTACTCATTGCGAGCCGAAGAATAAGGCTTCAACGCCCAGATACAAGGACGGGTTAGTTCTTTAAGTGGTTTCATCATATTATTCTCCTTTTTCAAATGAATTATTCAGTGAAGCCAATCGTAGCGT
>Ga0302170_10000765_pt1 | contig 12643 bp, 11 predicted proteins | sample I_Fen_N2_1_FD_193492 | JGI IMG/M metagenome (GOLD analysis project Ga0302170, IMG submission 193492) | Peat permafrost microbial communities from Stordalen Mire near Abisko, Sweden - I_Fen_N2_1 | ecosystem: Environmental > Terrestrial > Soil > Wetlands > Permafrost | place: Sweden: Abisko...
CATTTAAATCGTTGATAGTCATTCCGAGTAAGTCCATGTTTTTGAAAAGTATCGGAAGTTCAAGTTCAAGAAATTGTTTTCTGCGGTATGCGATGATTTTAGTTTTGGCATTTTCCATTACAAAATATCCAACCCCGCGTTTGTTGAAAATAATTTCGTTCGTTTGCAAAAAGTCGAAGGTGCGCAATACGGTATTGGGGTTTACTTGTAGCTCCACACCCAATTCCCTGACCGATAGTATCCGGTCGCCTTCATTCCACTTCCCTAGTAGAATTTGTTCGCATATATAATCGCCAATCTGGAGATAAATGGCTTGGTTTTGATTGAATTCCATGATGTTATACTTGTTTTTCTTTTAGTCGGAAGTAGCTTACTGTCCAGAAAAAGGGGATCAAGAGATATACGAAAACTTTAGCTTTTATGCTAGATCCAGCTAAATATCCAGCCTGGTAATTAAAAGTTTCGGCAAAATGCATACCGTTCCATAATATTTTCATTAGACTTACTTGAATTATTGCGATAATAATACCTACTGCTGTTATAGTTAGCCATGTTTTACCAATTGCATTCCCTTTGAAATAGATAGAACCAAGCATAAATACCGATTGTATTTCTGCGAAGAACATAAACTTGTTGAGTAAGCTATGACTGTTGCTGTAAATGTCAGCATGAGACGAGAATAGTGAAAATAGAATAGGATTATTACTTTCAAAGAAGAAATTGCCAATTGTTGTTCCCAAAATTGTTCCTAACGAATAGCTAATTAATATCATTACAAAGTAGTAGAACGTACTTAGTAAAATAGCTGTCGTCAATTTTTCGAAATGAGTAGCCGGTATTAGTAAATAGTGCATTCCACCCGGTGTATAATTGAAAATTTTAAAGGTTCGGGCAGCAAAAATAAATCCGGAAATGTATAAAAACATTTCTACCGAAATTGATTTTTCCTGGGGCCCGGCTAAGTGCATAAGTGTAAAAACCACCGTTGCGATTCCCCAAAATGTCAGTTCGCGTTGTTTGTTTTCTATGAAGAAGCGTCTGAGTAGCAAGCTCAATCTGTTGATGTCTAATGTTGTGTTCATTTTTGTGTTTGATTAAAATAGTTTGACAATTTTATTTTTCTCAGTCAAGATAGCATTGAATAGAAGTTCAATGTCCAGTTTACTTTCTTCGCCGGTTTTGTTTTCACAAACCTGATACAATCCTCTCAAAGTGTCTTCGCTGTAAATGACGGTCTCATCTTTGTCATTTCTATCAGCTACACGGAAAAATAGTTTTTTCGTGATTTCTTCGATTGGTTGATTAAAAACAATTTCGTGTTTTTCCATCACGGTAATGCTATCAATCAAGCTGTCCAAATCGTGAACCTGGTGAGTGGAGATAATCAAACAACGGTTTTCGTCGATAGCCGATGCCACCATTCTGCGAAACTGACCTTTCGATGGTATGTCAAGTCCATTGGTTGGCTCGTCCATAAGCAGCAATTTAGTGTTTGTTGCTAGCCCGAATGCAATAAATACTTTCTTTTTCTGACCATGCGAAAGTTTGTTCAACATCGATTTCTTATTATCTATATCAAACTCTTTCAGATAACCGTTGAATTGGTCTGAGCTGAATTTAGGATAGAAAGGAGCATAAACTTTTTCGTAGTTTTCGATACTCAAAGTTAGTTGGGGCAATTCTTCGGGTAGAAAGAAAATTTCCTGAAGCATTGCAGGGTTACGTTTTATCGGATTGAATCCGAGAGTGTCGATGGAGCCGGCTTTTGGAAAGTCCAATCCGGAGATCAATTTCAATAAGGTACTTTTGCCTTCGCCGTTCTTGCCAAGTAGTCCATGTATGCGTCCGGCTTCGAGCTTTAAGCTCAAATTGCTTAGTAATTCTGTTCGTCTGTTGTAACTGAATGTTACGTTTTGCACATTTACCATAATTGTAAATTATTACGTTGTTGATTTGAATTAGTGTATTAGTGAAATAGTACACCGCAAAAGTATGGCAAGTTTTTGATTGCACAATAGTTTTGAAGTTAATAAATCTTAAAATCGTAATAATATTTTCAAGATACCCATTTTGAAGATGATTTGCATTACTTGAAATCAATGCAGGTGTTGAAAAAAATATCATTTCAACATCAAAAATGCTTACCTTTGCAATTGAAATTCAATTTATTTACAAGGCAATAAATGCACATTTTTTTATGTGTTCTATGTGTCTACTGTGGTTCAAAAAAAATGCATACAACAGAAGAAAAACTCGAACAATTTCAACGATTGCTCGAAATAATGACTGAACTTCGTGCTAAATGCCCGTGGGACAAGGAGCAAACCTTCGAAAGTTTGCGGACACTTACTATCGAAGAAACTTATGAATTGGCCGATGCCATCATCAAAAACGATAAAAAAGAGATTCGCAAAGAATTAGGTGATATATTATTACACATTGTTTTCTATTCCGAAATGGGCAGCGAGACCTTCGATTTCGACATTTACGATGTGTGTCAGGGGCTGTGCGAAAAGCTTATTTATCGTCACCCTCATATTTTTGCCGACGTAACAGCCGAGAATAGCGAAGCCGTGATGCAAAATTGGGAACAGTTGAAACTAAAAGAAAAAGGTGGCAATAAGTCAGTGCTTTCTGGTGTTCCCACTTCCTTGCCGGCACTTATCAAAGCTCACCGTATACAAGACAAAGCCCGCAGCGTAGGTTTCGACTGGGAAGAGCGCGAGCAGGTTTGGGGTAAGGTGCAGGAAGAAATTGATGAGTTCAAAGCAGAAGTTGCTGCCATGGATAAGGACAAGATGGAAGCCGAGTTTGGCGATATGCTGTTTAGTCTGATTAATGCAGCCCGACTGTACGATATTAACCCAGAGAATGCATTGGAGCGCACCAACCGCAAGTTTATCAACCGTTTCAACTACCTGGAATCCAAAACCATTACCGTAGGGAAGAACCTGAAAGATATGACGTTGGCCGAGATGGATGTGATTTGGGAGGAAGCGAAGAAATTAGAGAGAAAGAACCTCTAGCCTTTGAAGGGCAACTTTGAAGATTGGGTTCTATTTAAAATTCATATTGTACTTAATTCTATTCTGTTTAATAAAAAGAAGCAACAATGGAAAAAAATACTCCTGAAGAAGACGAAAAAAACGAATCGAAAGAAAGATTACGGGAACAATTAGGTGTTGATCCGGATAGACTATTGGACACAGTGGAGAAATTTATGGAATTGTATCGCAAGCATGTTTTGTTGCAATTTCCATTGACGGCTGACCTGAAGGAGAAACTGAAAGAATTGTTCGAAAAGCAATATCCCGGAATAAAGCCTTATATTCAAATGTGGCATGTAAACTGGGTATTCGAAGCCATGGAAGGAGTTGCCAATACTTTGTCCATACGGTTAGTGGATTTCTTCGAGGAAGTGGCGAAAGGTGAAAATTTTAAGGATGGATTCGATGATTATGATCGATGTGTGGAGTTATATACCAAACCTTACGAGGCACGTAAAACGGTTATTGAATACGATAAATTGCAGCTCAACGCCGAAGAGTTGAGGATATATGAACAGGTTGTTGAAGATGGGTATCAGGAGGATTTGATAGGATTCAAACAACTGAATCTGGAGAGAAATGGATTTCTGAATGTTGTACATCTGCAGGTACTTCGCTATTTTGGTGAACAGACCGAGACACTTACTCCAGATCAATGGTTACATTACGATATCTTAGTCGGGATGAGTTGGGATGATTATTTTGATGATTGTAAAGAATTAAACTACTATCTGATTAAAAAAAATATGCAGGAATATCCCGGTTTGGATTATGATCATTTTTTATTGAAACAAAGCGAAAAGTATCGTGAAGAATCAGCGTGCCAAAATCAAATTAATGAAGCATGAGTCTTAATATGGAAAATGTGGTTATACTGTAAAATTAGACAGTTAAGAAAATGATGAATACGGGCAAAATAATTGGAATGGTCTCAAAAAACGAAAAAATAAGCCTAAAACTTTTGGAATGTCAACAAAAAACGATTTTTTGAGGCTAAAACTTTTGCAATGGTCTCAAAAAACGAAAAAATAGGACTAAAACTTTTTGAATGTCAACAAAAAATGATTTTTTGAGCCTAAAACTTTTGCAATATCAATAAAAAACAAATAAAACCTTAGTTATTATCTGGGATTATGAATAAATTAGTTATTATTGGAAATGGATTTGATTTGGCGCATGGGATGAAGACGAGTTATAAGGATTTTTTGCTGTGGTATTTGAACAAAAGGTATGGTCAAAATCAATCATATCGTGAAAATGCATTGTTAAGTTTTGTTGATGCAAATCCTTTTGATTCTGAATTTGGATCATTAGATGATTTTAGTGCGAGGTTAAAATATGAAAGCATTAAAGTAAATTATCATTTTGATTTTTTTAAGTGTTTAGTCGAAGATTTCAGAAAATCAAATTGGGTAGATATTGAATCAAAGTATTATGAAACACTTGTCGATTTATACTTGTCTAATAAAAGTGTAGTAATTTTTTCAAATGCTGACATCGAAACTAAACTTCTAAACCTAAATACTTGTATTGAATTATTAAAGTGCGAGTTAGAGGATTATTTGTCTTCTAAATTTGTAGGTGATCCAATTAAAAATACTGAAATTGAACATGCTATTGAAGTTGATATTTTTAAAGATGAGAAATTTAAAAATTCATGTTCTACATTCTTTTTAAATTTCAATTATACAAACACAATTAATTTATATTTGAATGAGTATCTCAAAACCGGTGACAAAGAGACGATTTATATTCATGGTCAATTAAAAGAAATAAAGAATCCAATTATTTTTGGATATGGAGATGAGTCAAATAAATATTTTGAAAAAATTGAAGATTTAAATAATAACGAATACACAAGACATTTAAAATCTTTCTCGTATTTGGCAACATCAAACTATAAAAAATTGTTTGACCTTCTTGGTCGTGGAGATTTTGAAGTTTATGTTCTGGGTCATTCATTAGGTTTGTCAGATAGGCTTTTGTTTAATCATATTTTTGAACATCCACATTTTAAGAAAGTTCAATTGTATTATTATGAATATAAAAAAGATGGAGTTGTTGTAAATGATTTCTTTCAGAAGACACAGGAACTATCAAGACACTTCAAACTTGATTCTAAACATGCAATGCGAACCAAAGTAGTTCCATTCAGCGAATCAAAACCACTTACCAAATTTAAACCACAAAACTAACTAAAAGTCCCCTTTAGGGGATTTAGGGGTCATTCATTATATGTTATATCCAGAACATTTCGAACAAAAAATAGCTTTTACCACCATTCGCCAATTGTTGAAAGACAAGTGTGTGAGTACCTTGGGTGCCGAAAAAGTTGATGAAATACTATTTACTTCCGATTACGCCGAAGTGATGCGACTGCTTAGTCAGACCGACGAGATGCTACGTGTGCTGACCACCGAAAGCGATGAATTGCCAGTCGGAGATTTTTACGATGTGCGTCCTGCCTTGTCGCGTGTGCGCATCGAAGGCTTGTTTCTCGACGAATTAGAAGTTTTTGATCTTCGTCGCGCATTGGAAGCGGTGCGGCTGCTGGTGGCATTTCTTACCCGCAGCGAAGCCGATGTGTATCCGCATTTGCACGAATTGGTGTTGGGTGTGGAGACTTTTCCGCTGATTATTAATCGTATCGACAGCATTCTCAATAAGTTTGGTAAGATAAAAGACAATGCTTCGCCGGAGCTGGGACGCATTCGTAAAGATATTTTTCAGGTGCAGGGATCCATTTCCCGAACGTTGAATTCTATTCTTCGTCAGGCACAAGCCGATGGATACGTGGAAAAAGATGTAGCGCCGACCATGCGTGAAGGTCGTTTGGTGATACCTGTTTCACCGGCGTTTAAGCGGAAGGTAAACGGTATTGTGCACGACGAATCGGCAACTGGTAAAACAGTTTTTATTGAGCCTACACAAGTGGTGGATGCCAATAATCGTCTGCGCGAACTGGAAGGCGAGGAGCGACGGGAGATTATCCGTATTCTGGTGGAGTTCACCAACTTTGTTCGTCCGCATTCCGAAGAGATTTTTGCTTCGCAATATTTCCTCGGTTGGATTGATTTCCTACGTGCCAAAGCTCTTTTTGCTATCGAGATAAAAGCTATTAAACCGCGTGTTGACGACTGTTGTCAGCTCGAATGGGCAAAGGCTGTGCATCCATTACTATTTCTTTCGCTCAAAAAACAAGGAAAAGAAATCGTGCCACTGGACATTGTGTTGAACGAAAAACAACGTATCTTGCTTATTTCTGGTCCGAATGCCGGTGGTAAATCGGTGTGTCTGAAAACGGTGGTGCTGTTGCAATATATGATGCAGTGCGGTTTATTAGTGCCTCTTCACGATAGCAGTCGTGCCGGAATTTTTGATCGCTTGTTTATTGATATTGGCGATGAACAATCTATTGAAAATGATCTTTCTACCTATAGTTCGCACTTGCTGAACATGAAATTTTTTATCAAGAATAGTAATGCTAAAACGCTATTGTTGATTGATGAATTTGGAACGGGTACCGAGCCAATGATTGGTGGTGCCATTGCTGAAGCTACGTTGGAACGTTTCAATCGCAACCTGGCCTTTGGGGTTATCACCACGCACTATACCAATTTGAAACATTATGCTGAAGACGCTCAGGGAATTGTAAATGGAGCCATGCTGTACGACCGTCAGCATTTGCAACCGCTGTTTCAGTTGAGCATTGGTAATCCGGGAAGTTCGTTTGCTATTGAGATAGCCCGTAAGATTGGTTTACCCGAGGATTTGATTGCTGAAGCAGCAGATAAAGTAGGAGCGGAGCATCTTGATTACGACAAGCACTTGCAGGACATTGTGCGCGATAAACGCTACTGGGAGAACAAACGTCAGCAAATTCGCCAGAAGGAAAAGAAACTGGAGGAAACCCTTGAAAAATATGAAGCCGAGCTCGGCAGTATCGATCGTCAACGCAAGGAAATAACCACCAAAGCAAAGGATGAAGCCCGCAATTTATTGTCGGATGCCAATGCTAAGATAGAGAATACCATACGTCAGATAAAGGAAGCGGATGCCGAAAAAGTACGTACACAAGCGGTACGAAAGGAATTGGATGATTTTAAAAAGAAAATTAACCATGAGCCGGAACAGGGTAGGGACAGGTCGCGACCTGTCCAAATGCCAAATCCAAAACCAATCCAGAAGGATAGGTCACGACCTGTCCCTACACCGAATATTGAACATGAAACCTTGAAAATTGGTGCTAATGTTCGCATGAAAGGACAGACTGCCACCGGTGTTATTCTGGAAATGCAGGATAAGCAAGCGGTGGTAGCTTTTGGTAATCTGAAATCGACGGTGAAGTTGGCGCGCTTGGAAGCAATCAGCAATAATCAGCTGAAAAAGGAAGCGCGCAAATACGATTCCATTATGAGCACCAGCACTGACGAAGTACGTCAACGAAAACTAGCCTTCAGTTCAGAAATGGACGTGCGGGGTATGCGGGGAGATGAAGCATTGCAGGCGGTTATGTATTTTATCGACGATGCCATAATGGTTGGTGTGTCAGGCGTTCGCATTCTGCATGGTACAGGTACCGGCGCTTTGCGTCAAATGATTCGTCAATATCTTGCAACAATTCATGGTGTCAAAACCTTTCGCGACGAGCACATTCAGTTTGGTGGTGCGGGAATTACGATTGTAGAGTTTGAGTGAAAGTAACCCCGTAAAGGAGGATAAGACTTTGTTTTATTTTTGACTGATTTTTTGTTTTTTTTTGAACTTTATTACACCCTTTCGGGTATAATATTAAAATAAATATATATATTTGCACCCGATAGGGTATAATTAATGTTCGTTTTGACTTAGTTATACCTTATCGGGTATAATTTTATGTAAATATGGAACTTTCTACATTTCTAAAAGATAAAAGAAAACAAACAAACCTGACTCAGCAAGATTTGGCTGAAAAGGCAGGTGTGGGATTGCGCTTTGTTCGAGAATTGGAACAAGGAAAAACAACATTGCGTATAGATAAGGTAAATCAGGTGTTGCGACTTTTTGGTCATGAATTGTCTCCCACTGAAATTGATCGTGAAAAACTATTAAGCTATGAAACAAGGGGAAGTAAAACTATATGATAAACGGGTTGGAGTTATAACGCAAACCGCTGATGGTTTCGAGTTTTGTTATGATGCTGATTATGCTTCTGTTTCAACAAATGAAGCAATTAGCCTGATATTTCCATTGCAAGAGAAAGCGTATAAAAGCACTATTCTGTTCCCGTTTTTTGATGGTTTGATACCTGAGGGTTGGTTGCTTGATATAGCAGAACGAAATTGGAAGATAAACCCACATGACCGAATGGAATTATTGCTCACCTGCTGTAAAGATTGTTTGGGAGCTGTGAGTATTGAGCGCATGGAAGAAGAAGGAGGTGAAAAATGAAACAATGTTTGTATTGCTATAAACCTTTATTGAATGATGAAATTGATTTTCATGCTGCCTGTAGTAGGAAAATCTTTGGTAGCGCTGTTGTGCCCGAATTACCTTACACGGATGACGAAATGCAAGATTTGGCTACTGAAATTATTCGAAGTCAAATATCAGTGACAGGTGTACAAGCCAAGTTGTCATTGGAAATATCAGCTTCAAAGCCGAAAGAAAACAAGCGGTTTACCATTGTTGGTTTGTGGGGTGCTTTTATATTAAAGCCTCAAACAACGACTTATGTCCATTTGCCGGAGGTTGAAGATTTGACTATGCATTTAGCAGAGATAGCAAAAATACGTACCGTTCCGCATAGTTTGATTCGTCTGAAATCCGGAACCCTAGCTTATATTACAAAACGCCTTGACAGAAAAGGTCGTGACAAAATACAGATGGAAGATATGTGCCAGCTCACCGAACGAATGACAGAGCACAAATATCATTCATCATATGAAAATATTGCAAAAACAGTTCTCCGGTACTCGATTAATCCGGTATTGGATGAGATTGTTTTTTATGAACAGATTGTATTTTCTTTTTTGACAGGAAATGCTGATATGCATCTGAAAAACTTTTCGTTACTCCGTACTTCTACGGCCGGATTCACATTGATGCCGGCGTACGACATGGTTGCCACAGTTCTTGTAAATCCAGCGGATAAAGAAGAACTGGCATTGACATTGAATGGGAAAAAACGGAAGTTGAAGAAATCTGATTTTCAAGAAGCGTTTGCATTGAATGGGTTGGATGAGAAAAGTATTGAACATGTCTTTTCTAAATTTGGGCAAGCTATTCCGCTGTGGTTTGAATTTATTCAACTCAGTTTTTTATCAGAAACAATGAAAGCAGAATATGTTGATCTTATTGCTGAACGGGCAAAAAGGTTAGAGATTGAATAGTTTTTTTGCTGACTCAATTTTGATTGCAATACAAAAAAAGCACCCTTACTCAATTGCAATGAATTGTGTAAGGGTGCTTTCCGTTGCGCGTTTCGTTTTTTGCCGGCTTATTTTTTATCCAACTGTCCGAAAACCCTTTTCAATAAACTGCTCACGCGGGCAGTGGGGTTGGTGCGTATATTTTTTTCTTCTTCGGCAACTTTCAAAAACAAGGCATCCAATGCTTTTTCAGTCACGTAATTTTCCAAACTAACATTTACTTGTTTCAGTCCGGCCACAGCACCCACCGGCGATTTGGCAATTGAATTGAAACCTGAACTGAGTGTATTCCATGTTTCGGAAGTCGAAACATTGGCCACTAAGGGTTTGCTGAGCGATGCTCTTACCTTAGGAGCAAACGCAGCTTGAAGTTGAGAATAAGTGTTCTTGCGCAGAAATTCAGTGGCTGCATTGTTCCCTCCAAACAAAATGCCAACTCCATCGGTAAGGCTCATGTTTAAAATAGCATTTTTAAATATCGGAGTGGCTTCTTTTACTGCGTCTTCGGCTGAACGGTTGAGTGATAGCACTGCTTTATCTACCAGTGCTTGTCCACCGGGAACTAATCTGATATTATCTACTATTGATTGTGCTTCTTTAGGGAGTAATAATTTCAATGCTGCATCTTTATAAAAACCATCCTGAACGCCCAAATTACTAACTGCTTGTTCGATACCAATGTTGAGGGAACTTTTTAACCCGGAAATATTCTCGGCATTGGTGACCGGTAGTGCAGAACCGGCAGTTGTTCCGAGTTGCGATGCAACCTGCATTAGTTGTGAGCATGATGTGAATGAGATGCAAATGATAGCGAAGAAAATCGTCTTTTTCATAGAATTTTTGTTTGAAGTTTACTATTTAAGTAAGCAATACCTGTTTACTTGTAACTACTTATAATAATTACAAATTTACTACTTTTTTCGGATATAAAAATGTCATCAATAATTAAAGAACTATACGAACATTTTATTTTTTTGAGCGTTTATACTCATACGAAACAGACTGTGAATAATATAATCATTTTAAAAACAAATAAAACATGAGTAAAATTGAAAAAATTGTGGCTCGCGAAATTCTTGATTCGCGTGGTAATCCTACTGTAGAGGTAGATGTGTATTTGGAATCGGGCGTAATGGCGCGTGCTGCTGTTCCTTCGGGAGCTTCAACCGGCGAGAATGAAGCCATTGAATTGCGCGACGGCGACAAAAAACGCTACCTGGGCAAAGGAGTTTTGAAAGCTGTAGCCAATGTAAACGATAAAATCGCACCTGCATTAATCGGTATCAGCGCGTTGCAACAACGGGCTATCGATAAACTTATGATTCAGTTGGATGGCACAAAAACAAAATCAAACCTGGGTGCTAATGCTATTTTAGGTGTTTCGTTGGCTGTGGCCAAAGCAGCAGCAGCATATTTGGATATGCCTCTGTATCGTTATATTGGTGGAACAAATACATTTGTATTGCCGGTACCAATGATGAATATTATTAATGGTGGATCACACTCGGATGCTCCCATTGCTTTTCAGGAATTTATGATTCGTCCTATCGGTGCCAAATCGTTTAGCGAAGGTTTGCGTATGGGTGCTGAGGTTTTCCATTCATTGAAAAAAGTACTTCATGATCGTAACTTGAGTACTGCTGTAGGTGATGAAGGTGGTTTTGCACCGGCATTGGATGGTACTGAAGATGCGTTGAAATCAATTATCACAGCTATCGAAAAAGCCGGTTACAAAGCCGGTAGTGATGTTACGATTGGATTGGACTGTGCTGCTTCGGAATTTTACAAAGATGGTATCTACGATTATTCTAAATTTGAAGGACCAAACGGTGCTAAACGTACTTCTGCTCAACAAGTAGAATTCTTGGCTGACCTCGTTGCAAATTATCCTATTGATTCTATCGAAGACGGTATGAATGAAGGAGACTGGGATGGTTGGAAATTATTGACTGAAAAATTGGGTAAGAAAATTCAGTTGGTGGGCGATGATTTATTCGTGACTAATGTTGAATACCTGAAAAAAGGAATTGATTTGGGCTGCGCTAACTCAATTTTGATTAAGGTAAATCAAATCGGTACCTTGTCCGAAACGCTGGATGCTATCGAAATGGCTCACCGTGCCGGTTATACTTCAGTCACTTCGCACCGCTCGGGCGAAACTGAAGATGCTACCATTGCCGATATTGCGGTGGCTACCAACTCCGGTCAGATTAAAACAGGTTCGCTGAGCCGTTCGGATCGTATGGCAAAATACAATCAATTGCTTCGTATCGAAGAAGAATTGGGAGATTTGGCCGTTTATGGATTTAAGAAATAATGGGTTGAAAAGCTGTCATAAAACTGACATTTTTTCACTGATAAGAATAAAGCCACCTGACAAAAGGGTGGCTTTTTTTATTTGTTTTAATTGCAACTTTTTACAAATAATCTCCTGCTCGTTAATGCTCGTTAATCGGTCAAAATGAGCCGTTAATAAATTTCAAAAAACGCGCTAGCATTGACTTTTAGGTATAAGTTTTGATTATTTTCGCATCGAAAATTAATTTCAATTATAAAATAATCAACTTAGTGATAAACCCTAAAAACAAAGAAAAATGAACCTATCAAAACGAATGAGAATGCTCGGCTTTTTCGGTTTAGTCGTAGCCGTAAGTGTAGCTACTAATTTGACTACAAATTACATTGCCAACAGACAAGAGGATGAAAATGGTTTTAGTAATGCCAAAGTTCCTGCGTCGTATGCCCGGTTTGCGAGTGCAACTAAGGGTATTGAAACCGATTTTACTGTTGCTGCAGAATTATCCATTCACACAGTAGTTCACGTAAAAGTAAAAACTCCAATGGCGCAAATGTCATACGGAAATTTTGGTGATGATCCTATTTTTGAGTATTTCTTTGGGCCTCAACAACGCCGTCAGCAAAAACCCAAAGATGCTCCCATGCAGGAAGCTGCCGGATCGGGCGTTATCATCAGCAATGATGGTTATATTGTAACCAATAATCACGTGATTGATAAATCGTCAGAAATTGAAGTGACACTGAACGATAAGCGTACCTTCAAGGCTAAACTCGTTGGAGCCGATCCAAATACCGATATTGCCCTGATAAAAATAGATGCAAAAGATTTGCCGGTGATTATATTCGGCAATTCAGATGAATTAAAAGTGGGCGAGTGGGTGTTGGCTG
>Ga0302170_10000766_pt1 | contig 12638 bp, 9 predicted proteins | sample I_Fen_N2_1_FD_193492 | JGI IMG/M metagenome (GOLD analysis project Ga0302170, IMG submission 193492) | Peat permafrost microbial communities from Stordalen Mire near Abisko, Sweden - I_Fen_N2_1 | ecosystem: Environmental > Terrestrial > Soil > Wetlands > Permafrost | place: Sweden: Abisko...
AGCTTTTTTAAGTCAACTAAAATACAAAGCCTGAAAAATGTATTAACGTATAAAATTCAATCCTTCCGGACAGTGTTATTTCAAGAGTATTAACAATTTTACCGGTAGGTATTGAGGATGCTTATCTCTACTTTTTACTCTTAAAACAGGAGTGTTTTACAGGCCGGCTCTGCTAATTAAAAACGAATAAACTTTTTGTCCAACGAAATAGAAATAGCCACCTAAATAAATACACCTACACCTTCCCCCGTTTGGCTCCAGAGTCACTTCACTTCTCATTCGTCACGGCATTTAGGTTAAACCGTACATCATCCCTTAGTAATCCGTACATATTCCTTATATATTCCGTACCTATATAAATATGGAACATATACGGGTTATATATGGAATATATATGGAACATATATGGAATACCAGCGAACTGACAGCGACATGAAGGTGGAACTGTTCTGCAAAAAAAGGCAGGGAGTGATCACCTTGTGATTCTGATGCCATATTCCCGTTGGAGTAGAAAGAGGTAAATAGGAGCATACACTGAAACAGAACGGGACACGCAAATATTTCTGCGAATTAAGATATTAGCGTATTCCTGGCATTTGCCAATCAATTATACGTGAAATGTAAATTCAGGTCTGTTGAAAATGATTATCTTTGCAATCATGAAAAAATGAGCACCCGTTCAATCAAGTCATTCTTTTTCAATAATTTCAATTTAAAGGTTTAAATATTTGATATGAAAATTCGAAATCATCAAAATCTGCTTTTTTTCATTTGCCTCATAGTACTTGCCCTCATTTCATTCTTCTTCTTTTTTCGTATCGATCTGACGTCCGACAAACGGTACAGCATTGCTGACCAGACTAAAATGCTGATGGCAAAAACAGACTCACCCTTAAAGGTGGTGGTTTACCTGGATGGGGATTTGAATCCGGGGTTTCTGCGGTTAAAGAAATCGACTGCCGAGTTACTGGATGAATTATCTGTTTATTCCAATCATAATATTGATATCCAATTTGAGAATCCATCGCTGGCTGACTCGCCTGAACAACGGGAGAAAAAATATACCGAGCTTCAAAACAGGGGACTGGCGCCTACCGCCGTGTATGAGCGGGATAAAGAAGGGAAGTCCATTCAAAAGGTTATTTTCCCATGGATAGAAATGACCTATAAAGGAAAAAAAGTACAGGTGTGCCTGCTCAAGAATATCTTAGGAAATTCAGGCGATGAGAACCTGAATATCTCTGTTGAAAACCTGGAATTTGAAATAACCGATGGTATTCGCCGGCTGGTAAACACGGAGGTTTCAAAGATTGCGTTCCTTGAAGGACATGGAGAACTTTCGGAAGCCGAAACATACGATATCAGCAAGACACTCAGCAAGTACTTTCAGATTGACAGGGGTACTATAGCAACCAATGCTACGATACTTGACAATTACAAAGCAGTTATTATTGCAAAGCCAACGAAACCTTTCAGTGAATCGGATAAATTCATTATTGACCAATACATCATGCACGGAGGACGGGTATTGTGGTTGCTGGATGGAGTGCGTATTTCCAAAGAGAATTTATCTACCATAGGACTTTCGCCAGCCATAGAACTGGACCTTAATCTAAACGACCAGCTCTTTCGGTATGGCGTTCGGATAAACCCGGTATTGCTGCAGGACGTACAATGTGCTTCTGTACCGGTCAATATTGCACGTGTGGGTGCAACGCCGCAATTTGAACCGACTCCCTGGTATTTTGCCCCATTGTTGCTGACATCGCCTGAACATCCCATAACACGGAATATCACAGAAGTACGTTCAGAATTTTGTTCGGGGATTGATTTAGTAGGCGACAACAAACAGGTAAAAAGCCAACTGCTCCTGGCAACTTCGGATAATACGCATATTGTAGGAGCCCCGACTACCATTGATTTAAGTCAAAAGATAAAACCCAATGATAAAGCCTATTTCAATGCAGGGTATGTACCGGTGGCAGTAGCCATGGAAGGTAATTTTGAATCGGACTTTGCCAACCGGATGATCCCGGCAGGACTGACCAATACATCACCTATCCGAAGACAGAGCCTTAACACCCGACAGATTGTAGTGGCCGATGGAGGCATTATACGGAATGAAACAACTGAAAAAGACAGCACCACCATACCACTTGGGTTTGACAGGTATATGAACCAGCAATTCGGGAATAAAGATTTCATTCAAAATGCAGTCCTTTATCTGGCCGATAATGATGGCTGGATGCAGTTGCGATCGCGCACCCTGAAATTACGGTTGTTGAATAAAAGAATCACCAACGAGGATCGGATAACCTGGGAGCTGATAAATGTATTGGTTCCACTTGGTTTATTATTGATCTTTGGCATAGGGTACCAGATACAGAGGAAGAGGAAATATACGAAATAGGCTTCGAACATAGGATACAGACAAATATAGTTTTTCTGTATCAGACGACTTTACAAGTCAGATATTGAGTGTAAAATATCAAATTCATTAGAATGGCTGTCTTCCTTTTGAGACAGCCTCATAATAATAAACAATCCTGCAGGCTATTGATTTACTTTGCGGTAACAAAAAAGAAGAAACAATCCTTGACATATTGGGAAATAGAAATAATGATTATCTTTGCTGCATATAATGTAAAGGATAGCATTATGAGACGACCTGCAATAGTACAACAAATAAAGAACATCCTCAGACAGATAACCCCCGACTCCAGCACCATACTCTATGGCAGCGAAGCGCGTGGTGATGCTCGTCCTGATAGCGATATTGACCTGCTGATATTGGTCGACAAAGCTAAAATACAGGTAGAAGAAGAAAAAGAAATTATCGGTAAGTTAAGCGATTTGTCATTGGAAACAGGCGTAATCATCAGCTCCATCATCCTTCCAAAATCCAAATGGGAAAACCGACCTTTCAAAACACCTTTTTATGTGAACGTAATGAACGAAGGGATTGTGTTATGAGAGAAGAGCTATCAGAAGAAATGATAACTGCACTTGTGGCCTACCGCCTGGAACGGGCAAAAGGAACCGTTCAGGAAGCTATAGAAGGATTAATCCGGCAATGACACCCCACTCCTATTTAATCATTTTTCAATTCTGCACTCCAACAGAATTCTAAGGTTGGTACATTTTGCCAGTTCTTTTTTTAAATATTCGCTTTGCAAAAGAAAACAATACTGTAACGAGCTTGTTTGATATATAAAGACATTTAAAATAAAATAAAACAAGGAATGGCAAAACTAATTTTAATCCGTCACGGACAATCCGTGTGGAACAAGAAAAATGTATTTACAGGTTGGGTGGATGTACCGCTTTCGCAGGAAGGAATTGCAGAAGCAATTCATGCCGGCGAAGAAATAGCCGATATTGAGTTTGATGTAATCTATACCTCGGTACAAATCCGTGCTATAGAGACAGCCATGATTGCTCTAGCAAGCAACAAAAGTGAAAAGACACCGGTAGTGATTCATGCGGATGGAAAAATGGGTGAATGGACCACCATTTACAACGACACCATGAACCAGAATATTATTCCCGTGTACCGTGACTGGCATTTGAATGAACGATATTACGGACAGTTGCAGGGAAAAAACAAAGCGGAAACGGCAGCCATCTATGGCGAGGAACAAGTGCATTTATGGAGACGAAGTTATGACATTGCCCCACCCCAGGGCGAATGTCTGAAAGATACTGCTGAACGAACCATTCCGTTTTTCAAGGAAAACATACTCACTCAACTGCAAGAAGGTAAAAACGTACTGGTTTCAGCTCACGGCAACAGCCTGCGCTCCATAGTCATGTTTATTGAAAGCCTGTCGCAAGCGGAAGTATTGAAACTGGAAATACCAACAGGTGTTCCGTTGTACTATGAATTCAAAGATAACAAATTAGTAAAATCGACTAAATAAGAAGTAATAGTAAATTATTTCACTCAGGCAATTAGCCGATTTTTGTTCCGGCATTATATTAAAAGAATCTGTACCCGGCTTTGGTACAGATTCTTTATAATGATTATGAGCTTTTGCACCGAACAGGTGAGTTTGATAATTTTCAATGAATTCATTAGTTTTTATGGTAAAGGTCAAAAAAAACAAATATACAATGGTTTGGTGCGATGCACCTTTTTTATGTGATGGCTTTAATTGCTACAACTAGTTCGCAACTACGTTGCTTTGTTTATAGGTGCGTAGCAGTGTGCAATTTGTAGTCGTGAAACATGACAGAAAAAAATCATAGGTGCGTAGCACAGAACCATTTCTTCTATTATTGTTATAATCTTTACTTGTAAACCTATATTTTTTTATTGGGTGCAAAAGCCGATAGTCATTTTATCAACTTCAGTGAGTTTATAGTCCCATTATCAAGCAAAACATTCAGGACATAATATCCCGGAGAAATTCCTGTTAAGTTTATGGGAAGTAACCTGGAATGGTTTCCATTTTCTTCTTTTACTTCGACTCCGGTCAGGGAAAACACCTTTACTTTTGCAATGCTTATGTCTGAGCTCAAAGTAATATTATCACCTGTTACCGGATTAGGGTAACAGGACAACTTACTACCGGCACTTATCTCATCAACGCCATCCGCTACGCACGAAGTTGATACACCTGAGGTTTGATTTATACCAGTTATTGTTGCTGCGTAAGGAATAACAGCATTTCCCTTTCCACTAGGCAGAGTGATGGATGAACAGTTTTTAAATATCAATCCGTCGACAAAGTTTGTAATTAAGCCGGATGTAGTAGCGCCAATTTTTACATTATCAAAAACCACATTACTAACGTGCATTTCAGGCAACCCATAAATAATGCCGCCATAGGTTGAATTAGTAACCGTGATATTCCTGAAAGTTATATTTTTCCATTGCGGAGTAGTAGCTGTCACTGTCCCTGCAACCTGAGCAGAAGCCGGGTATGGTTCATTATCATACCAACTGGTGATATAAAACGGATATTTCACATTATTCATGGTGATATTTGAATACACAAAGGTTGAATCGTTTCCTCCTCTTGTATTGTTTGATTTCAGACGAATACCATTCGTGGTTCCACTGAAAGTACAACTATCCACACTGACATTCTGGACATCTATGGTGTAACTGCCAACCGATATGCCGTGGCCGGTGCCTAATGTACAATTGCTGATTTTAATATTCTTGCTATAGCTATTCATCGCTACATTGTCATCACCTTCGGAAAGATTGCAATGATGAATATCAATATCGTTCCAATACCAGGTATCAATGGCATCTGTATTGGGGGATGTAGATGGTGATAGAATGGTAACATACGAAATTGTTCCGTTTGACCCTCTGGTACTTCCACTTTGTCCGAGAGTAATATGGACATTGGGTGCATTTTTAATGGTAATACCGGTAATTAAAACGGTATTACAAGCTTTGAAACGAATGACACATGGTCTTGAAACAGCTGAGTTGGCTTTATAGGCAGCCCACCAGGCGGTACCATTACCTTCGATTGTTCCCGAACCACTGATTGCAATGTTGCTTAGTCCGGAACCAAAAATAAAATTGGCGTAGGTATCTGCCGTTCCATTATTGGGATAGGAGCCTGCAGAAGTTCCATTCCCTGTACCGTAAGGCATTAACTGTAAAATTGCACCTGTCGAAATGTTGAGATTAACATTACTTTTCATGGTGATTGGACCACTTAGGAAAGTACCCGCCGGAATTACCACGGTTCCGCCCCCGGCAGTGTTTGCAGCGGTTATGGCTGCGTTGATATACGATGAATTATCCAGACTGGAAGTGCTGGCCCCATAATCGGTTATCAGAAACTGAGTATCCGGGATATTCGGTAATAATACTGTTGCATGTAAAACAACAATGCTTAAACAAAAGAATAAACAGAGGATGAATCCTTTTTTACTTATTATTTTACAAGGGATTAATTCTTTCATTTTTTTCATCTTTTAAAAGATTATTGATTAAAGTAATTACTTGAGCAAAAATAGAACTTAAGAAAGACAAGGATGTTCAAAAACTGATATTATCAGTGGATATTTTGGTACCAAAACAGGATCTGTTTAAAAGCGACACATTTGATCGATTCTTTTAATAAAACCAGGTTTTCAAGAAACCATGAAAACCTGGTTTATTTTATAAAAATCAAAGTGTGTCCAATGTTTTATTCTGATGAATATTTCCCACATTCCGGTACGCCCAGGCAAATATAAGCGGGAAAACCAACAAAGAGAAAAACATGGCGCATAAAATACCACCGATTACAACCCGGGCAAGAGGCTGTGCGCTTTCTGAGCCTATTCCATGCGAAATGGCAGCCGGGAATAGCCCGATAGCAGCCATCAGTGCTGTCATCATAACCGGTCGGATCATTGATTTGACTCCCAACCGTATGGATAATTGCAACAGATTTTTTTCGCCTTTCAGTTTTTCGATATTATCTTTAAAGGCACTTATTAATAATACCCCACTCAATATACAAATACCAAACAAACAGATAAACCCTATTCCGGCAGAAATACTGAAGTTTGTTCCTGTTAAAAGTAAGACTGCTATACCACCCACAATGGCGAATGGGACATTCAGAAATACTAATCCTGCATCTTTGATATTTCCAAACATAATGAAAAGGAGAAGATAAATCAGTATCAGGCTAACCGGAACGACTTGAGCAAGTCGCTTTACAGCACGTTGCTGATTTTCAAAATCACCCTGCCATACCATATCATATCCATTCTTCAACTTTACTGTTTTACTTACTTTTGCACGTGCTTCCTGAACAGCACTTCCCATATCCCTGTCACGGACAGAAAACTTGACAGCCGAATATCGACGATTATCATCCCTGAATATCAAACAGGGTCCTGTCTTCATGGTTATGTCCGCAATCTCCTTAATGGGAACTTTTGAACCACTCGAAGTGGGCACCATGAGATTTCCGATATTATCAACTGTATTCCTGAATCTTTCTGGAAAACGAATCCTGATATCAAACTTCTGAATGCCCTCATACAACTTGGTAACAGCTTTTCCTCCAATGGCCATTTCAATCACGGCATTGGCATCAGCCGTAGAAACGCCATAGAGAGCCATATTTTGCTGATTCAGATCAATATCCAATTCGGGTTGTCCAATGTTTTTAATAACACCCAAATCAGTTATTCCCTTTACGGTTTTCAGGATATTACAAACTTCAGTTGATTTATTCTCCATATAATCTAATGAATCACCGAAGATTTTCACACAGATGGATCCTTTTACCCCCGAAACAGCTTCTTCTATATTATCAGTAATAGGTTGGGAAAAATTAAAATCTACACCGGGGATCACAGAAAGCTTTTTATTCATTTTTTCAATAAGGTCTTCTTTACTGATTTTTGGTTTCCAATCTGATTCAGGAAACAACTTAATATTAAATTCATTGTTGTAAAATCCGGCTACATCAGTACCATCATCAGGTCTTCCTGTTTGTGAAACGACATTCTCAACCTGTGGAAATCCAATGACTGTTGCCCGTATCTGGTTCGAGACTTCAATTGACTTGTCCAACGAAACAGAATACGGTAATTGAGCTCTTAACCAGATAGAACCTTCATTAATCTCAGGTAAAAATTCAGAACCTAAAAAATTAAAGGAGAACAGTCCGAGAACAATGATAATGGATGAAATGATCAAAGTTGCTTTTTTGTGACCATACGTAAAATCAAATCCTCGCATCAATCGTTCCGTAATGAAATGAACCACCGGATTGTGCTTTTCCTTTACATTTTTGTTCAGCAGCACCCTAATCAGTACCGGAACCAGGGTTAATGTGGTGATTAAAGCCCCAAGCAAAGCAAATCCGAGGGTATAAGCCAAAGGAGAGAACATTTTACCTTCTACTTTTTGAAACGCGAAAATGGGCAATAAACCGGTAATAATGATAAGCTTTGAAAAGAAAATGGCTTTTGCCAATCGGGTACCATCTTTCTTAACCAGCCCCCTTTTCGTCATTTTATTGAAACGTTCCATGCCGACATCTTTGGCTTTCTGGTCCAGGACAACAAATAATCCTTCCACCATGACGACTGCACCATCTATGATTATCCCGAAATCGACAGCACCAAGTGAAAGGAGGTTGGCACTCATACCCATCAGGTTCAGGCAAATAAAAGCAAACAATAATGACAATGGAATGATAATAGAGACAATCAGTGTAGTCCGCCAGTTGAACATGAACAAGGATACCAGGAGGGTTACCAATAAGATTCCTTCAAACAGATTATGCAAAACAGTACTGGTTGCGAAGCTGATAAGATTTTCACGGTTGTAATAAGGAATAATTTTTGTATCGTGTGGCAACGTATGTTTATTCAGGTCATCAATTTTTCCTTTAACTGCCTGAATTACCTGGGAAGGATTTTCGCCCTTACGCATGACCACAATAGCCTCCACTACATCATTTTCATTTGTGGTGGTACGATTCCCTTTATTATCAAACAGCGCATCAGAACGCCCCACTAAACCCAATCGTGGCAGGTTGGACACTTCCACATCAGCAACATCCTTTACCAAAACCGGAATGCCATTGATATTCTGGACCACCACGTTTTTGATTTCATTGATGTTGTTCAATAAGCCAATGCCGCGCACAACATAGGCCTGATTATTTTTATTAATAATATCACCACCAATATTGACATTACTTTTGCTTAAGGCAGTATATAAATCCAGGGGAGTTATGCCTAATGTTGCCAATTTGCCCGGATCGACCTTTATCTCATAAGTCTTTACCATTCCTCCAAAACTCACTACATCAGCTACCCCCGCAACAGCCCGCAACTGACGGTCAATAACCCAATCCTGCATGGTTTTCAGATCACGCGGATTACGGAAAGTACTTCTTAACGTGTACCTGAATATCTCGCCGGTTGGTCCTGTCGGCGGTTGAATGGATGGTTGAATTCCTTCAGGCAAATCAGCATTTGTCAATAAGTTAATCACCTGAGAGCGGGCATCCCTATCAACAACACCATCTTCGAAGACCAGTTTAATATAGGATAAACCAAAAATACTGGTGGAGCGAAGACTCACTTTCTTTTGTACCGGGTTCATGGCTATCTCAATAGGTGTGGTAACAAATTTCTCCACTTCTTCAGCACTCCGCCCGGGCCACTGGGTTATGATACTAATCTCGGTATTGGTCACATCCGGAAATGCTTCAATAGGCATGTTCTTGAATGTAATAACCCCTGCAATCAACAATAAACCTGTTAGAAAGTAAATGAAATAATAATTCTTTAGCGAAAATGCAATTATGTTGCTTAATATTTTGTTCATAAGGAGTTGAATTTATGTGTCAATAAAAATCGACTTACCTAAATAAGTCATTTCATAAACAACCATTCATTAGTTGTTTAATGCATTATAAATCAATATCGCTTGTGAAGCAATGATGGTATCACCAGTTTTGACATTTCCAGAGATATAAGTCCTGTCACCAATGGCATTAATTACTTCTACCGGAATGATTTTTATATCGGCTTTCGTATGATAAACAAGGATATAATTCTGGCTATGATCAAATATAACAGCCGATGAAGACACACATAACGCATCATGGTCGCCTTCATTAGTTACTTTTACGTTGGCAAACATCTCCGGTTTCAATGCATACCCCGGGTTAGGCAATACGATTCGCACCTTCATTACTTTATTGGTAGGATCAAGCACATTCATCATCTTATCCACCTTGCCTTTAAAAACTTTTCCGGGATAGGAGAGTGTAGTCACATCCACTTCGTCGTTCAAATGTACCATGCTGATATTCGATTCATACACATTGGCGATTATCCAGACATTCTTCAAATCGGAAATGGTAAAAAGATTAGTACTGTTGTCCGAGCGTATGGACATATCATTGGTAGCCATCTTTTCCACCACAAAACCATTGATCGGCGAACGAACAATATAATCCCCATTGGCATTTCCACCATTGATGTGCAATACTCTCTTTATACGGCTAAGTTCCGACAGTGCCTGCTCATTCGCAGCTTCGGCAGACAGCAATTCTTTCTGAGAAGCTAATCCACTGTTAAACATATCCTTCGATGCATCCAGATTCTTCTTTGCCACCCGTAAATTGCTTTCAGCGTTTACAAGATCGTTCCCGTATCCTGCCATCTCAGAACTTTTGATTACTGCCAGTACTTGTCCTTTATGGACGTAATCGCCCAACATAACCTTAATATTTTGAATAACGCCGCTAACCATCGGATAGAGTTTAACGACATGATCATCATTGAACGAAACTTTCCCAGTCAGGGTAATCGTATTTGTTATTTGACAGTTCTGAATAGTATCGAATTTCAACGTCCTGACCAGTGAATCGGCTAACAAATACTTAGAACTCTCCGCTTCGGAAGCAGCATTCGCTTTTTTACAAGCCTGAAAAATAAAAGGGATTATAAAAATAATTACAAGAAATTTTATTTGATATAAATTTATTCGTTTCATAGAATGAAAGTTTTAGTTTTTTAAGTAATCAATGCCCGTGTAATAGTTTAAATCTTCGAAAGCACTCACACGATTGAATTTAATGGAGTTAACCTGCAAGGTGTTTTGCTTGTACGAATCATAGAAATCGAGAAACTCGAGCAGGTTTATATTTCTTACCTGATAGTTTTTCAGAACTTCACCCAAAAGACGGCTAAAGTCTTTTTCAAAGAAAGCATCCCTGTTCTTTAATAACCTATCATTCTCTATGACCCTTTTCAGGGTACTGTAGATCTGTTCATCTACAGTTGCACGGGTAGCATCGAATGTAGCCTGGTTCAATTGAATCATTGCCCTGGCCGACCTTATATTTCCCTGGTTACGGTTCAAAAACGGCAGGTCGATGCCAAATCCCAGGGTTGTCAGGTTATTGATATAACTGCCCTGTTGGTCATAGCCGAGCTGAATACTTAGATCGGGGACAGCCAATGCTTTTTGCAAATGATAATTCTGCGTACTAAGGTCGGTATTGAGTTTTGCTATTTTCAGATCGGGACGGGTATTATAAGCAGAATCAATGACAACCTGAAGAGGATATTTCTCCGGATTCAGGGTTGCCAGGACAGCTTCATCCACCTGTGGAATCACAAAGACATTTTTCGACTGCATCAATAACCGCAGTTCACTCTGGACGTCATTCAACTGACTCTTTAATTCATTTTGTTCATTTTGCAAGCTGTACAGCTGGGCTTTGACCCGTATTACTTCTTTTTCGGAAATATATCCTTTCCCTTTCTGTCGGGCAAATGCATCCGTCACTTGCTGCAAAGAAGCAATCTCGCTGTCGTATACTTTAGCCGATTGCAATAGAAAATGAATGTTGAAGAAGTCGGTACGCAATGTATGTTTCAACGTGCGCAAAAGGTCATAGAACTGATATTCGGATAGGGTAGCATTTGTCTGAGCTATTTTCACCTGCTTATTGTGTTTACCTGCCAACAGAATAACCTGCGATAATCCGGCTGAGAATTCCCCTGTTTTCCCAATTGGAAAGAACTGCTTAGTTGCTGTTTGATAAATGGTCGTTCCAAAATTTGCTGTTGGGTTCGGGAATAACTTTGCCTGTGAAATCAATGCTCTCTGAGCATCAATATTATAGCGTTGCGCTAATAATACCAGATTCTTTTGCAGAAAAATGTGTTCAATGCTGTCTAGTTTCAGGCTTATAGTATCAGCCTTACTCAGGATATAAATCTGAGATTCAGCTTCCATTGCCGGTAACAGGCATAGAACCATAATTGCAAATTTGATTAATTTTTGCATTATAATAAAATGTTTGGTTATTGAATTGTGTATGGATTTTGATATAAAATATCAAAAAGGACTTTATTTTTCTCCTGTCAGGAAAGTATGCCGGGGAATATAAATGAGTTCAACCTGATTTATAAGTTTGAGCATTCATTGCTGAAAACCAGCTATTAGTTCCCGCAAATCAGTAAGACACAAATCTGTATAAGATTAAGTATCCTGAAGGTTTTAAACAAAGTGAATGAATGTGCTGTATTTAAACAGCGAGGAACTGTGGTGGATTGGGACGAACTTCTTTAATGAAAAGGATGTTGATTTTCTCGTCTTTCGGAATGTTATAAACGACCTGTTTTTGTGTTACTGCCAGGTCATATTTAATTACTGAATTCGGAAGCCATTTAAAATCCAAATGGGCTGCAAAATGCTGAAGTTTGGATGCACTATCAGGATTAGCTTTGTCGTGAAAAGTATCTTTCGAAAAGCCCATGACGTTTTCCACCAGAAACTCAACCATCGAATCAATATAATCCTGATCTTCTAAGTTGCTTGTTATTTTTAAGGGGGTATAAAAATCAAGGGAGTTGATGCTCAGGTTCAATGTCTGAACAACAAGCAGCAAAATCATGCAGCGGAAAACAATATTTTTAAAGAAGAGCCTCATATTCGACTGCAAAGATAAAAAGTGAATGCCTGAATTCTTTTATAAAACATAAGATTTCACATTACTTTAACCCAATTATTAAATTAACACCTTATTTCGGGAACTTATACCTGCATTTTTAGCAAGTATTCTATAATTTTCAGGTTAAACACCTAAAACCATTGAATAGTTCTGAAAGAGTAGTTATCGATCAATAAAGTA
>Ga0302170_10000767_pt1 | contig 12638 bp, 12 predicted proteins | sample I_Fen_N2_1_FD_193492 | JGI IMG/M metagenome (GOLD analysis project Ga0302170, IMG submission 193492) | Peat permafrost microbial communities from Stordalen Mire near Abisko, Sweden - I_Fen_N2_1 | ecosystem: Environmental > Terrestrial > Soil > Wetlands > Permafrost | place: Sweden: Abisko...
TCACAAAGGACCAACTGTAATTGTTGACGACGGCGGCGATGCAACTATGATGATTCACGTGGGTGGAGCAGCCGAAAAAGATGCCAAGGTACTTGACAAAGTGGCCGGTGGAGATGACGAACGTTTATTGTATGCTATCCTGAAAAATGTGTTGAAAGAAGACGGTAGCATTTGGTCACGCATGATACCTGAAATTCGCGGTGTGTCCGAAGAAACTACAACCGGAGTTCACCGTTTGTACCAAATGCTGGAAGAAGGTTCATTGTTGTTCCCTGCTTTCAACGTAAATGACTCGGTAACCAAATCGAAATTCGATAACCTGTACGGCTGTCGCGAATCGTTGGCGGATGGTATTAAACGTGCTACAGACATTATGTTGGCCGGAAAAGTAGTGGTTGTTTGCGGATATGGTGATGTAGGAAAAGGTTGTGCCCGTTCTATGCTGGCATACGGAGCTCGTGTCATTGTTACCGAAATTGATCCTATTTGTGCTCTACAAGCATCGATGGAAGGTTTTCAGGTAACCACTATCGAAGATGCTTTGGCTGAAGGTAATATTTATGTTACTACCACCGGAAACAAAGATATTATCCGCATGGAGCATATCGAAAAAATGAAAGACGCCGCTATTATCTGTAATATCGGTCACTTCGATAACGAGATACAGGTAGAGAAACTTAAACAATACCCGGGTATCGAATGTGTAAACATTAAACCTCAGGTTGATAAATATATTTTCCCAGATGGGAAATGCGTATTGTTATTGGCTGATGGTCGTTTGGTAAATCTGGGTTGTGCTACCGGTCACCCATCGTTTGTAATGAGTAACTCGTTTACCAACCAAACATTGGCTCAGATTGAACTCTTCACCAAAGATTATGCAGTGGATGTTTATCGTCTGCCAAAACATTTGGACGAAGAAGTAGCCCGTTTACACCTGGAACAATTGGGCGTAAAACTAACGGTACTTACTCCGGATCAGGCTGAATACATTGGAGTAAATGCTAACGGGCCTTACAAACCGGAACATTACAGATATTAGGAGTTAGTTACAAGTAAATAGTTACGAGTTACAAGATTGGTTATCTCATTTTGATATCAAAATACAGATAACCAAATATTATTACTTACTTGTGTTGTAAAAAAGGAAGCCGCTTTCATATTCTTGAAAGCGGCTTTCTTCTTGTTTAAAATCCATATAACTGGTACATCTAAAATCGGAGATATAAATTCAATTTATCTTACTCTCAAACGTTGACCCGGTTTTATCTTGGCTTTTGTTTTAAGTCCGTTCAACCGGCATAAGGCTTTCACACTGGTTCCGTTGCGTGCAGCCACTCGCGATAAAGTATCGTGTTTTCGAACCTTATAGTATTTAGCCGACGAAATAGCTTTTACTTCGTGCTGATAATAAAAAGCGTTTTTCTTGGTCAGCAAATATGTCCGTTCGTGTACCAGTCCTGTGTTGAAATCAATAATATGAGCCGGATTAATAGCATTGCCTATGTAACGGGTTTCGAAATGCAGGTGTGGTCCGGTGGAATGCCCGGTATTGCCACCATACGCAATAAGTTGACCGGCTTTTACTGACTGATTGAGGGTGACCAGCACTTCGGAAAGATGCCCGTAAACAGTTTCCAATCCATTATCGTGGCGAACAACTATGTAATGTCCATATCCTCTGGCTTCATAATCAATAATCCTGATTTTTCCTTTGAATGCACAACGGACAGAATCACCGACTTTCAGCCTGAGGTCAATTCCATAATGGAAACGATAGCGGCGTGGTCCGAAATCCGAAGTTACAGCTCCGTGAACCGGCACTATAAAGTTAGAACAGTCAATCCGAACAGAATCGGGCATGCTGTCAATTGGAATTTTATATGGATTTACGCGGTCACTTCTCCAAATGTTATTGTAAATGTCCTCAGCCGGATGGTTTTCCATCAAATCATCCGATTGATCGTTCAGCATTTCCTGATAAATGTTGATCGTATCTTTTTTCGGAATCAGACTGTAGTTGATATGTTGAGCATTTGCACCCCAAACTGAGGTGAAAAGTGTTATGAATAGAAGCGTTTTTTTTGAGAAAATGAACATGAATTTTTAGTTGTCTTGACTAATGCGTCGGATTAGTTTCATTGTTATATAATTTCGTCCTCGGAATATATGTATTCCAGGTACGATTGTTTGTATTCAAGAATTTCTCCATCCTTAAAAAAACGGGCTAACTCCAGGTCGGCGGTTTTTATTGAATCGGAAGTATGTATAATGTTCCACTGAACGCTCATGCTGTAATCTCCGCGCATGGTGCCCATGGCAGCTTCGCGTCCGTTGGTAGCTCCGGCCAGACGATGCACCACATGTACTGCGTCCATGCCTTTGAGGCAGCAAACAATTACGGGAGTGGCTGTCATGGCTGCTTTCACTCTCGGAAAGAAGGGCTTGTCGGCTATATGAGCATAATGCTCTGTCAAAATTTCATCGGTAAGTTGCAGCATTTTTAATCCACAAAGTTGTAATCCTTTTTGTTCGAAACGTCTGATTACTTCACCCACTAATCCACGCTGTATGGCTCCGGGTTTAATTATTACAAGTGTTTTTTCCATTTGATTTTAATTAGTAATTATAGATTGTGTGATTTAAAGTTTTCCAAAAATAAAGAAATGGTCTGTGCAGACAAAAGAAATTCTATTTTCTTAACTAATAGAACCCCAATTTAAGGTATTCGTTTTCATTTTTCTTAATTGAGTAGCCAATACCCTGTTCTCAGTTTTGGTCAGCTGCGGGTCATCTTCCAAAATTTCCATAGCGGCATTTCGGGCTATCTCCAGCATCTTGCCATCCTGAGCCAAGTTGGCTATTTTCAGGTCAAAAGGCAAACCGCTTTGTTGGGTTCCTTCCAAATCGCCGGGGCCGCGAAGCCTCAGGTCGGCTTCCGAAATTTCAAAACCATCGTTGGTTCTTACCATGATCTCCATACGCTTACGGGTGTCAGACGCTAGTTTGTAATCCGTTAATAAAATACAAAAAGACTGCTCGGCTCCACGACCTACTCTACCGCGTAACTGATGCAACTGCGAAAGGCCGAATCGTTGTGCACTTTCTATCACCATCACCGATGCATTGGGTACATTCACGCCGACTTCTATCACTGTGGTGGCAACCATTATCTGGGTTTGACCCGTTACGAACTTTTGCATCTCGTGTTCCTTTTCCGCAGGCTTCAGTTTGCCGTGCACTTTGCTGATTGTGTATGCAGGAAATACTTCGCGCATATATTCATAGCCTGTTTCCAGGTTTTGCAAATCAATTTTCTCCGACTCCTGAATGAGCGGATACACGATATAGATTTGCCTTCCTGCTTCTACCTGTTTGGCAATGAACTGATTGAGACCCTGCCGCTTGTTTTCGTAGTAATGATAGGTCTGAATCGGCTTTCGCCCCGGTGGCAATTCGTCAATGACCGAAACGCTTAAGTCACCATAAAGCGTCATGGCCAGTGTACGCGGAATGGGTGTGGCGGTCATCACCAGTATGTGTGGCGGTTGCACATTTTTTCGCCAGAGGCGTGCGCGTTGTTCCACCCCGAACCGGTGTTGCTCGTCGATAACCACCAAGCCCAGGTTGCTGAATTGCACGGTGTCTTCAATCAGTGCATGGGTGCCTATGAGAATGTTCAACTCGCCGCTGCGGAGTTTCTCGTGTAGCTCCACGCGGGCTTTGGGTCGGGTGGAACCGGTGAGCAATGCTACACTAACGCCCATATCGCCTAAAAATTCTGTCAGGCTTGCAAAATGTTGTGTTGCCAGAATTTCGGTAGGTGCCATAATGCAGGCCTGAAAGCCATTGTCCACAGCCATAAGCATAGCCATAAGAGCTACGAGAGTTTTACCACTTCCCACATCGCCTTGCAGCAGGCGGTTCATTTGACGACCTGATGCCACGTCTATACGAATTTCGCGTAACACCCGTTTTTGAGCTCCTGTAAGTTCGAACGGCAGAAAATCCTTGAAGAAAGTATTGAAATAATGTCCTATTTGCCCGAAAACAAACCCTTTGAAATGCTGGTCGCGCCACTTGGTTTGTTGCAGGATATTGAGCTGAATATAAAAAAACTCCTCGAACTTTAGTCGCTGTCGGGCTTTATTGAGTGCATTAGCATTTTTGGGAAAATGAACGTTCACCAACGATTCGGTGAGGTTCATAAGTGCAAATTTCTGAAGCAAATACGCCGGAAGTGTATCAGGGATGCCGGGCTTGATAGATTGAATAACCGGAAAAATGATTTTCTGCAGCATTTTCGAATTCAGAAAACTGTTTTTCATTTTCTCGGAAGTATTATAAAACGGTTGGAGTCCCATTTGCTCAGGCGGGGGCAGCTGCGATACCAACTCTATCTCGGGATGAACAATATTGAACCGCCCGTTGAACGGCGATGGCTTGCCGAAAACAACGTACTGTATTCCGGTTTTGTACTTATCAATAACGTATTTTACGCCCTTAAACCAAACCAGTTCGATAGTTTCGCGCCCATCGGTAAAAATTGCTGTCAACCGTTGCGTATGTCCTTCGCCTACTTTCTCGAAACGGATGATTTGCCCTTTTACCTGAATAAACGGCATGTCTTCGGATATTTCGTGGAGGTAATAAAACCTGCTCCTGTCAACATATTTATACGGATAGTGGCGCAACAAATCCTCGGCACTGCGTATGCCAAGCTCTTTGTTGAGCAAATCCGCTTTTTTCGGTCCTACGCCGGGCAGAAACTTTATGTCTTGTGAGGAGAGATCCATTTTTTATTCAATTTATTACCCAGCCACACGTTTTACACCCAGTATCCTCAGTATAAAAATAATGGCAAACGAGCATACCAACACCATAAGCGTAATCACCGGCAATGAAATAAGCGGATGGGCTATTGCCCAATAAATTCCGTTGTCGAACATGATGCTGATAATGATAATATGAACCAGGTAAATGCCATAGCTGTACTTGCTCACGGTTTCGAAAGTCTGATACAGATGCCTGTTTTCGAAAGTCAGGTCTTTTACCAGCATAAATATGGCAATGGACTGAATGATGGTGTTTACGCCAAGGTAACTGTACATGGTCAGATCCAGTTTATGGTTGTTTTTGCTGAAGAGGTAGGTGAAAAATGCTGATACTGCCACAGTCAACAGAAATACCAAAGCTGCCGCGAATCGGGTTTTGGCTGTGGAAACGGGTAATTTGACCAGATAATAGCCCAGCACCATGTAGCCCGAATACAGAACATACCCCAGCAGTTTGCTGCCGTAGTCACCGTACCAGCTGTACATGTTCAGCGGTATGGATTTACAGGCAAATGTAAGCACCACCCACACCAACAGCACACTGGATATTACCGACAGGTTAAGTTTCTGCAGCGCCTTGCCCAGAAACGGGACAAACAGGTAGAGAAACAAAATCATGTAGATATACCAAAAATGTTTCGAGACACCTTCCTGCAAAAACAGGTTGGTAGCCCATCGCATAATGCCATGAAAATCGTGCGGCTGTTGTTTGGGGTTGAGCAGCAGCCAGCGATAAACCCAATATACCACCATCCAGAATAGGAATGGAATAAGAACGCGGGTGAATCGCCTTTTATAGTATTCGCTCAGCCGGTATTCTTTCCCCAGCAGGGTGGCGCCACTGAGCATTAGAAACAACGGTACGGCAAACCTTACGGCGCTGTCCACCACATTGCCTATCCACCAGAAGTGCATGTTTTTGCCATAAGTCATATTGACCAGCGGCGAAGAAACATGGATAATCACCACACCCACTATAGCAAGTGTGCGCAGGGTGTCCAGCCATTGAATGTTGGTATGCTTTGCTGTCATTGCATAAGAGTTTCTACAATTCGTAAATCAAATTCGGTTGTAATTTTGATGTTTTCGCGGTTGCCCTCCACCAAATGTATTTTTGTTCCACCGGCTTCCACCACCGATGCATCGTCGGTGAAAAGCGTGAAGAAGTTTTGCTCATAAGCTTTCAGCACTATGTCGCTGCTGAACACCTGCGGTGTCTGCACCAACTTGTAGGCTGTCCTGTCCACCGACAGGCTTTCGCCTTCGGTCAGCTGCCTGATACTGTCCACCAAATCCACCACTGGAATAACAGCACCGTGTCTGGCCGCTTCGTCAAAGCAGCGTGCAATGGTTTCGGTGCTCACTAAAGGTCTGACACCGTCGTGTATCGCCACCAGAGCGGCATCTCCAATGGCCTGTAGTCCGTTTTTGACCGACTGAAAGCGGGTTTCGCCACCTGCCACCACCTTGTGCGACAGCGTGAAGGCGTGATTTCGGCAAAGCTCATCCCAATAAACAAACTGAGCAGCAGGCAGCACCAGGATTAATTGCAGCGAGGCATCGTAACGTCGAAAAGCTTCGAGCGTATGCATCAACACAGGCTTGCCATGTATCTCAATAAACTGTTTGGGAATATCGGCACCCATGCGCACACCTTTTCCTCCGGCTACAATAATGGCGATGTTGGAATTAGTCATAAAACAAAAATATAAAGGCACTATTAAAAAATGTAAGAACAAAGATAGCATTAAGCGATTAAAAATTAATTATGAAGATTGAATAATTATAAGAAAAATTGATTATTAGTGTTTTACAAAACATATAAATTACAATTTTTGGGAAAATAGTCTGAAAAACCACAACATTTATATAACTTTGCAGCCAATAAAAAATAAGAAAATGAAAAGAAAAAGCTTTGCGTTTGTTGCCGCTTTAGTCCTGATAATAGGAGTTTTACAGGCACAACAAAATCAGGAGGTACAAAAACACAATATCGTTGATGCACTAACTTCTACCGACTCTACCACCCGTGCAACCGTAAAAATTCATCAGGATAAACGAATAGACCAACTGCTTGCCAACAAGAAGCATATCAGCGATCCTACGATGGCCAATGGTTTCAGGGTGCAGGTTTTTTCGAGCAATGTGCAGCGCAATGCCAAAACCGAAGCTTTTCGGATAGAGAAACAAATTAAAGAACAATTTCAGGACGAAGCTGTTTATGTAAACTATACTTCGCCTTTCTGGAAAGTGAGAGTGGGCGATTTCAGAACACAAGCGGAAGCCCAACGGGTAAGAGCTCAACTCAGAGAGGCATTCCCCAATTTAAAAAGCGAAATATACATTGTTCGGGAACAAATTATAATTTCGAGCTCAAAATAAACGTAAGTAGTTACAAGTAAACAGTTACGAGTTACATGCTTCGACAAGTTCAGCATTCAAGACTGCTTATCTGTATTTTGTTTTCAAAAAAAAGAGCTTTAAAATATTATTAATTACATTATGATGGATTTTAATCTTAACCAGCCGGTTCCTTTTGACGCAGAGAAAACAGCTAAAATTGCCGAACATTACCACCAAATTATAGAATTATTGGGCGAAGACGTAAATCGCGAAGGTTTATTGAAAACCCCCGAACGTGTTTCGAAAGCCATGCAGTTTTTGATGCAGGGCTACGAGCAGAATCCGGAAGAAATACTCCGCTCAGCCATGTTTACCGAAAACTACCGCCAAATGGTAATCGTGAAGGATATCGATTTCTATTCCATGTGCGAGCACCATATGCTACCGTTTTTTGGCAAAGCACATATCGCCTATATTCCGAACAAACAAATTACCGGATTGAGCAAAATAGCCCGCATAGTGGAAGTATATGCCCGCCGCATGCAGGTGCAGGAACGCATGACCACGCAGATAAAAGCCTGTATTCAGAAAACATTGAACCCCATGGGTGTGATGGTAATTATCGAAGCACAACACCTTTGCATGCAAATGCGCGGTGTGCAAAAACAACATTCTATCACCACCACTTCGGACTTTACAGGCGTATTTGAGCAGGCTAAAACCCGCGAAGAATTCATGAATCTGATTAACAGGAAATAGTTACAAGTTACAAGTTACAAGTTACGAGTTACAAGTTATGGGTTACAAGATAGTGTTGATAACTCCGGTTGGTATTATTAATGATTCTTCTGTTCGTAGATTATTATCACTACCGCACCTTTCTCAAACTGCCTGACAGGAGTCCAGCGCGTCGGGTTTTCCAATTCGTCAAGTAACGAGTCATCCACATTGGAAACATTGGAGTAAATGAAATATCGGTTGTTAGTAGTGGTGCCAACTGTTTTGTCGGCATTGCCTAACTCGGAAAACCGCCTGTTGCCATACAAACAAAAGCCCCCCGAAATGTCTTTATAATTCCATCCTTGCTTATCAATATACTGAAAGCATTCGGCTCTTAATCCGTAGTAAGGCAGATGTGCCAGCGTGCAGTCCCACGATTTTGCTATCTTCCGGGGATAAATCCACAGATGCCCGGTGAGCTCGAAGCAAAGCACCACTATCAGATACACAAGGATTTTTCTCCCGGTAACGATTTCTGTAAGCCCTTTCAGCACCAGCACCGTGAGCAGAAAAAACTGCGGCATAAAATATCGGGCTGAGAATGGCATGCGGGTAAAGCATCCCAACAGCAAGTACAATCCTGCCAAAAGCGCAAAAAGTAAAAGCACGGCTATGAGTTCCGCCGACAGCGTTTTCATTTTTTTTGACAGATGAAATGCAACATATATTCCAATAAGCCAAATAACAATTCGCCCGTTTTCCACCGAGCGAAGTCCGTATTCAGCCAGATGTTTCACTACAGCACCTGCGCCCGACGGAAGCGAGTAATGTCCGCCCGCATGAGTGAAGAACCAACCTCGAGCGGCAAAGTAATAACCGAAATAAGCTGCTGTGAGCACGAGTGCCGGAAGGTACGGCAGCATAATATTGAAAACCGAACGTAGGTTCAATGCTTTGGATACCTGCAGGCGTGAGTAGTAAAGCTGGACCACAAACAATCCCGCTCCGGCAAAGATTCCCCGCATATTCACAGCACACAACACTATCAGCCCCAGGGCAAGCAGCCGGGACTTATGCTCCAACATTCCCCTGAGCGCAACGATGAACGCCGTAAGCAAAATAAAATCGGGCGAAGCGATGGCAAACTGCGTAAGCACCGTAGGCTCCAGCATAACGATAAGCAGCACCCATCCGGCCATCCGGTGGGAAAATAACCGAGTGAGCAGTTTCCACACATTGCAGACCAGAACCACCGCCCACAACATCACAAAAGCGTGCGACACCCAAAGCCGATAGCCGAAAATTTTCCACAACGCAGCGGTGACCATACCCATCAGCGGAGGATGATATCCGGTGGCAACCGCGTCGGCACCTGTATCGGTAGCCGGCAGTAACAGCGAGCTGAATCCGGTCTGGTAATATCCGTGAGCCTCTTTGGAAATCTGCTGAATAGTATCCCAGAAATAGCCATTGTTCAGACACAGCACGCCAAGCGCTGCATATATCAGCAGCACTGGTACCTGAAATAACAATCTGTTTTTAGTCTCCGCTATCATACGCTTTGGGTTTTTAAACCGGCTATAAAATCCACCGAAGTGAAGATAATGACCAGCAAATGGACAAGAAATGCCGATTCAGCAGGCAAAACATTTTATAACCGTGCAAAGGTATAAATTCATTTGTTTTTTTATCTTTTGTACAATTACAAAACAATAAATTGAATTGTTTTCGAAGCTTTGTACATGTACAAAGGCATAAAACACATCGTGCAACATAGCTTTGTACATGTACAAAGGCATAAAACACATCGTGCAACATAGCTTTGTAAATGTACAAAAGCACAAAACACATCGTGCAACATAGCTTTGTAAATGTACAAAGGCATAAAACACATCGTGCAACATAGCTTTGTAAATGTACAAAAGCACAAAACACATCGTGCAACATAGTTTTGTAAATGTACAAAAACATAAGAAATCTTCTATCAACAGCGTCTTACCTTAAGCAATATCTATTGTGTGAATTAAAAAAATTAATGTAATTATTGATATTGTAAAATAATGTTTTTATCTTTGGGGCGGAAAATTAAAATGACAGGCAATGAAAGCAACGAAAATTATACACCGAAACGAGACACGCATTCGTGTTGATTTTCCGTATAATACCGAAATGGTTTCGCTGTTACGACAAATAATAGATGCCCGCTGGAGTAAAACCATAGGGGCATGGCATGTGCCTTATACCAAAGAGGCATTCGGGCAATTAAAAGAGTTGTTTCCGGAGTTAGAATATGAGGCAACCCCTGTTACACAGTCGGAAAAAATGGTTGTGGCAAATACCGAAAGGCTCGTAGAACCGAACAAGAATGTGGCGGATACTATTGAAATGGAAAGTGGTAAAACTGAAACCATCCAGGAAGAAAAAACGGAGAAACGATATGCTGACATTGACGTACTTGTGACACGTACGTTAATAACAATTGTTCTGCCTAAAAATGAAGCTGACATACAGTTTCTGCGTACATTTAAATATGCCAAATGGGACTATGATAATTTTTGTTGGGTGTTACCTAATTATGGAAATAATGTTGAAAGACTTAAAAAATACTTTGGTAATCGTGATATCTGTATCAGCGAACAGGAACAAAACCGCGTAAGCAACATTAAATTGCCGGAGTTTGCTAGAACCGACCTGTTGATTATAAATGAATTACACCGAAATTTAAAAGTGTATTTTGTGTACAATCAGGCTATAGTTGATCAACTGAAATTTATTGGCTATGTACGTTGGAACGCTTACGAACATTGCTGGGAAGTGCCTATGAATGAAAAAAGTATGGCCGAATTAAAATTAATTGCCCAGCGAAACGGCTTGCAATACCGGTACGAAGTGAACGACAAACAAGTGGTGAAACCCCGCATACCCCGAAGCTACTTTGCAAATTACCGCGACTGTCCGGCGGAATATATTGGGAAACTGAAAGAACTCAGGTATAGTCAAAATACGCTCGACACGTACAAGCATATGTTCGAGGAATTTATTAATTACTACAATGATACGGAGATTGACGATATTACTGAAGGGATGATAGTCAATTTCTTGCGTTACCTTGTGAACGAGCGTAATATTTCGGGTTCATATCAAAATCAGTCTATAAACTCGATCAAGTTTTATTATGAACGTGTAAAAGGTGGTGCGCGAAAAATATACAGTATTGAACGTCCGCGCAAAGAGAAATACCTACCCGAAGTGCTGAGCGAAGAAGAGGTAGTACAAATACTGAATGCTACTGAAAATCTGAAACATAAAGCGATTTTTATGACTATTTATTCGGGCGGACTTAGGATAAGCGAAGCTATTAATTTGAAATTAAAGGATATTGATAGCAAAAGGATGCAGATACGTGTTGAGCAGGCAAAAGGAAAAAAAGACAGATACACACTTTTGGGCGAAAAAACGCTGGAAATTTTACGCAGGTATGTATTGGAATATAAGCCTCAGGTTTGGCTTTTCGAAGGTCAAAAAGGTGAGCGATATTCAGCAAGTAGTATACAGGCTAATCTCAAAATAGCCGTAGATAAAACCAATATCCAAAAGCGCATTACGGTACATACACTGCGACATAGTTTTGCAACGCATTTACTGGAAGCAGGGACTGATATTCGGTATATACAGAGTTTATTGGGGCACTCAAGTGGAAAAACAACAGAGATTTACACCCATATTACCACTAAAGGTTTCGATCAGATAAAGAGTCCATTAGATAAGCTAAAAATTAATTGATTTTTTGGTTGTTTTAATAAAAAATACTTTATATCTTTGAAAGTTCAAATGTAAAAATAAAAATACAATAGGAATTAACAAGTTGGATATACTTAGTAGCACTATTTTACTCTTCTTTTTTATATAGCTGTAAAACAGTGATTTAAATTCGTTAGTGAGTAAAGATATAAGTGATATATGCCCAGTACAACTGGGCATATCCAAATTATACTCAGTATATACATGTGTTAGGGGCAAGCAAAAAAAACAAAAAACATAATTGCGATTCATACAGAATTAATAAAAACGTAAAATAAAAGATTATGAAGAAACAACAACTTTTCATTTTTATTGGTGGTATGGTTACAGGAGCTTTACTTTTATATTTAGTTCTTTATGTAATCAGTATTAGGACAGAAAATTCTGAAAAAGAACAACTAAGACAGCAATTGATTGAAACAATCTCAAGCAAACTTTCAGACATAAACGAAGAGGCCGAAATTCAATATATTGAGGTGAAAGGGAAAAAAGGGATAGTAACGTTACACACAGGCATGTCAAAGGATTCCGTGCGAATACTTTTGGGAAAACCTGATGACGTTAACTTGATGACCATTATGAATTCTACTCATGAAAGTTGGGGGTACAAATTGAAAAACGATTATTTATCCGACTTGGATATTGAATTTGTAGATGGGAAATTGGATGGAGTTAGACAAAATTAGAAAAAATGGAAATAATTATTCCTTTTGTACTCGTTATTTTTGTTATCGTCATTGTAGGTAGAATATTTAAAATCCAACAAAGAAAACAACAAAATCAAAATCTACTTGAAACAGTTACAAAATCAGACAGAGGAACATATTCCGAAAGAAATCTAGTTTTAAAACTTTTAAAAAATGGAATTCCTGCGCAAACTATTTTTCACGACTTATATCTTAGAAAACCGAACGGAAATTTTTCTCAGATTGACTTAGT
>Ga0302170_10000769_pt1 | contig 12600 bp, 10 predicted proteins | sample I_Fen_N2_1_FD_193492 | JGI IMG/M metagenome (GOLD analysis project Ga0302170, IMG submission 193492) | Peat permafrost microbial communities from Stordalen Mire near Abisko, Sweden - I_Fen_N2_1 | ecosystem: Environmental > Terrestrial > Soil > Wetlands > Permafrost | place: Sweden: Abisko...
ATTCGCGTTGTCGTCAAGGTTGAAGATGCAGCTGTAAGCCAACTTCTCTTCATCGGGACGTAGTGAGCAAATGAAGTTGCAAAGACGTTCCGGTAGCATTGGAATGGTGCGATCTACAAGGTAAACTGATGTAGCACGTTCTTTTGCCTCTTTATCGATGATGGAATCTTCAGCTACGTAGTGGCTGACATCTGCAATATGTACGCCTACTTCCCAAAGTCCATCGGGCAGTTGACGAATAGAAAGGGCATCGTCGAAGTCCTTTGCATCGTGAGGATCGATCGTAAAAGTACAAACCTCACGAAAATCTTCGCGCTTGGCAATCTCTTCAGCAGTAATTTCTGCAGAAATCTTTTCAGCTTCAAGTTCTACAGCTTCGGGATACTTATAAGGTAATCCATATTCGGCTAAGATAGCATGCATCTCGGTGGTATTGTCACCGCTTTTTCCAAGCACATCAATTACTTCTCCAATTGGATTCTTTGCTCTATCGGGCCATGCAGTTACTTTCACAACCACTTTGTCACCATTTTTTCCGCCCATAAGTCTCTCACGAGGAATAAAAATATCGTTAGCCAAAGTGCGATTTTCAGTAATAAGAAAAGCGTAACTATCGCTTACATCGAGAGTGCCGACAAAAGTATCGTTGGCGCGTTCAATAATCTCGATCACTTCGCCTTCTGCTTCTTTTCCTTTTCGTTTGGCGAAGAACGAAATGCGTACACGATCGTTGTTCATTGCGTGTGCACTATTACGTTCGGCTACAAAGATTGGATCACTGCCATCGTCAGGAATAAAAGAATTCTTTCCATTGCTTTTGCGTTTGAAAATGCCTTCCATCTCCACCCCATGTGAATTCAAACGGAAGTTGTTGGGTATGGGTTCGGTGAGATAATCATCGGCAGCCAAATCGCGGATGATATCCATGCAAACCATCTTTTGTGGATGCGTATTTAATCCCATTTCGCGGAAGATGAATTTTAGAGGAAGTGCTTCTCCCGGTTTACTTCTGAGTACGTCAAGAAGTATATTTGCCATCTCATCTTTTTTCATGCGTTGCTTTCCGGCTTTCTTTTCTTTGTCAATTGGTTTTTTCTTTCCAACTTTAGGGCCGGTTTCTTTAGCAGGTCTTCCGGTATCTTTGCTGAATCGGCTTGATTCTTTTATTTTTCTTCCCATAGCGCGATCGTATTATTCGTTATTTTAAAGTACAAAGTTAAGCAATAATTTCGGGAAAATGTATATCTTTGCGCAATATTTAATAAAAACGAAACAAAAAGGAGTGGAATTGGGCTTTCAAAGCTATTGATTTAAGAGTAATGAGTGTGCAAAAAAAAGTGTTGATTACAGGAGCTAGTGGCTTTATAGGCCATTATCTTGTAGAAGATTTCTTGTCTCGTGGATTTGCAGTGCATGCAGGTGTAAGAGCGACAAGTAAAACCGATGATTTAAAAACATTGGGTGCTGAAATAATCAACATGGATTTAAGCAATGTTACTACTCTAACCCGCCAATTTGTGGATCAGGCTTCTCGTATAGGCCGCTGGGACTACATAGTACACGTAGCAGGGCTAACCAAAAGTGTGAAGAGAACCGACTTTGAGAGAGTGAATAATGAAAATACACAGACTCTTTGTTCGGCATTAATCGGGGCTAAAATGATTCCGGATCGTTTTGTTTTCTTGAGTTCTTTGAGCGTTTTTGGACCTTTGCATGAACACGATTCGCTTCCTCTCGATGAAGCTGAAACTCCACTTCCAAATACAGCCTATGGTCGCAGCAAGCTACATGCTGAACAGTATTTACAATCGACAGAGATTCCATACATCATTTTGAGTCCGACCGGTGTATACGGTCCGCGTGAGAAAGACTACTTTATGATGGCAAAAAGTATTTCTAATCATCTTGATTTTGCGGTAGGCTATTTTCCACAAACACTCACTTTTATTCATGTGGCCGATTTAGCTCAAGCTATTCGTTTGTCTTTGACTAGTGAGCTTGTAAACCGTCGCTATTTTCTCAGCGATGGAGGCGAATATAAGAGTCGTGACTTTTCCGATTTATTGCAAAAAGAGCTTGGCATCTTTTTTGTTTGTCATATAGTAGCTCCTTTGTGCTTCCTAAAACTCATTTCTTTGTGCGGAGAGTTGATAGGTCGTATTACCGGACATCCTTCTACATTTAATCTTGATAAATTTCGGATCATGAAGCAGCGGAATTGGCGCTGTAACATCACTCCTGCCCGACAACAATTGGGCTATAATCCGGAATATCCTTTGCACAAAGGAGTAAAACAAGTAATTACCTGGTATAAAGCCAACCGATGGCTATAACACGATATTATTAGAATTTAAAATGAACCGATTGTTTGCGATTTATCGCTCTTTATTTGCCGTAGAGAAAATTACACTGGCTTATAATCTATTGACCTGTTTGCTCCTTTTTGTCTTTTGGGGCGAGATGCAAAATCCAGGAGAAAAACTTCTGGAACGTTTACTCATAGCCCTTGGCACTTTTTTGTTAGTAGGCCTTTATCATTTGTTTCCTTCGCGTATGGTGGTTTATTTACGCGTCATCTTTCAATTGGCTTTATTGGCATATTGGTATCCCGAAACCTATGAAGTAAATCGTTTGTTTCCCAATCTTGATCATTATTTTGCTTTAGCAGAGCAGTGGCTTTGTGGAGAGCAGCCTTCGGTCACGTTTCAGCAAAATTTCCCTTCAAAGTGGGTAAGTGAGGCTGTGAATTTAGGCTATTGGTCATATTACCCCATGATGGTAGCTGTGGGTACATTCTATTTCTTTCGACGTTATGCTCAATTTCAATGGTGGGCCTTTGTGCTGATGCTTTCGTTTTATTTTTATTATATCATCTATCTATTTCTTCCGGTAGCAGGCCCTCAGTTTTATTTCCCCGCCATTGGTTGGGATCGTGTGGCCGCCGGAGTGTTCCCTCCATTAGGTGATTATTTTCGTTTCCATCCGCAATTACCTCCTGCGTTGCACGTCCAGCCCGGCTTTTTTCATACGTTGGTTGAACAGGCGCAAGCAGCCGGAGAACGACCCACTGCCGCTTTCCCTTCAAGTCACGTCGGAATATCTACCATTTTGATGTGTATGGCTATTCGAGTAAGCAGAAAGCTTTTTTCAGCGTTGTTGCCTTTTTACATCCTGTTGTGTCTGGCTACGGTTTACATTCAAGCTCACTATCTCATCGATAGTGTGGCAGGATTTCTTTCCGGTTTACTATTCTACAACCTCAGCGCAGTAATTTATCGTCGCTTTGTAAAAGAAGAAGGAATCCCTGTGCGGTGATTTCTTCGAATAAGATTTGTTGATGTGCCTGAGTTGCCGACCTTAATTGTTGAGTTACCAAGCAAACTTTTCCTCCACTTCGGCAAAGAGACGGAATAGCTCTTCGCGTGTTTCTGCACGAAGCATTGCGATGCGATATTGCTTAAAGTCGGGTATTCCTTTGAAGAGAGTTGATGAGGCAATGTGGCGACGAATGTGAATGATGCCGCGACGTTCATCGAGCCAAGCAACACTGTCGTTTACTTGTTGACGCAAAACGTCAAGATACCAAGCGAACGCTTTTCGTTCGGGTAGTACCCCTGTAGTAAGATATTGTTTCATCTCCTCAAAAATCCAAGGTCTTCCGAAACTAGCACGTCCTACCATAATTGCATCCACCCCGTAGCGGTCGAAATACTCTTTCGCCTTTTCGGCTGACGTGATATCTCCATTGCCTATAATAGGAATATGCATACGTGGATTCGCTTTCACCTCACCGATGAGCGTCCAGTCGGCTTCCCCGGTATACATCTGTGCACGCGTTCTGCCATGAATGGTCAGTGCCTGAATGCCGCAATCTTGCAGCTGTTCAGCGAGTGAAACAATCACCTTGTTGTTGTCATCCCATCCCAAGCGCGTCTTTACCGTGACCGGTATTTTTACAGCTTCTACTACCGCCTTTGTAATTTCCAGCATTTTAGGAATGTTGCGAAGCATACCCGCTCCGGCTCCTTTTCCTGCCACCTTCTTAACCGGACATCCGAAGTTAATGTCGAGAACATCAGGGCCGGCCTCTTCTACCATGCGGGCAGCTCCCACCATCGGTTCCACTTCACGGCCGTAAATTTGCATCGCAACCGGACGTTCTTCTTCGTGAATGAATAGTTTCTGTGTGGTGCGTGAAATGTTGCGTACCAAGGCATCACTCGAAATGAATTCCGTGTATACCATGTCGGCTCCAAAACGTTTGCACATCAGGCGGAAAGCGGGGTCGGTCACATCTTCCATCGGGGCCAAAAAGATGGGCCTCTCGCCCAGGTCAATTGTTCCTATCTTCATCGTTCGATTGTTCTTGAAAGTGCATTCTCCGACTTCTTATTTTAGAGTCGGGTGCATCATTTTGGCTGCAAAGGTACGTTTTTTTATGGATTGTAGTACATCTTTTTTAGGCGAACACGATAAAAAAAGGCAAAAAAGCAGTATCTTTGTCCACTACAATCTTTAAATCTGAAATAATATGAAACAAATTTTAGTCGCAATGTGTCTGCTTTTTCTCTGCGCAGTCGGTGTTAAAGCACAAGATGAAACGTATAAAAAAACATTTAAAGAAATGCTTCAAATCTCAGGGACTAATGACACGTTTGAGAAAGTACTTAAAGTGATGGACTTGATGAAGAATCAAGCTATAAAGAGTCCTGATAAAAAGAAAGCGATGGAAGGATCTGATTTAGGTGTTCAAAAGGAAGATATGGACTATCTGATGGATTTATTGATCCCCGTTTACTATAAATACTATACCTTGAAGGACCTTAAAGAAATTATTGCTTTTTATAAAACTCCGATTGGTAAGAAGATGAATGCAAATACTCCACAGATTGCAGTAGAAAGCGTTGCGGTAATACAACCTTTCATCGAAAGAATATCCAAACGATTTATGGATCAAATGCAAAAAACAAAAGAGGTACAACAAAAAGAATGAAACGAACAGATTTTGAAATAATGGCTCCTGTGGGCTCACGCGAGTCGCTTGCAGCAGCTATACAGGCAGGTGCAGATAGCATCTACTTTGGAATAGAAAATTTAAATATGCGTTCGCATTCAGCCAATTCCTTTAGCATTACTGATTTGCACGAAATAGCAAAAACATGTGATGCACATGGGCTGAAAAGCTATCTAACGGTAAACACCATCATCTACGATGAAGATATACCCTTGATGCGCAGCATTGTGGATGCGGCCTACGAAGCTCGCATCTCGGCCATCATTGCAGCTGATGTAGCCGTGATGAATTATGCCCGTAGCATCGGTCAGGAAGTCCATCTTTCTACACAACTGAATATTTCGAACGTAGAGGCACTGAAATTCTATGCAAATTTTGCCGATGTAGTCGTTCTAGCTCGCGAATTGAACCTGAAGCAGGTACGTGCCATTCATGAAGAGATAGAGCGCGAAGGCATAAAAGGTCCGAATGGTGAACTGATTCGTATCGAAATGTTCTGTCATGGAGCCCTTTGTATGGCCGTTTCGGGCAAATGCTACCTCTCGTTGCACGAGAAAAACACCTCGGCTAATCGTGGCGCTTGTGTACAGATCTGCCGTCGTGCCTATACGGTGAAGGACAAGGATACGGATGCAGAACTCGAAGTGGATAACCAATACATCATGTCGCCGAAAGATTTGAAAACGTTGCGTTTTATGGACGAAATGATTGATGCCGGCGTACGCGTGTTTAAAATAGAAGGGCGTGCCCGTGGTCCGGAATATGTGAAGACGGTGGTGGAATGCTATAAAACGGCTATTGAGGCGTGTTTATCGAATACATTCACTGAAACATTGAAAGATGAACTCGATACGCGTCTGGCTACGGTATTTAATCGTGGCTTCTGGAATGGTTATTATCTGGGGCAACGTTTGGGTGAGTGGACTGCCAACTACGGATCTTCGGCTACCGAACGTAAGGTGTTAGTGGGTAAGGCTTTGAAATATTTTAGCAACCTTCAGGTGGCAGAATTCCAATTGCAGTCGAATGAGTTGCAAGTGGGCGATCGTTTGCTGATAACCGGACCTACTACGGGAGCGCTTTTTTATACCTTAGAGGATCCGCGGGTCGATTTCAAATCGGTTGAGACGGTGACGAAGGGAGAACGTTTCTCGCTCAAGATAGAGGAAAAAATTCGTCCCAACGATAAGCTTTATAAAATCATTGCTGCTGAGAATGTGCCTACACGTGAAGCTACGTTTGCAGCATATAAAAGCAAGAAATCTGCATCAGAACAGCAAGAAAGCGGAAAAGAACACATACAATCTTAAAAGAGAACGTAGAGTTAACTTGGTTAGCCCTACGTCTTTTTTGTTTTTGCCGTAGGGCTTTCTGGGCTTTGCCCTAGGGCAACGGCGATAAACTTCCGCAAGAACAGATAGAAAGAACAAATAGAAATAAGAAAAAGAACGATGAGTAAGTACATTTTTGAACTTGAGATGAAAGTACGCGACTATGAATGTGATTTGCAGGGTATTGTAAACAATGCAAATTATCAGCATTACATTGAGCATACTCGTCATGAGTTCCTAGCGCAAACGGGATTGAATATTGCGCAACTCCATGCAGAGGGAGTGGATCCGGTAGTGGCACGACTTCAAATGGCTTTTAAAACTCCTTTGCAGAGTGGCGATGCGTTTATTAGTCGATTAGCTCTCAAAAAAGAGGGAATCCGCTATCTTTTTATTCAAGATATTTATCGGAAGTGCGACGAGAAGTTGGTGCTTAAAGCCGTTGTGGATGCAGTATGCAGGGTGAATGGCCGCTTGGGCGTTTCGGAACGTTTCGACAAGGCTTTTACCCCTTTTCTTGATGATGAACAACGATGAGGAGGTAATTGCTACGATGGCACTGACCCGCATTGCGGGGGTAGGGGCTATCACGGCGCATCGATTATTGAGCGAATTGGGGAGTGCCCGCGAAATTTTTGCTCATCCGCACGACTTTCTGGAGGTGATGCCTACTGCTACTCCGCGACTGGCTGAATTGCTTACACATTCTGCTGAGGCTTTCTCTTGGGCGGAGAAAGAGTATGCTTTTGCAGAAAAAGGGGGCATTTCTTGTCTATCGTATTTTGATCCTAATTACCCTTCACGCTTGCGACAGTGTGAGGATGCTCCTGCGATGCTTTATTTTCGCGGAGAGGGCGATTTAAATGCCTTGAAGTTGATTAGTATTGTGGGTACGCGTAAGGCTACGCAGTATGGTCGTGAATTGTGTGAGCATTTTGTGGCCGATTTGCTGGAATTATATCCTGAACTTATTGTGGTGAGTGGCTTGGCTTATGGTATTGATATATGTGCGCATCGTGCGGTGCTTCAACAAAATGGTTCGACGGTTGCGGTATTGGCACATGGGCTCGATCGGATTTATCCGTCTGCTCATCGAAATACGGCTATACAGCTTTTGGAAAAGGGGGGATTGTTAACGGAATTTCCTTCCGGAACGAATCCTGATCGCCCCAACTTTGTGCAGCGTAATCGTATTGTGGCGGGAATGACGGATGCGACTTTGGTTATTGAGTCTGCTGCGAAGGGAGGTTCTTTGATTACTGCGGAATTGGCACAGGGCTATGGACGCGATTGTTTTGCTTTTCCCGGCAGAATAGGTGATGTGGAGTCGGAAGGTTGTAATCGGTTGATTGCTTCGAATGCGGCGCAACTGTTGACTTCTGCTAAGGATTTTGCGCTGGCGATGGGATGGAAATTACCCAACGAGAAAAAACTTTCTGCTCCGATGCAATGTGAGCTGTTTGAGAAATTGACTCCCGAAGAGCAAAGAATTGTGTCGTTGTTAAGGACGCGGGGTGATTTACAACTCAATATTTTGGTCACGGAAACCGATTTACCGGTATATCGATTAAGTGCGGTTCTTTTGGACTTGGAGATGAAAGGGCTCATTAAGCCTTTGCAAGGGGCAATGTATCATCTTTTGCGCCGTTAATAGTGCCTTATTTATTATAAAATCTTTAATGGTGGCGTTTAATGGCAAATGTATGTTAAAGAGCATCTTTTTCTTTTGAAAATATTTGGAAGTTTAAAAAAAAGCCGTACCTTTGCAGAAGTTTTTCATGGTATTAGATTTTAAGGTTTGAAGATTGAGCTGTCGTGATGACAGTTCATCTTTTTTTTACCCTCTTAAGGCTCTTTTTATAAGTGCTCTTAAGGGGGTAAAAAAATGGGGACTCGCTAGTCCCCAACCTTTGTTAACCTTAAATCTAATACTATGAAAAAAATCACAGTACAAATATAAAGTTCTTTGCTGAAAGGAGCAAATATTTGCGGGAGAATGCCTTCTTATTTATAAATATTTTACTAAGCCTTTTCTGCTTCTTCGATTGTTTTCACATAAAAAAGGTGACTGTGAATTTCTATCTTCTTAAAACGTATATTTTCTCTTTACTCTAGTCTCTTTACATCGTGTAAATATACTAAAGGAAAGTACTTTTGTAGGAGCCTTTTACTTCTCTTGGTGGTAAGTGCAAAATATCTTCATCAAAAGCAGCGATTGCCAGCTGTCAAATTCATTTTTGCCAACTGCTAAAAATAGATTTGCCAGCTGTTGAATTCATATTCAGCAGCTGGCAATCGCTTCTTTATAAGTGTGCAAGACAAAAAAAAACAGGTTGTGTCATTTTTGACACAACCTGTTTAATATATAAAGAAGACTGACTTAGTCGGCCAATTTTGCTTTAATGAATTCGCGGTTCAAACGAGCGATGTTTGAAATGCTAATGTTCTTTGGGCATTCTGCTTCGCATGCACGAGTGTTGGTGCAGTTTCCGAATCCGAGTTCGTCCATTTTGCTTAGCATCGCTTTTGCACGGCGCGCAGCTTCTGCCTTTCCTTGGGGAAGAATAGCTAGTTGACTTACTTTTGCTGAAACGAAAAGCATGGCAGAACCATTCTTACAAGCTGCTACGCATGCTCCACAACCGATACAGCTAGCAGCGTCCATTGCCTCATCTGCAATCTTTTTTGAGATGAGGATGCTGTTGGCATCTTGAGGAGCACCGGTGTTTACACTTACGTAACCACCTGCTTGCATGATTTTGTCAAAGGCAGAGCGGTCTACCATCAAGTCGCGGATTACAGGGAATCCGGCTGAACGCCAAGGCTCTACTGTGATGGTATCTCCATCGCTGAAGCGACGGATGTACATCTGACAAGTAGTAGCACCGGTAGCAGGACCGTGAGCGTGACCATTGATGTAAAGTGAACACATACCGCAGATTCCTTCGCGGCAGTCGTGGTCGAACACGATGGGCTCTTGGCCATTGCTTACCAATTGCTCGTTAAGAATGTCAAGGGTCTCTAGAAATGAAGTATCTGTTGGGATATCATTCATTTGATAAGATTCGAAAGCACCTTTTTCCTTTGGGCCTCTTTGGCGCCAAACTTTCAGCGTGAAACTTATATTTTTCTCCATTGTTTTTTAAGCTTTATAGTTACGGGTTTGAACTTTTACGAACTCATAGTTCAGTTCTTCTTTCAGCAGTTCGGGCTCTACATCGTCGCCTTTGTAGTTCCAGCATGAAACGTACGAGAAGTTTACATCGTCGCGTTTTGCTTCGCCTTCTTCTGTTTGGTGCTCTTCGCGGAAGTGTCCACCACATGATTCTTCGCGGTTAAGCGCATCGTATGCCATGAGATAACCCATTTCGAAGAAGTCCGCCAAACGAAGTGCTTTTTCCAACTCGATGTTTAGGTCTTCTGCCTTTCCAGGGATAAACACGTTGCTCCAGAACTCTTTCTTGAGAGCCTTCATTTGTTTTAAACCTTCTTCAAGACCAGCTTTGGTACGGCCCATGCCGACATGCTCCCACATAATCAGACCTAATTCTTTATGAATAGAATCTACAGAACGTTTTCCTTGAATGCTCATTAATTTCTCAATCTTCTCGTTGATCTCTTTCTCTGCTTCTACGAACTCTGGAAGATCGATAGAGAAACGAGGTACGGTGATTTGATCGGAAAGATAATTCTGAATGGTGTAGGGGAGTACGAAGTATCCGTCTGCTAAACCTTGCATAAGAGCGGAAGCTCCGAGGCGATTTGCACCATGGTCTGAGAAGTTTGCTTCACCAATGGCGAATAAACCTTTAATAGAGGTCATCAATTCGTAGTCAACCCAGATGCCACCCATTGTGTAGTGGATTGCGGGGAAGATCATCATTGGAGTTTCGTATGGGCTTTCGTCGGTGATCTCTTCATACATGTCGAAGAGGTTACCATAACGTTGACCTACTACGTCTGCACCAAGGCGATTGATGGCTTCTGAGAAATCTAGAAATACGGCCAAACCTGTGTTGTTTACACCGTAGCCTTTATCGCAACGTTCTTTGGCAGCACGTGAAGCAACATCACGAGGCACGAGGTTACCGAAGGCTGGATAGCGACGTTCCAAGTAGTAATCGCGATCTTCTTCCGGAATATCTTTTCCTTTCATTTTGCCGTCTTGCAATGCTTTTGCATCTTCTAGCTTTTTAGGAACCCAGATGCGTCCGTCATTACGAAGGGATTCTGACATAAGTGTCAACTTCGACTGCTTGTCGCCGTGTACCGGAATACAAGTCGGGTGAATTTGTACGTATGCAGGATTTGATACATAAGCTCCTTTTTTATAGCATTCAATAGCTGCTGAACAGTTTGAAGCCATTGCATTGGTAGAAAGGAAATAGGTATTACCGTATCCGCCTGTGCCGATTACTACAGCATGTGCTGCGAAACGTTCCAGTTTACCGGTAATGAGGTTGCGGGCAATGATACCACGTGCACGGCCGTCTACAAGTACTACATCGAGCATCTCATAACGAGTATAAAGCTTAACGGTTCCTTTGTTTACTTGGCGACTGAGTGCGGAGTATGCTCCTAAAAGTAGTTGCTGACCTGTTTGACCTTTTGCGTAAAAGGTACGGCTTACTTGTGCACCACCGAATGAACGGTTATCGAGTGTGCCACCATAATCACGTGCAAAAGGTACACCTTGTGCGACACATTGGTCGATGATGCTGTTTGCTACCTCTGCTAAACGGTATACGTTTGCTTCGCGTGCACGGTAGTCGCCACCTTTGATGGTGTCATAGAACAAACGATATACAGAGTCACCGTCGTTCTGGTAGTTTTTGGCTGCATTGATACCTCCTTGTGCTGCAATAGAGTGCGCACGACGTGGAGAATCTTGAATGCAAAAGTTTAGTACACGGAATCCCATTTCGCCGAGTGAAGCAGCTGCCGAAGCGCCTGCAAGACCTGTTCCTACTACGATGATGTCAAGGCGACGTTTGTTAGCAGGGTTCACCAACTTCTGGTGGGCTTTATAGTTCGTCCATTTTTCGGCCAATTGGCCTTCAGGAATCTTTGAATCTATCTTAGTCATAATGATTGTTTTTCAATAACGTGAATTGTTTACTGCTTAAAGACCACATGTAGCACCGCCGCATAGGCTGATTGCGTAGAAGTAGATGGCAGTTACTGCGAAACCAATTAGTACGATAGTAGCCCATACGTTGCCGATTAATTTCCAACGATTGAACCAAACTTTGTTGCTAAAGCCTACTGTTTGAAGCGCAGACCAGAAACCGTGTGTGAGGTGAAACCAAATGGCAACGAACCAAACGAGATAAAGAACTACCATCAGTGGGTTACTGAAAGTTTCCTTAATTAGGTCTACACCACTTTCTGGTGTTTTACCTAGCAATTCAGGTAGCTGCATCTCTGCCCAAAATTGTGTGAGGTGGATGGCAAAAAATAGAATTACAATGAGTCCTAACACGAGCATGTTTTGAGAAGCCCATTCTACTGATTTGGGTTTCACGGTTACTGCATAGCTCTCATTGCCTCGTGCACGACGATTTTGTGCAGTTAGGATAAATGCATACACAATGTGCACAATAAATCCTGCTGCTAGCACTGCTGTTGCTACCAATGCATACCAGTTTGCTCCAAGGAACTCGCAGACTGCATCGTAGCCATCTTCAGAGATGACAGCCACAAGGTTCATCGCCATGTGAAAGGTTACGAAGAGGATTAGGAATAAGCCTGAGATACTCATGACCAATTTCCTACCTACAGATGAATTAATTAACCACATAAATGATTGTTTTTTAATTATTTAATTGTTATAGTTAGACTCTTTTATGAAGTTTGTTTGAGTGATTTCTCTCTAGTCTTTCCAGAGAGGATAAAACAAGCTCGTGAATTATTTTGCAAAAATAGTATAAATTTGTGGTTCTGCCAAATGTATTGCGGAAATTTTTCCGTAAAAAGAAGTCTTTGAAGCGGCTTCTATTGGGATAAAAAAAGAAGGTGACTTTTTGAAAGACACCTTCTCTTTTTATGAATGAATTTGTTTATTCGTCAACTTCTGAATAGTCTGTTACATTCTTGCGATTTGCAAGAATACGATCGTATTCTTCTTTCGAACCAACGATGAGTTTGTCGAAGTCACGAAGACCAGTACCTGCAGGTATTAAGTGTCCGCAGATCACGTTCTCTTTCATTCCTTCAAGTCTATCTGTCTTACCGTTGATAGCAGCTTCGTTTAAG
>Ga0302170_10000771_pt1 | contig 12589 bp, 8 predicted proteins | sample I_Fen_N2_1_FD_193492 | JGI IMG/M metagenome (GOLD analysis project Ga0302170, IMG submission 193492) | Peat permafrost microbial communities from Stordalen Mire near Abisko, Sweden - I_Fen_N2_1 | ecosystem: Environmental > Terrestrial > Soil > Wetlands > Permafrost | place: Sweden: Abisko...
TGCGATTAATTATTTACTCGCCGCAAAGATAATCAACACAGACAATACCCACAATACGTCGCTGCGGAGACGCTTACTTCAGTTTTTGTAATTAAAATTAATCATTTACTTTCTTCCTAATTAGCGATTAAAAAAAGTCGACTGAAATATTCCTGAAAGATTTTATGTAATCTTTCAGGAATATTGTTCTTATAATCAGTTTGTTATATCTTAAGCTGAAAGATGAAAGATGTTTTCCTGTTTAAAAACTTCAGCATCTCCAGAGGGAAAATTCAGCATGTTTGTCCAAAAACTTCAGCATCTTTGCCTAAAGACTTCAGCATCTTTTTTTATTTGCTTGGCATGATTTTAAAAATGCCAAGCAGCATTTTTAATTTAATCACAGCTATTTCACTCCTTTCCACCATTCACGAAAATGTTGGGTAGAATCTTTCAGGTTTACTTGCTCACCGATGATAGGTGTGATAAGGGGGAACTTGGCGTCCTTGCAGAGTTTCGAGATGCGTATTAGCGGCTCGTCCCAATCATGATTGGCAAGACTGAATTTGGAAGAATGTACAGGGAACAATCGTTTGGCCTTTAAGTCGATTGCTGCTTGCAAGGTTTCCTCCGGACTCATGTGAATGTATTTCCAATTTACGTTGTATTGTCCGTTTTCGAGTATCGCCAAGTCGATGTGCCCAAACTTCTTTCCTATTTTAGCAAAGTGCTTGTCGTAACCGCCGTCACCTCCGAAGAAGAAGCGCATGGTGGGCGTTTCCAGCACGTAGGCTGCCCAGAGGGTTTGATTGCGGGTAAATGATCGACCCGAGAAATGTCTGGACGGAAGCACATATACGGTGAAACCATTTTCGAAGGTCATCTCTTTGTTCCAATCTTCTTCGATGATTTGTCTTTTTTGGTATCCCCAACGTTCTAGATGAGCCCCCACTCCCAGTCCGCAGATTACTCGCTTCACCTTTTTCTTTAGTCGATTAACCGTATCATAGTCGAGATGATCCCAGTGGTCGTGGGTGATAAAGAGATAATCGATGGCAGGTAGATCGTCAGTGGTATAGCGATCAGTTCCTTTAAAGGCATGCAAGCTGGGTAATGGAAGCGGACCTGCTTCTCCGCTAAAGATAGGGTCGACTAGGATGCGCTTCCCGTCAATCTGAATAAAATAGGAAGAGTGTCCGAACCATACTAGCACATCTGCGTGCGGGTCTAAATGCAATAAATCGGTTTTAGTAGAAGGTATTGCACCCTTTGGGCGGGCTCTTTCTCCTTTCGACAGGAATTTTTTAATTATAGAAAGTCTGCTTTCTTCTTTTCCGGTAAAGGTGGGCGTGTAACTTTCGTTTTGAAAAGCTCCATCTCGGTAGTTGGGCGATTTTTTGATTCGTTCTAGACGATCACCATCGGGCTTACTCCCAAAACTAGGGAGTTGCATAAAGGCAAATACAGCAAGCACTATCACCAAAATGATAATGCTTATAACTAATACGATTCTGATCATTTTTGTTTTCAATATAGCAGACTAAGTTTGTTTACTGTATGATAATTTAATCACTTTGTGATTGGCAGCAAAGTTATACAAAAGTTTCAATAAACGCCTCAAAAACAGACTTGTTTTATGGTTCTTCGATTTTATTTAAGATAGATTGCCTAGTCGATTAAAGCAAAAGCAGGAGGGGAAAAACGCCCCTCCTGCTTTTTATTAGAATTTATTTTTCTGTGAGTTTCGCCTACTCCAGATCAACTTTTTGCTTAATTTACTTTATAGCAATCTTAGCACTGCTTCCGTTGGTAGCTTTTACAATATAGAAACCTGCACTTAAAGGAATTGTTACAGCCTCAGCATCTAGTTTAGTAGTGGCAACGATAGCACCTGCTGCGTTGTAGATGGTAGCGCTAGTAGCCGAAGTGCTCGACAATTGTACAGTTCCCTTTCCGGTTAATGCTACAATTTGTTCATTGGAAGCTGCATTCACATTTTCGATTGCTACTGTACCGAATGGAACTAATTTGTAAAGATATAGTTTTTCAGAAGATGTAGAAGCTAGTTGTGTAGCATCTTGGCCAAAGATAAGGCTTACTTTGTTTTTTACGCTATAGATACACCAGTTTGTTCCATCGTAGATGAGAGAATGGTTACGCCATTCTTTATTGGCGTCAGTTTGAGTAACCTCAATTCCACCTGCGCGAATTTCACCCTTTTCTGTAACATGGTAAGTACTACCTGTTTCCCAGGTTTGATTTTTAAGACAGCTTATAACTGAGAAGCGTAACGGATTAGTATCTAACGAATAAAACTGAAGATTCCAAACTTGATTGTTTTTTACTTGCGAATCAATAAGTGGCTTAAAATGAGGATACATTGAAGCTAGTGAATTTCCGGAAGTCCACATACTATCGCAGGTTAAATATAACCCATTCTGCTGAATATAATAGGCACCCGAAGCTAAAGTTTCATTATTTTCATAGCGAACCACTTTGTTGGTTAGGAATGTTTTATAAGATGTTTGTAAGCTTTTAGCTGCTAGGTCAAGATCGTATTGAGTGGTGGTAACGTCATCACGTAAATCTTTAGCTTGAGAAATGGTAGTTTCTAAATCAGATTTTAAAATTTCAGGATAGCTTCCAAGTTCATCACCCACTTTTACAGTTTTCAAAGCATCGGTAATAGCATTGATAGTAGAATCCATTGCAGCAAAGTTACTTGCTTTTTTGTATGGATTAGAATAGACATCAGTAGTAGCTTTTAATACAGAATCTACCTTTGCTTCAGGAACTTGCATTACAATTAAACGTTTCCATTGTGAACCTGCACTGCCATTAGTGTTAGCCGTGTAAGCGTCTTCTTCGAAAGTTATTGCATCTCCGGCTTTCATGTTGACATAGAATTCGCGATTGACAGCCACATTAGCACCAGCATATCCATATGCATCTGCACAGATAAAATTCTCTTTGGGAACGCTAGAAGTTCCATTTACAATGCCTCCCTTTACAAAACGAAAGCGAGTATACATATAGTTTTTGTTTGCATTGCCAAGATTGCGTTGGATGGTTGTTTGTGCATGGTAAATTCCATCAGCCGAAGCCGTAAAGACAATGACAGGCGACTTGGTAGGAGTAGGATGTACAGAACCGTCTTTAGCAATGTAGAACCATTCGCTACTAGCATCAGACCAAGCATATATGCCTGATTTATTATTGTTGTCATAGTTCTTTATGGCATTATAGATACCACTACTTGGTGTATACGATTTAAAGTCCCAAGGAGAATCGGTTGCCGTTTTTGCAAATTGACTTTCAAATTTAGGATACAATTCACTTGTTGTTGCGATTGGGAATAATAAACAGTTTTCGGGTAAAGTATAATCGATAGTGTTTACTTTGGCCTTGAAAGCTTCAAATGCTTTTAAAATTTTTTCGTAGTATATTTTAGCATTGAAAGTAGGCAGTTTCTCTAAAGCTGTTGGATCATAACTAGTAATAAAGTTATTATAAGCAGTTACGTCCTCTTGCTGGTATTCACCAACACCGTAACCCACTTTTACATCAACTACATATTGTGAGCTGCTCCAGTAAATATCCATCAGTTTTTGACTCCAGTTGCCTGAATCTTCGTATGGATCAACATAAGTGTCGGTATTTGCTTTAGCTGTGCTTTCGTCGACAACTTCAGCATCGAATTGCAACCATTTTGAACGACCCCATGCATCGCGTGCCCAATAACTACTTGCATCAATGAAATTAGTAGTTCCTAAGAAATGAGAGCAGTCGGGTTCTCCGGTAATGATATCTCCGGCTTTCGCATATACATAGAAATAATGAGGAGCAGGATTTGTTTGATACCAATTGAAAACATATCCGTCGCTTGGGCGAACAGCCTGATAAAGTAGGCCGGAGTTATCGCCGTATTTATAGTCGAAACCTAGAGTTGCAGCCGGATCTAATGCTTTATCACCACTATAACGGAAACGGAATTTAGCCATCAAATAATTCGTTTCAGAATATCCGCCATCTTCGCGAATTACGCTGGAAGTTATTTTGTAATAGCCATCTTGAGGTACTGTAAACTCGATTGTTGAGTTACCCAACAACGTAGGATAAGTTTCGAAGTCGCGTGATACATACATAAAACTGGATGCATCATTATTCTTTCCGGCACCTTTTACGTTGCACCAACTCTTACGTAGGTCGGCATAATAGTCAGTACTTCCGTCGTTCAAGTTTTTATCAGACGGATTGCCAATTAGTTCACCTTGATAACGTTCAGGACAATACTTGTCGTAGAAGTTTACGCGTCCACTATCTGTTAAGAGAGTGAAAGGTACGTAGGTTCCTGAGGCAAAACGATATTCCGAGAAGCTAAAGTACTGGTTTTTACCGGCACTGAATTCAGCATCGGTCATGTCATGCAATTTGTAGGTTTGCGCTATTGCTCCCAGTGAACAAAAGGCTAATCCCAATGCGAAAAAGGATTTCTTCTTCATGATTTCTTTTTTAAGGGGTTAAGTTTATAATTTTTGTAGGTTGTTCTTTTATTGAAAAAACTATTTTTGTTGTTAGATACAATTTTTAAGTTGCTCTCTAATCATTTTTCGGCCTTCGTAAAGTTGCCGTTCAACTTGACGTTTATCTAAATTTAGTTCTAATGCGATTTCTTTTATAGAAAGATCTTCCATGCGGTTCATTTGATAAACTTTTTGTCGGAGAGGACGCATCGTGCTGAGGATAGACATTTCATGTCTTTCTAGCTCATTGGCGAATAGCTCGGATTCGAATTCGGTAGTAGGTTCTGAATCATATTGAGATAGAATGGTTTCTTCTACTCTATTGCGTACCTGACGGCGACGTTGGTAGTCGACTATTATATTATGTGTGATACACAACACATACGAAAGGAGGCTGTCTTCGCGAAGCATCGTATGTGAAATAAGAAGCCGTAGAAATACGTCCTGTACTAGATCCTGGGCATCTTCTCGCTTCTCAATGCGAGAAGCGATATAATTGAATATTAATTTTCGATGACGAACAAATGCCAATTCAATTAAGTCTGTTTCTTTTTTCTCCATGATAGTTTTTGTGATATTGGATTGCAACGGCAAAGATATAGAAAGAGTTTTTGGGAGAATGTGCACATTTGTTGAAACTTACGGTTTATTTGTTGATTTTTATAAGATAGAGTGATTTATTTGTTGTGCACAAATAAGCAACTTGCTGATTTATAATATTATAATAGGGCACAAAAAAAAGTACATTTGAAAGTAATGAGAGGCTATTGCCTCATACTATTTTCAAATGCAACAAAGAAACGATCATCTTAAATACATAAAATCGATCTTATTTCCATTAAATTCTTATTAATCCTTTATCTCGCTAAGATCTACCAATTTGTTTACGATGGCATAGATGGTGAGACCTGCTGTTGAATGGATGTGCAACTTGCGGGCGATATTTTTGCGATGGGTGATCACTGTATAGATGGATAGATTAAGCTCTTCGGCAATTTCCTTATTCGATAGCCCTTTTACCACGCAAACCACAATCTCGCGTTCACGAGGACTTAGTGTTTCTGCATTTATAGCATCCTCTTGCGGAGCGATATGTTGCAGATGAAGAATTTTCTGGCTGAGTGATTCAACGGTTTCGTAAAGCGTGATGCTTTCATCGTACTGTTTCAATTGTGTGGTGTCGGTAAGCTGACTCAGCATAGCGATGCATTTTATTTTTGGAGTAGAAAGTCGACTGCGAAATTCCGTAGGATTGAAGCCCCCTTCAAAGGTGGGATTTACAATTAATATTTCGGGAGCATATGCACGGAAGCAACTTGTTAGTGCATCCATAGAGCCTATTTCAACGGGAACAATGGTAAGGTCCGGCAAACGTTTTAGGAGGGCTACGATACCACAACGGATAATGGTAGAACTTTCTGCAATGGCGATACGAATTTGTTCGTTGTTCTTCATTCTGCTCCCCCCTTCTTGTTCCCTTCTTCTTGGTTTATGAGTATCTGATTTTCCAAGTGAAGTACTGCGGGAACAAATAAATAATCTTCTACCATATTGTGCGAAAGTAGCTCCTCTTCACAGGTAAAGATGTCGAAGAGTGCTGCATTTAGCAGATTGCTGGCATCGGCATTGTAATATTTGATAATGATATTTTTCAGTTCCGACAACTTTTCTTCTATCTGACTGTGTTTGCGTGAGAAAACTTCTATTTTATAGTTTTCTCGTTTTTGTCCTGCTAATAACTCGTTTACATAGGTAAACACATATTTATCTTCATACTCCATATGTCGACGTACCTCATGTACATACTCATCATAAAACTTAAGGATGAGATAGGCTATGCCATCTTCGCGCGAACAGTCGATTGCCTCCATAAGTTTCCGGCGGATGGTAGGTAGGTTGAAGTTGAGGAAGTAGAGGTGCGACTGCTTTAGGTAATCCATTAGTGAAAGTACGGAAAGCTTTTCCGGAGAGTCGATAATCTGGCTGTGTCCTTCCTGAAGGAAATTTACTATTGCCAAGAAGGTATTAGTATCTACCTCGTGTGTTTCGCAGACTTCTTTTACTGTTTTATCACCAAAGCCCATAGAGAGTCCGAAGCGACTCATTACAAGGAGAAGGTGATAGTTTTCGCAGATGAGTTCAATCATCTTATCATCAGCAGTATAGGTGCGGTAATTACTCATATTTCAGTTCTTTAGTGTTGTTTGCAAAGATACAACCTTTTTTTGAAAGCGTAGTTACCTTATACTAGGTATTTCAGCTCTAAAACTCATCATTTATAGGTAGATTAATGTAGGAGAATTTTGATTGGTTTAATTCTCGATGTAGAGCTACGGAGGTTTGGATTAAAAAATTGAAATAAACTAGCAAAAAAGGCAAAAAAAGTTCTGCATTTTACAGAGGATTTATTACTTTTGCAAAAAAATATATAGAATGAATCGTTTAGAATATAAGTATTCAGATAATCCCCATATACAGTTGCAAGTTGCAGAGCATCAATCTGCAAATCAATCTGGTGAATGGCATCTCATGTTTCATGTTGAGCCGAAGTCGGAAATGTTCATGGTACAGCTTCAAGCACTTCGGAGTGCCTATCATCGTTATAAAATGAGTCAAATGCCTCCTCAAGCTGCTCCGCGCTTTATACGTATCTTTTTAAGTGATGCCGCTAATCAGGCAGAATTGGTGCGTGAGGTTCTTGCCGACTTGTTTAAGGAAGCTCCGGTTTCGCTTTTGCAACAACCTCCGTTGGACGGCAGTAAATTGGCTATGTGGGTTTATCTTACTGAAACACATCCATCTGCCTATATTTCTCATTTTGTAGCGGGGTTGACGAATGCTTTAGGAGATTCGGAAACGCAGATGCGCAACTTGTTTAAAGACTATACACGCAATTTGAATGCGCAACAGTGTACCTTGCAGCACGATTGTTTACGTACGTGGATTTTTGTGCGCGACGTGGATGTGAATTATGAGGGAGTAGTAAAAGGACGTCGTGAATATTTTGCAGAGAATGGATTAACCAAAGATACGCATTATATCACAAGTACGGGTATTCAAGGACAAACGGCTGAAGGGAAGGAATTGGTGTTGATGGATGCATATGCCGTAAAAGGGCTTCAATCGGAACAGGTGAAGTTTTTGTATGCTAAAACACATTTAAATCCGACCTACGAATATAATGTGACTTTTGAAAGAGGTACGCTAGTGCAATATGGCGATCGTCGTCATATCATGCTTAGTGGCACGGCTAGCATCGATAATAAGGGGGCTGTGGTGCATCCGGGTGATATTGCTAATCAAACGAAACGAATGTGGGAAAATGTGGAGGTTTTACTGAATGAAGGGGGATGTACCTCCGATGATTTAGTACATGCTATTGTTTATCTTCGTGATGTGGCCGATTATGCTTTGGTAAGCGATTTGTTTAAAGCTCGTTTTCCGCAACTTCCTACTGTTTTTCTTTTGGCTCCGGTTTGCAGACCGGGCTGGTTAATCGAAATGGAATGTATGGCGATCAAGGATGATTACAATCCGGCTTATAGCCTTTTCTAAATGAAAAAAATAATCCCTTTTGTATGCTTCTTCTTGGTGATTGTATTGATGGCTATTGCTACTTTTATCGAGAAGACATACGGTACTTTTGTGGCGCAGGAACAGATTTATCATTCACCGTGGTTTTTGGCGTTATGGGCGGTGTTGGTAGTCAGTGCGTTAGTGTATATAGTACATTGTAAGTTATGGAAGTTCCCGCTTACTGCGGCATTGCATGCAGCACTGCTTCTCATCTTAGCGGGGGCGTTGATTACGCATCTAACTTCGCTCACAGGTACTTTGCATTTACGTGAAGGTTTTCCTACTCAGTTTTTTCCTGCGCAACAAAGCCATTTCTTTTCGAGTAGATCTGTGCTGAATCAGCATAAGCTACCTTTTACGATGAAACTGGAAAAGTTTTTAGTGAGTTATTATCCCGGAACTGTGGCTCCTGCAAATTATACTAGTAAGGTTGTTGTTGGTGGAAAGCTGAATGCTGATATTTCGATGAACAGAATATTTTGTCAAGATGGATATCGTTTTTATCAGACTTCTTTCGATTCGGATTATAGGGGTACGTTGCTAACGGTGAATTATGATCCTTGGGGCACTCCAATTACATATGCCGGATATGCATTGCTAACTCTTTCAATGCTGTTGATGCTGATAGATCCGAATGCTACTTTCCGTAAGTTGCTCCGTGCTTTCTCGGCAAAGAAGAAGGTTGCGATTGGTTGTTTGCTTATATTTGCCTGTTTCTCTACGAATGTATCTGCAGGTGAGGCTATTAGTACTTCCGGATCATTGAGCACGAAAACTCCTTTAAAGAGTTTACCTGCTTTGCAGGAAGCAACAGCAAGGCAATTTGGAGAGTTGCAAGTACTTTATAATGATCGTGTGGTGCCGTTACAGACTTTAGCGCGCGATTTTTCGCTGAAGCTTTGTGGTAAAACGGAATATCGTGGATTGACCTCCGAACAACTTTTTACTGCATGGCTATTTTATCCGGATCGATGGCAATTTGAACCGCTCATTCCAATTAAAAATAAAGAACTAGCCGTTCAATTGGGTTGCGAGGATCATACTTCATTCCTTTCTTTTTTTGCATCGGATGGGAGCTACAAATTGCAAAGTTATTGGGATAAGTTGCACCAGTCGGGCAGCCTTAGTTCATTGCAAAAAGCCATTACAGAGGCAGACGAACGTGTGCAACTCATTGAGATGTTTGAGAAGGGGAGTTTCTTGAAATTGTTTCCACTTCCCGATGCAAACGGAAAGGTGCAGTGGTATAGCCCTGCCGATTCATTACCAAAAAACAGTACGCAGGGAAATAAATTGTTTATCAGAGGCTTTTTTACGATTCTCGATGAATCGGTGCAGCAAGGAGATGAAGCAAAAACGGCTCTATTGATTGATAAGTTGGATCGTTTCCAGAAAAAAGAAGCGGGTGCATCGCTGCTTTCTCCAACACATGTACAGGTAGAACTATGGTATAACCAATTTGGAAATACTACTTTTTTGTATCGGGTGAATCTTATGATGGGCTTACTGGGTTTTATGCTTTTTATTTTTAAGCATAAACGTCGATTAGCAGAAAAGTTCTCTTGCATTAGCAAGGTTTTTTATATTGGACTTATACTGTCTTTTTGTTATTTAGCTGTGCTGATATTAATGCGTAGCTATATTGCAGGGCGTTTGCCGATGAGTAATGGATATGAAACGATGGTTTTGCTTTCTTGTTTCCTTATGGGATCGGCTCTGGTGCTACATAGCCGTTGGGAAATGGCTACTATTTTTGGCTTTCTATTATCGGGCTTCACTTTATTAGTAAGTAGTCTTTCACAAATGAATCCGCAGATTACACCTTTAATGCCGGTACTGCTTTCACTATGGTTGAGCTTGCATGTTTCGCTCATTATGATGGCGTATGCGCTTTATTCGTTTACATTTTTAAGCGGGCTCACGGCGTTGGTTTTATCGAAGAAGAAACGAACTGACGAAGTTGAGCGGTTGACTTTAATTAGTCGTACGTTGTTATATCCTGCTACTTTTTTATTGGCGATCGGCATCTTTGTTGGAGCTGTATGGGCGAATGTAAGTTGGGGGTGTTATTGGTCGTGGGATCCAAAAGAGGTTTGGGCATTGATTACTTTAATGGTTTATTCCATTCCGCTGCATGCACATAGCTTTCCAAAAATGAAACAACCATATACCTATCATGTTTACATGATTGCTGCTTTCTTGACTTTGCTGATGACTTATTTCGGAGTTAACTATTTATTAGGTGGCATGCACAGTTATGCATAAGAGAAGTATCTTGCAATAATAATGATATACTTATAAAATCAATCAGCCTGCAACTTCAAAATTGCAGGCTGATTCTTGTTGTTAAAGATAAAATTCAACTTGTTAAAAGTGTGTTATTTTAGTTGTTGTTACCGCCACCGCTGAAATTATCACCGCCATTGTTATTACTACGTGGGCGTGTGCCGCCCATACCCATACCGCCACCAAAAGAGGGGTTTAAAATCTCATATTCAAGATATGTTACGTATTGTGTCTTGTCTTTTAAAATAGTTTTAATACCTACAAGGCGTGTAGTACGTGCTAATTTAATGATTTGTTGCGCTTTTTCACGGTCGTCACGATTTTGCATAGCGGTTCGTAAAGTTGCTAGATAGGTGGTTTCGTTTTCTTTTAGTGCAGTAACCTGTTCATCGGTAAGTTTTGCGTTTGCAATAAGTTCCTTGGCAGGATATTCTTGCTTTTGACGTTGTTGTGGCTCTTGTGCATTTGCTCCAAATGCCATGACAGCACAAAGAAGTGTGAGAAAAATTTTGGTTTTCATAATTTTCTGTTTTTAAATAATTGTTGTAAAAAGGTTTATTATAGTTATTTGTTCCTTTTGACTACAAAAATACAGAAAAGTTTAATGCCTTAATATTATTTTCGACCACGGCTCTCTTTTTATCGATGAATAGGTTCTTTCGCTGTTTTTAGTTATCTTCTTCAATCATTGCTTGTGCGGCTGATAGACGTGCAATTGGCACGCGATACGGAGAACAAGATACATAATTGAGACCCACTTTATGGCAAAACTTTACGCTTGAAGGTTCACCACCATGTTCACCACAAATGCCGCATTTTAAATCCGGACGTACTTTACGTCCTTTCTCTACTGCCATTTGGATAAGCTGCCCTACTCCATTCTGATCGAGAACTTGGAAAGGATCTACGGGAAGTATCTTCTTTTCAAGATATATAGGGAGGAATGAAGCAATATCGTCGCGCGAATAGCCAAAGGTCATTTGGGTAAGATCGTTCGTCCCAAAAGAAAAATACTCTGCACTGGTGGCAATTCGGTCGGCGGTAAGGGCGGCGCGAGGAACTTCAATCATAGTGCCTACTTTGAACTCAATTTCAACTCCTTCTTCTTTAAAAAGTTCGGCTGCTGTGCGTCGTATAATTTCTTCTTGGTTCTTAAATTCGAAAATAATACCGATGAGTGGCACCATAATTTCAGGACGAGGATCTTTACCGGCCTTCTTTAGTTCGATAGCGGCACCTAAGATGGCACGTGTTTGCATCTCGGTGATTTCGGGATAGGTATTACCCAAACGGCAACCACGATGTCCGAGCATGGGGTTATTCTCTGAGAGGCTGTCTACACGTTGATGAATATATTCAGGAGTAACGTTCATTGCTTTAGCCATATCTTCTTGACCTTTTAAATCGTGGGGAACAAATTCATGCAAAGGTGGATCGAGTAGACGTATGTTTACCGGACATCCATCCATTGCTTCAAAAATACCTTTGAAATCGGCCTTCTGGTAAGGAAGTAGTTTAGCTAATGCCTTTTTACGTCCTTCTACATTGCAAGCGAGAATCATTTCGCGCATGGCTACAATTTTTTCAGCTTCGAAGAACATGTGCTCCGTACGACAAAGTCCAATGCCTACTGCTCCAAAGTTTCGAGCTACTATTGCGTCATGTGGAGTATCTGCATTGGTGCGTACTACCATCCTCGTATATTTGGTGCAAAGTTCCATGAGTTCGGAAAGATTGCCCGAAACTTCTGCAGCTTGGGTTTTTATTTCTCCTTTATATACTATGCCTGTGGTGCCGTTAAGAGAGATGTAGTCGCCTTCTTTGAATATTTCATCGCCGATTTTTACGGTGCGTTTTTTGTAATCGATCACTAGTGCACCTGCTCCTGAAATACAGCATTTCCCCATTCCACGTGCTACTACTGCGGCGTGCGAGGTCATGCCTCCACGAGCGGTAAGTATGCCTTGCGCAACCGCCATGCCGGCTAGATCTTCCGGACTGGTTTCAATGCGTACCATTACTACTTTGCGATTCAGGGCAGCCCATTCGGCTGCGTCATCGGCAAAGAAGACGATCTGTCCGGTAGCCGCACCCGGTGAAGCAGGAAGTCCACGGGCTATTGCAGGAGCCGACTTCAATGCCGACTTGTCGAAGACGGGGTGTAAAAGTTCATCGAGTTTATTGGGCTCGCATCGCATAATTGCGGTTTTTTCGTCTATAACTCC
>Ga0302170_10000776_pt1 | contig 12548 bp, 10 predicted proteins | sample I_Fen_N2_1_FD_193492 | JGI IMG/M metagenome (GOLD analysis project Ga0302170, IMG submission 193492) | Peat permafrost microbial communities from Stordalen Mire near Abisko, Sweden - I_Fen_N2_1 | ecosystem: Environmental > Terrestrial > Soil > Wetlands > Permafrost | place: Sweden: Abisko...
CCGAAGCCTTTATTAAACGTACCACCGAATTACTGGGAAATGATTTTGGAGCACTTGAAAAAGCTCTAGGTGAAACCCCTCCAACAAGCATTAGAGTTAACAACAAGATGGATTATGCGCCATCAAAAAATCAGGTTCCTTGGTGTGAAACTGGTTATTATTTGGATGAGCGCCCCTTATTTACTGCCGATCCGCTTTTTCATGCCGGAGTCTATTACGTGCAGGAAGCCAGTTCCATGTTTCTCCAGCAAGCCCTTATACAACATTTCAAAGAGGCACGAACAGTGCTGGACTTGTGTGCTGCACCCGGAGGAAAATCGACTCTTTTATCTCAGGCATTATCGGAAAACAGCTTGTTGGTAAGCAACGAGATTATCCGATCAAGAGCGTATATTCTAGCAGAAAATCTTATTAAATGGGGAAATCCAAACGTTGTAGTAACGAATAACGAACCCAGCGATTTTTCTAACCTACCGGGATTTTTTGATGCAATTGTTGTAGATGCCCCTTGCTCTGGCGAAGGAATGTTTCGTAAAGATGCAGGAGCTATCGACGAGTGGTCAGAATATAATGTCAACTTATGTGCAGCGCGCCAGCGTGAGATACTTAGCTCCGTATGGAACTCGCTCAAGGAAGAAGGCATTATGGTCTACAGCACCTGCACTTTTAACCGGAAGGAAAATGAAAATAATGTGAGTTGGATATGCGAAGAACTTGGGGCTGAACTCCTGAAAATTGATTTACAGGCAAATACCGACATCACAAGTAGCGATTATGGCTACAGATTTTATCCTCACAAAACAAAAGGTGAGGGATTCTTTATTTCTGTGGTTAGGAAAACTGCACAAACAAATAAAACAGGCAATAAGATTAAGACTGATAAAAAAGGCATAAAAATTGTAGCATTAAATAACATTCCAACTATATCCTTAACTGACACTAACAAATGGACAATAATCAGTGATAACAATAGGCTCAATGCATTTTCATCCGAAAGGCTTAATGATTACTTATTAATCAGCAAACATCTTAAATGTATGCATTCCGGTATATTGCTAGGTGAGATGAAAGGAACGGACTTTATACCTTCTGCAAGTATAGCCTTATCAAAGAAACTTGATAAAGAATCGGTGGAGACAGTGGAAGTTGATTTAAACACTGCAATTTTATTTTTGAAAAAAGAAGCTATTTTTCTACCTGATAGTAAACGAGGTTACCTGTTGGTTTGTTATAAAGGACAAGCTTTAGGCTGGCTAAAAAACATGGGAAACAGGTGTAATAATCTTTATCCCCAGGAATGGCGTATAAGGATGAAACTCTGATGTGTCGTCATAATCCGTAACAAAGACTATGAACTGAAAATTTCTGATTAATTATGAATATTCTTTTTCTTGGTACCGGAACTTCAACTGGCGTTCCACAAATTGGTTGTACCTGCGAAACCTGTCTATCTACAGATAAAAAAGATAAGCGATTACGAGCCTCTGTTTTAATCCGAGAAGGAGAATCTCAGATTTTAATTGATGCCGGACCTGATTTGCGACAACAACTGTTGACAAACAAAATTGACAGACTATCCGGCGTACTGATTACGCATGAACATTATGATCATGTTGGTGGGATTGATGATTTACGCCCTTTGGGGAAATCCCTGATTTATGCTGAAAAAAAAGTATGTGATGTAATAAAAAAAAATATGCCTTATTGTTTTGGAGAAAAAAGATACCCGGGATCTCCTGTGATTGAGCTACAGGAAATAACTGATAATTTCTTCTTTATAAACAACTTAAAAATCCAACCAATAAGAGTAATGCATGCCAAATTACCAATCTTAGGATTTAGAATTGGTAGTTTTGCTTATCTTACTGACGTAAAAACTATTGAAGAAAGTAGCATTGAAAAGCTGAAAAATTTGGATATTTTGGTATTAAATGCGTTACGCCCTGAGCCACATATATCTCACATTTCGCTTAATGAGGCATTAGATATTGCCGGAAAAATTGGTGCTAAAAAGACTTTCTTTACACATATGAATCATCATATGCATTTACACGAAATAGTAAACCAACAATTACCAAAGAATATTCAACTGGCTTACGATGGTTTGGAGCTGGATTTATAAAATTATTTTTCTATTTTTACGGTGAAATAACCAAAATCAATTATGAGAACTCAAAAACTGAAATGCATTCTCCTTACTTTTGGAGTTGTTTTTATAACATCTTGTAGTACTCCTTTACTCTATACATCATTGGATGTTCTCCGCCCAGCTCAGGTAGCCTTTGCACCTGGAGCAAACAATCTGCTTCTCGTGAATAACACAGTGGTACAGCCGCCATATCAGGGTCATATAACCGAACAACTGAATCAGAAAGCAAAAAGCGTGACCATTCCTACAGATAGTTTGTCTATATATTGTTTGGGAGCACTTTTGGAAGATGTGGAAGGAAAAGATTTTTTTACCACAATTAATCTCATACCCAATTCGACTAATAAAAGTAACGATTTTTCCCAAATTGCCGAATTAGACGCAAATAGTGTCAAAAGTTTATGTCAAGCTAACCATGCCAACGTTATTCTCTCGCTTGATAAAATACAAGTGATAGACAATATGTATGAGTCGTACGTAGAGTCTTTCGCAGTAGACAAAAATACCTTCATAGCAACTATTGAGCTTCAGTTTGAAAGTACCTGGAGCATCCACTATTTAAACAAACAGGATGTAACCAAAGTAAAATTCAAGGATGTTGTTACCTGGGAATCAAGTTCGGACAATATAAAACAGGCAGTAAAAGAGTTGCCAAAAAGAACTGATGCTCTGATAGATGGAGCACTAACAGTAGGTCGTAAATGTGTTGATAGGTTCATTCCATATTGGGATAAAGTAGATAGATATTTTTACGACAGTAAAAATAAAATAATGAAACAAGGAATGGATTCTGTTTATGTAAAAAACTGGAAATCTGCTATTAGCTTATGGGAATCTGCTTATAACACAGAAAAAAGTCGTTTGACCAAGTCTCACGCTGCTAACAATTTAGCGATAGCCTATGAAATTACCGGTGATTTAGATAGTGCCTTATTATATGCCAGAACATCGCTCTCACTTTTAGGAGAATTACCTATGTCTAATTACGATTCGGTGATTCGACTTGTAAGTTACATCGAAGAATTAACAACCCGAAAAAAAGATATAGATTCTCTAAAAATGCAACTAGCCGAATAAATTAAATCAAAAACATTTATAAAAGACATATATATGCTGAACTCTGCTGATAATGTAATACTACAACAACGTGGAATTTCTACAGAAAAGATTGAAGAACAACTCAGTTCTTTTGCTACAGGATTTCCATTCCTAAAAATAATAAGTGCTGCTGAGCCTGAAAAAGGAATTGTACAAGTAAACGAGGATGACGTAAAAATTACTCTAAAACAATGGGATGAGTATCTTCAGACCGAAGCAACCATCATTAAATTTGTTCCGGCATCAGGTGCTGCCAGCAGAATGTTTAAAGATCTTTTTGAGTTTTTGGAAAGTGATAGAAACGAACCACAAAACGAATTTGAAAATACATTTTTCAATAAAATTGAGCAATTTGCATTTTATAATGAACTGAACAAAGTTTGTTTAGAAAACAACAAGCTATCCATCAAAGAATTAATTCTCAACAAACAATACAATCCCATTGTCGCAAATCTTTTGCTGGAGAGCGGTTTAAATTATGGCTCTTTGCCCAAAGGTTTATTACGCTTCCACTCCTACCCGACCGAAAAACGCACACCTCTACAGGAGCACCTTGTTGAAGGGGCTTTATATGCTGCAAATAAGTCCAATAATGTCAACATTCACTTCACCGTATCCAAAGAGCATCGCTTGCTGTTTGAAAAACATCTGAATGAATCGCTCAACGCTTTCAAAGAAAAGTATGGTGTGAGTTATAACGTAAATTTTTCGGAACAAAAGCCTTCAACAGACACTATAGCTGCAGATGAGAATAATCAGCTTTTTCGGGAAAAAGGATCTTTGGTTTTCCGTCCCGGTGGACATGGTGCACTTATCGAAAATCTGAATGACCTGAATGGCGATATTATATTTATTAAAAACATAGATAATGTCGTACCGGATTCGCTCAAAGAATTGACAGTTATTTACAAGAAAATTATTGCCGGAATACTGATAAACTTACAAAAACAAAGTTTTAGTTATTTACAAGAACTTGAAAACGAATCAATCTCTTCAGCTAAACTTTCAGTTATTTCACAGTTTTGCGAAACACGACTGAATAACCATTCTGATGGATTAGAAAATCTATCAAATAATGAATTACGCTTGTATCTATACAATAAATTAAATCGTCCGATGCGTGTTTGTGGAATGGTGAAAAATGTGGGTGAGCCTGGTGGTGGTCCATTTCTTACAGTGAATGTGGATGGTACAATTTCCCCTCAGATCCTGGAAAGTTCACAAATAGATCTCAACAATCCTTCGGACAAAGAAAAAATGCAGAAATCTACACATTTTAATCCTGTGGATTTAGTGTGTTCAGTAAGAAATTATAAAGGCGAGAAATTTGATTTATTAAAGTACGTAGATAAAAACACCGGATTTATCTCATTGAAATCGAAAAACGGGAAGGAATTGAAAGCTTTAGAACTACCTGGCCTGTGGAACGGTGCAATGAGCGATTGGAATACCATTTTTGTAGAAGTGCCGATCGAAACATTCAATCCTGTAAAAACGGTCAATGATTTGCTAAGACCTCAACATCAATAAGGAATAATAACCTGATAGCCATATATGAAAATATATGGCTATTATTTTTCTACTGTCGCTTTTATCACTTTGATATTTTCTATTGGCCGGTTATTATCGTCAGTTGTTGCATTTGTAATTTTATCAACGACATCCATCCCGTTCACCACTTCGCCAAAAACGGTGTAGTTACCATCCAAATGTGGTGTGCCACCCAGTGTTTTATAGTCATTACGTTGTTGAGCAGTAAATTTGTAAACCGGATGAGCTTTCAGTTGAGCTTGCACTGATTTTAAAATCGAATCACTTAACGCATCCAGTTTCTTTTGATTGTGCTCTTTTCTGTAAAGATTTATTTCAGCCAGTTTCTTCTGTCCTATTTCCTGAAACATTTTCTCTTCAAGCTTTAGCATTTTAGCTCCCTCAATACTATCCAACTGCGCATCAGTGAATGTTTTCCCTTGTACAATATAAAACTGACAGCCCGATGAGGCTTTCTTCGGATTTTGTTGATCCCCTTCACGAGCTGCCGCCAGTGCTCCACGTTTATGATAATACTGAGGATAAATAAACTCTGCCGGAATTGTATATCCTACGTCACCCGATCCGAGCATCTCTCCCGCTTGAGCCGTTTTAGATTTTGGATCACCTGCCTGAATCATGAAATTAGCTATAACACGATGAAAAAGAACGCCATTGTAATATCCTGCATTTACTAACTTCAGAAAGTTATCGCGATGCTTAACTGTTTCAGGATATAATTTCACTTTGATTGTACCGTAAGTAGTTTCCAAACGGACAATAATATCGCCGTTATTCTTTTTACCAACACAAGACTCTGACACAATAACCATTGTAAATAACAACAAAAGGATAGTTTTCCGCATATATTTCATAAAATTTGTACATTACTTAAACACTAAAACAAAGGTACATAAAAATCAGATTAAACAAAACATCTTTATCTAACTCAGAAAAACAGGCAAAACAGTAATAAATTCATATATTTGTAGGGTTAAAAAAGAAAGAGAAACGATAATTATGTACGAAGCTTTGCAACAATTGGATCCTATCCGGATAAATTTCTCTGCATCTGGTATGCATTTTATCAATATTGTGCTGGGTTTTATCATGTTTGGTGTGGCATTAAACATTAAACCAAAGCAATTTATTGAGATTTTTAAAGAACCAAAACCCTATTTGGTGGGTTTGTTCGGACATGTATTTGCATTACCATTTATGACTTTTTTGCTGGTAATAGCTCTCAATAATTTCATTACGCCCACCATTGCAATGGGAATGTTCTTGGTAGCGGCCTGTCCAGGCGGACATATATCCAATTTTATGACCTCGTATGCAAAGGGAAATACAGAACTTTCTGTAGGATTAAGTGCCAGCACGACTATATTGGCTACATTTACTACCCCCTTCAACTTTGCATTATGGGGAGGCTTGTATATGCATTTTATAAGCAACAAAGCCGGACAACTGTTGCAATCACTGGAAATAGATAATCTGCAAATGTTTGAAACTGTTTTTCTTCTGCTGGGCATACCACTAATTCTGGGAATTCTCTTTGCAAAATACTTCCCGAAAATTACTGAAAAACTGAAAAAACCTATTCAATACATCTCCATCGTCTTTTTCATCCTATTGGTTGTTTTAGCATTCTCCAACAACCTGGATCTGTTTCTAAAGCATATCTTTTACGTATTCTTCATTGTCCTCCTACATAATCTGCTAGCATTTCTGACTGGTTTTTCACTTGCTTCGATATTTAAAGTTTCAAACCGCAACAGAAGAACAATCACGATAGAAATGGGCATTCAAAATTCCGGTTTAGGATTGGTATTGCTATTCAACACAAAGATTTTTCCGCACGATATGGCACTGGGAGGAATGCTGTTCATCACAGCTTGGTGGGGAATATGGCATATAATCTCCGGTCTTAGTATTGCGACTTATTGGTCGGGAAAACCAGTAAAAATTAACTAATCACAACTACCAATTTCTATGGCGAACATATACGATCTTCCTCTCCGATTTAATTTAACCAGAAGATATACAGTCTTTTCTTTTAAGCGTTATTACGGTGAATTTATAATTACCGGAAAGGAAAATATACCAACTGAAGGTCCTGTAATATTTGCCCCAAATCATACAAATGCCCTGATGGATGCGATTGCCGTTCACGCTATTGTTCGACCGACGTTACCCGTTATATTCCTTGCCAGAGCAGATTTATTCAAAAATAAGAACGCAGCTAAATTCTTACGTTTTGTCAAGATCATGCCTGCCTTTAGGATGCGCGATGGCATGGAAAACCTCGGGAGAAACAACGAGGTATTTGATATGTGTGTTGAAGTGTTGATGAACAGAAAGGCATTGGGTATAATGCCTGAAGGTAATCAGGAAATTGAACGTAAACTTCGCCCATTGGTAAAAGGCATTTTTCGGATTGCATTTGCAGCACAACAAAAGCTGGAAGCACAAAACAGCGTAAAGATAATTCCCGTAGGACTTGACTTTGGAAGCATCGTAAAAGCCAACAAACATATCGTCATTAATGTAGGAAAACCGATTGATGTGGCTGATTACATGAATAGTTACAATGAAAATCCTGTAACTGCCACCAATGAAATCAGAGACCGATTGCGAACCGATTTGGAAAAGTTATCGTTTAATCTGGCTACAGAGAATTATTACGAATGCTTTGAAACTGCAACCGAAACCGCAACTGCAAGCACACTGAAAGAATTAAATCTACCGGATAACACCTTAAACAGATTTAAAGCCCGACAAACTGTTGCAGAAAGATTAGTAGCGTTAGAGAGTTCCCGTCCCGAGCGAGTGAAATCATTGGCTGAATTGTGCTCAAAATACACCATCGCATTAAAAAAGCTTAATCTGAGAAGTGGATTATTAGATAAACAAGCCGCATCGTCAACAAATTTGCTTTTAAACGGATTATTGAGCATTGTAACTCTTCCCATCTTTCTAATTGGTTTTGCGATGAATGTTATCCCTTTTCTTGCGCCTGTTTTCATAAGAAAATACATCATAAAACCCGAATTTGCAGGCTTTTTCAGTTCGCTACAATTTGGATTGGGAATGCTCACATTTCCTTTATGCTACATTCTACAAACAATCCTTTTCGGCTGTGTGATTAGTTCGGAATGGTGGTGTTTACTGCTTTTCTTTTTTAGTCAATTTCCTTTTGGAAAAATAGCTTTAGGCTTGTACAGCAGAACAAAGAAGCACATTGCCAAATGGCGATACAAGATTCTGGAACAAAAAAAATCACCCGAATTACTTGTTGCTCAAACATTGCGTGAGCAAATAATCCGGATGATTTCTGATGACTCGTTGAAATAATTTCCGCTACTATTTACAATTGAGGTATTTCGCTATTTTCTTGCGATTCTCGAACAATGCACTTACGATAAGCGAAACAAAGTAGCCTATTAACAAACCAAGAACCCCATATTTTACACTGCCATTAATCGGAATTTGAATAACCGCAAAGCCTGAAGGCAAAGCCATCGGTTGTTTATAATTTACATACTGAATTTCAGCTTTAGATTTTGCTTTGTGTATCTCAAGCAAATCGCCATAAAATAATTGTTTCTTTTGTTCGCCGACTATCAGCTTATTATTATCAAACTTTATTTGTTTATCTACATCCTTGAAATACGAAACTTTTGCCAGACTATCTATCCGCTTGCATTCAGCATTACAAATGTCAATTTCTTGCTTCAATTCATTTTTCTTATTTTCAAACTGAGTTTTCATCACCTCATTAGTGTTGAAATAATTTAGCAATGCCTTTTGAACAATTGGAATTTGACTGGTATTTTTAGTTTTTATTCTGAAATAAAGTCTGTCTGTCATTCTAACATTCAACGTATCTGTCAATGGATGATTATTATCAAAATCCACTCTGTCAGCAACCTTGTCCTTCAGATAATCTATTACATAAAACGACTGAAACTGAATAATATTTCTGGCAACACTATCAGGAATCTGAAGTATAGCCGACAAAGAATACAAGTTATTAGTAGCTATTGAGTTCTCTAGTTGCTTGCATACTTCCTTTACTGTCTGCGCTTCTGATCCATAAATCATAGCCATGGCTTCTGCTTTATAAATGCGAGCGGAGGGTCTGGACAAAAACAAACCGGTACCAACAGCCATACCTGTGATAATTATCGTTATCAAAGCATGACGATAAGAAAGTCTGAGTAAGTAACCTAAACCTTCAAAAACAGATTTCAACAAAGCGCCTAACCAATTAAACAGCATAGCGATAAACTGCAACAAATTAACTTCTTTTAATTTATCTTTTTCCATATTTACTCGTTTATTTCCTGTGTTTGTGTATTGTTATTTTCGTCTGATTCCACGTTTTCATTTAAAATATTATCGTCAGTTTCATTTTCATCCTCATCCCATTGAACTACAGGTTTCTGAGGACCTTCCTTCCTGTACCATATTGACAAAACAACACCTACAAGTCCGCCGGCGAGGTGACCTTCCCAGGATATAGTATCTTCTACCGACCAGGGAAAGATATGCCAAATCATGCTTCCATAAATAAATGCAACCACCAGCGACAGAGCAATAAGTGGCACATGTTTACGTATAATTCCACTAAAAAAGAGAAAAAAAGCTATCGAATAAATCAGGCCGCTGGCACCAATATGCCAACTTTCTCTTCCTATCAACCAAAGAATTAAGCCGCTGACAATATACGAAATGAATAATACTTTAGTGGCAATCGGCTTATAAAAGAAATACAGGAAACTGCTCAAAAGTACAAACGAAATCACGTTGTTAGCTAAATGTCCCCAATCGGCATGAATAAAAATCAGCGTAAATACTCCCCAAATATTTTCCACACGGCGCGGAAAAATTCCACCTGTATGAAAATCCCAATCCATCCCTTTTTCTAACAAAAAACTTAATACCATCAATAGCCCCAGAATAGCTGGAATAAATGCTGCATTGACAAACTGACGCTTTTCTAAAGAATTATCGGGCTCATTAAGCATGTATTACCTATTTTGTTTTCGACACAAAGTTACAATTTCCTGTTGAAGTTAACGTATTAATACAAACAAAAATCGGAATTTATAAAAAACAAAGATATTAATGAAGATGCTGAGTGCTAAACAACAAATATATGAGCATTCACTGGTGTGCAAATTGAATAATTCTGTAACCTTTACAAAACGAGGAAATTTATCCACAAAAGCCTTTTTTTTTCCAAAAAAGTATTATATATTGCAGTCGATAAAACAAAAAAAATATTTTCTCCTACTCAGTATTAGGTTACGTTCTCACTAACAAGTATTCTGAATGCTTCGGTGTAACCCAATATGAATATCAAATCTTAGAATAAATTTATGAGTTATCTTAATTTTGACAAGACCCTGCTGATAAACCTTGAAAAATCACTTTCGAAAGAGATGATCAGGACCAACAGAGCCGGGACATACAACAGCACAACCTTAATTGACTGCAATACCAGGAAATATCACGGACAGCTTGTAATGCCGATTCCGGAAATAAATAATTCGAATCATGTTTTGCTATCATCGCTGGACGAAACGGTAATTCAGCATGGTGCAGAATTCAATTTAGGCATTCACAAGTTTGAGGGGAATAATTTTAGTCCAAACGGGCACAAGTACATTCGTCAGTTCGACTGCGAGATAGTTTCACGTACTATTTATCGTGTGGGAGGAGTTATTCTGTCCAAAGAAAGAATGTTAGTTTCTTTCGAACCACGCATTCTGATTAAATATACATTGCTGGAGGCTCACTCGGCAACCTTACTCAGATTCAAGCCATTATTGGCATTCCGCAGTGTTAATGACTTAACCCACGAGAACAGTGAGGCAGACACATCATTTACTGAAGTTCAGGATGGTATCAGCATGAGGTTGTACGAAAAGTACCCTTCTCTGCACATGCAGTTTTCTAAAAAGGTGACTTATAACCATCAACCCTACTGGTATAAAAACATAGAATACTATAAAGAACAAGAACGCGGATACGAGTTTAAAGAAGATTTATTGGTACCCGGCTATTTCGAGTTGCCGATAAAAAAAGGCGAATCCATTATTTTTTCGGCTGGTGTGTCCGAAGTTTCGCCACGTAAACTAAAATCGCTTTGGGAAGAAGAACTGCTGCGCAGAAACCCCAGAACCGATATGTTTACCTGCCTGAAAAACTCGGCTGAACAATTTTATAAAAGAGAAGGCGATAAAACCTATTTACTGGCAGGTTATCCATGGTACGGTGCCAGAGCCCGCGACCAATTTATTGCATTGCCTGGCTGCACACTCACTGTGAACAGAATGGACTATTTTGATGCGATTATGCAAACTGCTATTCCCGAAATAGAGCGTTTTATTGAAGGCGAAAGAGCCGGTTTCAAACTTGAGGCCATCGATGATCCGGACGTTTTGCTGTGGTTTATCTGGACAGTTCAGCAATTTGCCGAAATAGTATCTCTAACCGAAGCCGTCAACCGGTACGAAGAGTTAGTAACCAATATTATTTTATTCATCCGGAAACAAAATCACCCAAACCTGTTTTTACACAGTAACGGACTGTTGTATATAAACGGGACTGAAAAACCGGCAACATGGATGAATGCTATGGAAAACGGATATCCTATCACTCCCCGAACTGGTTATGTGGTTGAGATAAACGCCTTATGGCACAATGCGCTTAAATTTGCAGCACAACTGACACGCGAAAAAGGGAATGATCATGCTGCAGATATGCTCGATTATCAGGGTGAAATAACCAGGGAAGCTTTTACCAAAACCTTCTGGAACGGGACTTATCTTTATGACTATGTGAATGGTAGTTATAACGACTGGGAAGTAAGGCCAAATATGATTTGGGCGGTGGCATTACCATTCTCACCGTTGAACAAACAGCAACAAAAATCTGTTTTGGACATTACAACCAAAGAATTGCTCACACCAAAAGGATTAAGAACATTGAGTCCGAAAAGCGGCTCATACAGACCAAATTACGTTGGTGGACAGTTGGAACGGGACCGAAATTACCACAACGGTCCAGTGTGGCCCTATACCTTTGGAGCGTTTGCCAGAGCATACCTGAAAATTTACAAACAAAGTGGTAAATCTTTCCTTGAAAGAATGCTTGTCGGTTTTGAGGCTGAGATGACAGAGTTGTGCGTAGGTTCTCTTCCTGAACTTTTTGATGGAAATCCTCCGTTTAAAGGACATGGAGGAATGTCGTTTGCCATGAGTGTGGCTGAGATATTGAGAGTGTTAGACTTGTTGGAAAAATACGAAAAAGAATAATACATGAAAGCATTAATGTTTGGTTGGGAATTTCCACCCCATATTCTGGGTGGATTAGGAACGGCAAGCTATGGGTTGACGAAAGGGATGGCATTGCAGGAGGATATGGAAATCACCTTTGTAATTCCCAAACCGCATGGTGACGAGGATCAGAGTTTTTTAAAAATAATTGGAGCATGCAACGTTCCGGTGGTATGGAAAGAAAACACCTGGGATTATGTAAATCAACGAATTGGCTGGATCATGTCGCCAGACGAATACTTCTCGCTTCGTAACGGCATCAAGTACGACTATAGTAGGATATATACCAACGACCTGGGCTGCATCGACTTCTCGGGGCGCTATCCCGACAATTTGATTGAGGAAATATCGAATTATGAGGCAGTAGCAAGTGTTTTGGCACATCAGACTGATTTTGATATTATACACTCGCATGATTGGCTGAC
>Ga0302170_10000783_pt1 | contig 12471 bp, 10 predicted proteins | sample I_Fen_N2_1_FD_193492 | JGI IMG/M metagenome (GOLD analysis project Ga0302170, IMG submission 193492) | Peat permafrost microbial communities from Stordalen Mire near Abisko, Sweden - I_Fen_N2_1 | ecosystem: Environmental > Terrestrial > Soil > Wetlands > Permafrost | place: Sweden: Abisko...
GATTGTCAATCGGATTGATGCTATTCTGAATAAATTCGGAAAGATAAAGGACAATGCTTCGCCTGAGCTTGCCCGGATACGAAAAGATATTTTTCAGGTACAAAGTGGTATTTCACGTACGCTCAATTCCATTCTCCGACAGGCGCAGGCCGATGGTTATGTGGAAAAAGATGTGGCACCTACCATGCGCGAGGGTCGGTTGGTTATTCCCGTTTCGCCGGCTTTTAAGCGCAAGGTAAACGGTATTGTGCACGATGAATCGGCTACCGGTAAAACGGTTTTCATAGAACCCCAGCAAGTGGTGGAAGCCAACAACCGCGTCAGGGAACTGGAAGGGGAGGAGCGTCGGGAGGTAATGCGTATCCTGGTGGACTTTACCAACTTTGTACGTCCGTATACCGAATCTATTTTCTCTTCGCAATATTTCCTGGGGCAGATTGATTTTCTGCGCGCCAAGGCTCTTTTTGGTTTAGATATCAAGGCTATTAAACCACGGGTCGACGATTGTTGTCAGTTGGAATGGGCTAAAGCCATTCATCCTTTGCTATTCCTTTCGCTCAAAAAACAAGGAAAAGAAATTGTACCGCTGGATATTACGCTGAACGAGAAACAACGCATTCTGCTTATATCGGGTCCGAACGCCGGTGGTAAATCGGTGTGCCTGAAAACGGTGGTGCTGTTGCAATACATGCTTCAGTGCGGACTGCTGGTGCCGTTGCACGATAGCAGTCGAGCCGGTATTTATGAACGACTGTTTATTGATATTGGCGACGAACAATCCATCGAGAATGATCTTTCCACCTACAGCTCGCATTTGCTGAACATGAAGTTTTTTATCAAAAACAGCAATCCTAAAACACTGTTGCTGATTGATGAATTTGGAACGGGGACCGAACCTATGATTGGTGGAGCCATTGCCGAAGCTACGCTGGAACGATTCAACCAAAATCTGGCTTTTGGGGTGATAACCACGCACTATACCAACCTGAAACATTACGCCGAAGATGCCGAAGGTATTGTAAACGGAGCTATGCTCTACGACCGTCAGCACCTGCAACCGCTTTTCCAACTGAGTATTGGTAATCCCGGGAGCTCGTTTGCCATTGAAATAGCTCGCAAGATTGGCTTGCCCGAAGACCTGATTGCCGAAGCTGCTGAGAAAGTAGGAGCGGAGCATCTGGATTACGACAAGCACTTGCAGGACATTGTGCGCGATAAACGCTATTGGGAAAACAAACGCCAACAAATTCGTCAGAAAGAGAAGCGGTTGGAAGAAACACTGGCTAAGTACGAAGAGGAGATGGCCGGTATGGATAAGCAACGTAAGGAAATTACGAACAAAGCGAAAGATGAAGCCAAAAACTTGTTGAACGAAGCCAATGCTAAGATTGAAAATACCATACGCCAGATAAAAGAGGCCGACGCCGAAAAGGTTCGAACGCAGGCGGTGCGAAAGGAATTGGATGATTTCAAAAAGAAAATTGGAAATGAGCTGACCCCTAAATCCCCTAAAGGGGACTTGGAAAATGTACCGACTTTGAAACTTAAATCTAAAGTGGCTCAAAAAGCAATCACTACTTCAGAGCGAGAAGCTGAGAAATCAGAATTGAAAATCGGTTCCAACGTTCGTATGAAAGGACAAACGGCTACCGGAACCATTATTGAAATGCAGGATAAGCAGGCGTTGGTGGCTTTTGGAAATCTGAAGTCGACAGTGAAGCTGAACCGGCTGGAAGCTATCAGCAATAACCAGTTAAAGAAGGAAGCACGTAAATACGAATCGCTGGGCAATACGGCTACTGACGAAGTTCGTCAACGCAAGCTTACGTTTCAATCGGAAATAGATGTGCGGGGCATGCGTGGCGACGAAGCATTGCAGGCTGTAATGTATTTTATCGACGATGCCGTGATGGTAGGTGTGGCATCGGTTCGCATTCTGCACGGCACGGGTACCGGAGCGTTGCGCCAGATGATTCGTCAGTATCTTGGAACCACTCACGGCATTCGGACCTATCGCGATGAACATATCCAGTTTGGTGGTGCCGGTGTTACGGTGGTGGAGTTTGAGTGAGGATCCCTAACCCCTAAAGGGGAATAAGACCTCGTTATATTTTATTACACCCTTTCGGGTATAATGTCAGGATAAATATATATATTTGCACCCGATAGGGTATAATTAGGCTTCAATTGCATTTGATTATACCATATCGGGTATAATTTTGTGAATATGGAACTTTCTACATTTCTAAAAGAGAAAAGAAAACAAACAAACCTGACTCAGCAAGACTTAGCTGAAAAGGCAGGTGTAGGATTACGTTTTGTGCGGGAATTGGAGCAGGGAAAGACCACATTGCGTATAGATAAGGTAAATCAGGTGTTACGACTTTTTGGACACGAATTGTCTCCCACTGAAATTGATCGTGAAAAACTATTGAGCCATGAAACAAGGGGAAGTGAAACTGTATGATAAACGGGTTGGAACTATAACTCAAACCGATGATGGTTTCGAGTTTTGTTATGATGTTGATTATGCTTCAGTTTCAACAAATGAGGCTATTAGCTTGACATTTCCGCTACAAGAGAACGCTTACAAAAGCGTTATTTTGTTCCCTTTTTTTGATGGTTTGATTCCTGAAGGCTGGTTACTTGATATTGCTGAGCGAAATTGGAAGATAAACCCACATGACCGAATGGAATTGTTGCTCACCTGCTGTAAAGATTGTTTGGGGGCTGTAAGTGTTGAACGTATAGAAGACGGAGGTGAAAAATGAAACAATGTTTGTATTGTTATAAGCCCTTGTTGAATAATGAAATTGATTTTCATGCTGCTTGTAGCAGGAAAATTTTTGGCACCGCCGTTGTGCCCGAACTACCTTACACAGATGATGAAATGCAAGATCTGGCTACCGAAATTATTCGAAGTCAAATATCTGTGACTGGCGTACAAGCCAAATTGTCATTGGAAATATCAGCTTCAAAGCCTAAAGAAAACAAGCGATTTACCATTGTCGGTTTGTGGGGTGCTTATATCTTAAAGCCACAAACAACGACCTATGCTCATTTGCCGGAAGTAGAGGATTTGACCATGCATTTAGCTGAAATCGCAAAAATATCCACAGTTCCGCATAGTTTGATTCGTCTAAAATCGGGAACTTTGGCTTATATTACAAAACGTCTTGACAGAAAAGGTCATGAAAAAATACAGATGGAAGATATGTGTCAGCTAACCGAGCGATTGACAGAACATAAATATCATTCATCGTATGAAAATATTGCAAAAACAATTCTTCGATATTCGGTTAATCCAGTATTGGATGAGATTGTGTTTTACGAACAAATAATATTCTCGTTTTTGACAGGTAATGCAGATATGCATCTGAAGAACTTTTCGTTACTCCGAACTTCAGTCTCCGGATTTACATTAATGCCTGCATACGATATGGTTGCCACGATTCTCGTGAATCCAGCCGATAAAGAAGAGTTGGCGTTGACATTGAATGGAAAAAAACGAAAGTTGAAAAAAACTGATTTTCAAAAGGCATTTGCGTTAAATGGGTTGGATGAGAAAAGTATTGAACGTATTTTCTCGAAATTTGTCAAAGCTATCCCACGTTGGTTTGAATTTATTCAACTCAGTTTTTTGCCGGAAACAATGAAATCAGAATATGTTGATCTTATTACACAGCGGGCAAAAAGGTTGGAAATCGAATGCCCATAAGTATTTTGGCTATTAAATTGCCGATACGTTTTTATTAGTTGATCGGTGAGGAGTAGCCGAGCAATAGGTATAAAAACAGAGTGAAGAGGCTGTCTCAAAAGTCTTTTTAGCACGTAAATAACGCAAAATGCGCAAATGAACGTAATCTTATCAAATTGAAATTCAATAAATAACATTCTTCTATACAAATCTTATTTGCGAAAATTTGTGTTGTTTGCGTTATTTGCGTGCTTTTGATACAGCCACTTCTCTCTAAGTGTGTTGTCTTGTAGTTAGACTTGTGTGGTTTATTTCTTATCCAACTGCCCGAAAACTTTTTTCAATAAATCGTTCGCACGGGCTGACGGATTGCTTCTGATTGATTTTTCTTCGTCGGCTACTTTAATAAAAAGTGCATCCAGTGCTTTTTCAGTAACATAGTTTTCCATGTCAACATTCACTGTTTTCATGCCGTAGATGGAGCCGGCTGTGGTTTTGGCAACTTTGTTGTAACCGGAACTTAAGGTGTTCCATGTCTCAGTGGTGGATGCATTGGCCACCAATGGTTTGTCGAGCGATGTCTTTACTTTGGGAGCAAAAGCAGCTTTCAATTGTGAGTAGGTGGTTTTGCGCAGGTATTCGGTGGCAGCATTATTGTTTCCAAATAAAATACCGACAGCATCGGTAACACTCATATTGATAATGGCCGTTTTGAATATAGGTGTAGCCTCTTTTACAGCGTCTTCGGCTGTACGATTCATAGCAAGTACCGTTTTGTCAATCAGGCTTTGTCCGCCTGGAACCATCTTGATGTTCTTCATGATTGGTTGCGCTTCAGGTGGTAAAAGTAATTTCAGCGCTTCATTTTTATAAAACCCATTTTCAGCTCCAAGATTTGCTACAGCTTTTTCTATACCTACTGTGAGCGAATTTTTCAGACCGGCAACGTTTTCGCTGTTTGATACTGATTTAGTAGAGGTGCCGGATAGCGATGTTGGAAGTTTAGAGACGATTTGTTTAAATTGACCACACACTGAGATACTCAGGCCAAGTGAGGCGAGTAAGATTAGTTTTTTCATTTGATTTTTTGTGTTTACTTTTGCATTTACTTTTGACAAAAATACTACTTTTTTGCCGGATATAATTCAACGCTAATTATGTCTCTTTATTTCGAACAATTTTGAATTTGAGGCGTTAATAAGGGTATAAAATCAATCATTAGAAAACAAATTTTATAATTAAAACAAAGATGAGTAAAATTGAAAAAATCGTTGCCCGCGAAATACTTGACTCGCGCGGAAACCCCACTGTAGAAGTAGATGTTTTGTTAGAGTCAGGTGTCATTGGGCGTGCTGCGGTTCCTTCTGGAGCTTCAACCGGAGAAAACGAAGCTATTGAACTACGCGATGGTGATAAAAGTCGCTATTTGGGTAAAGGTGTTCAAAAAGCTGTTGCCAACGTGAATAACATTCTGGGTCCTGCATTAATTGGTGTCAGTGCTTTGCAACAACGTTCTATCGATAAACTAATGATTAAGTTGGATGGAACAAAAACAAAATCGAACCTGGGTGCCAATGCTATTCTTGGTGTTTCGTTGGCAGTGGCTAAAGCTGCAGCATCGTATCTGGATTTGCCTTTGTACCGTTACATTGGTGGTGTAAACACTTTTGTATTGCCTGTGCCAATGATGAACATTATCAACGGTGGCTCGCACTCCGATGCACCTATTGCTTTTCAGGAATTTATGATTCGTCCTGTTGGTGCTCCTTCGTTCAAAGAAGGTTTGCGCATGGGTGCCGAAGTATTCCATTCGTTGAAAAAGGTACTTCACGATCGTCATCTCAGCACGGCTGTAGGCGATGAAGGTGGTTTTGCTCCAACACTTAAAGGAACGGAAGATGCACTGGAATCAATCATTACTGCCATCGAAAAAGCCGGTTACAAAGCTGGAAAAGATGTGACTATCGGTTTGGACTGTGCTTCTTCAGAATTTTACAAAGATGGCATTTATGATTATTCAAAATTTGAAGGACCTACCGGTGTTAAGCGCACTTCAGCTCAACAAGTTGATTATTTAGCAGAGTTGGTAAGCAAATATCCGATTGATTCTATTGAAGATGGTATGAGCGAAGGCGATTGGGATGGTTGGAAATTATTGACCGATAAACTGGGCAGCAAAATTCAGTTGGTAGGCGATGATTTATTTGTAACCAATGTTGATTATCTGAAAAAAGGTATTGATTTAGGCTGTGCCAATTCTATTTTGATTAAAGTAAATCAAATCGGTACTTTGTCCGAAACATTGGATGCTATTGAAATGGCTCACCGTGCCGGTTATACCTCGGTTACTTCGCACCGCTCGGGCGAAACCGAAGATGCTACTATTGCCGACATTGCTGTTGCAACTAACTCAGGACAAATCAAAACGGGTTCGCTAAGTCGTTCCGATCGTATGGCTAAATACAACCAATTGCTCCGCATCGAAGAAGAGCTTGGTGACTTGGCTGTTTACGGTTATAAGAAATAAACCCTCTAAATTTCCTGCCGGAAATTTGAATACTTAAATGAAGCCACCTGACAAAGGGTGGCTTTTTTTGTCCGACTTTTTCAGTTTTTTTTACGAACAGATTCTTCTCCGTTAATGCGCGTTAAGCTCAAAAAAATGAAGGTTAATTATATTCAAATATCTATTCGAATTTAATTTTCAGGAATGACTTTTGATTATTTTCGCAATAGAAACATGCTGTTTAGCGTAATGAAGAAATAAAGCTATAACCAAATTATTAATTTAAATTGAAAAATATGAATGCAACAAAAAGAATGAAAACGCTCGGCTTTTTCGGTTTAGTCGTTGCGGTAAGTGTGGCGACAAATCTGACTACTAATTTAGTTTCGCAAAAGCGGGACAGTTTAAATTCGTCGGAGACTCAACTTCCGGTTACCTATGCTAAATTTGCTCATGCGGCTCATGCAATGGAAACTGATTTTACAGTTGCTGCCGAATTAAGTATACATGCAGTGGTTCACGTAAAAACCAAAACGCCAATGAAGGTTCAGCAGTTTGGAGGGTTTCAAAACGATCCGCTTTTTGATTACTTCTTCGGGCGACCTCAGCAAAATCCCAGATCGAAAAAGGATGACGATACTCCGATGCAGGAAGGTGTTGGTTCCGGTGTAATCATTACCAATGATGGTTATATCGTAACGAATAATCATGTTGTGGATGGTTCTTCGGAGATTGAAGTAGCGCTGAATGATAAGCGTACGTTTAAAGCAAAATTGATTGGGGCAGATCCCAACACCGATATTGCTTTGATTAAAATTGATGCAGAAAAACTGCCGGTGATTGCATTCGGTAATTCCGATTCGCTGAAAGTGGGTGAGTGGGTATTGGCGGTTGGTAATCCGTTCAATCTGACTTCTACTGTTACTGCTGGTATTGTGAGTGCCAAGGCGCGTAATATCAATATTATTAATACCAAAATGCCGATTGAATCGTTTATTCAAACCGATGCAGCTGTAAATCCGGGAAATAGTGGAGGAGCTTTGGTAAATACGAGAGGTGAATTGGTAGGTATCAATGCAGCGATTGCTTCTCAAACAGGTTCCTATGCCGGTTACGCTTTTGCAATTCCGGTGAGCATTGTTCAGAAAGTGGTCTCTGATATTCGTCAGTATGGTGTGGTACAGCGTGCGTTGTTGGGAGTAAAAATCAAAGACATTGACAGTAAGTTGGCTAAAGAGAAAAAATTGAAAACACTGGAAGGTGCTTATGTCGAAGAAGTTAATAATCAGAGCGCTGCAAAAAGTGCCGGAATAAAAGAAGGAGATGTTATCAATAACGTAAATGGAGTACCTGTGAAATCGCGAGCTGAGGTGCAAGAGCAAGTTGGTCGTTACCGCCCCGGCGATAAAATAACTGTTACTGTTGTAAGAGGCGATTCGGAAGAAAAACTGAAAGTTGAACTGAAAAACAGTCAGGGCAATTACGGAGTTGTATCATCGCAGGATAGTAAAGACGTGCTGGGAGCAACCTTTAAAGATGTTGATGCTAAGATAAAAGATAAATTAGATCTTGATTCTGGCGTTGAAATCAAGTCGTTGACAAAAGGTAAACTGGCCGATCAGGGTATTAAGCCCGGCTTTATTATTCTGAAGATAAACAGTCAGGCTGTTCGTTCAGCAGAAGATGTTCAAGCAGCTTTTGATGCGGCAATGAATAATGGAGAGCGTGAAAAGGCTCTATTCATAGTGGGAGTGTATCCTACCGGAAAGGTAACTTATTACATAATAAATCTGGCGGAATAAATCAATTCTTCTTAGAGATCATTAAAAAAGCACAAATTCTTTTTTCCAGAGTTTGTGCTTTTAGTTATCAACAAATTAGAACAATTTCATTTGCTTTACGTTTATCAACTAAATGTCAAATTAAAAGAGCGACTACTTTATTCTATTTGAGATCTCCAATGTTTATTCTTGTGAATTTGAATATGATTAATATAAATAAAGAATGTTTGTAAACATACTAATATTTAAATTGTTATGTTGTACATAATGAAAGATATTCTTTTTGGTCTTTCGGCATTGCATAACCGAAAATAATGACTACTTTTGCAAGCTAATTTTCATCAATAAAATGAGACAATTAAAAATTACCAAATCAATCACGAATCGTGAAAGTGCATCTCTTGATAAGTATTTACAGGAGATTGGACGCGAAGACCTTATCACAGTTGAAGAAGAAGTCGAATTGGCTCAACGGATACGTGCCGGAGATCGGATTGCGTTAGAAAAACTAACACGTGCTAACTTACGTTTCGTTGTTTCGGTGGCAAAACAGTACCAAAATCAAGGCCTCAGTCTACCTGACTTAATTAACGAAGGCAACCTTGGACTGATTAAAGCAGCTGAAAAGTTCGACGAAACACGTGGATTTAAGTTTATTTCGTATGCCGTTTGGTGGATTCGTCAATCTATTTTGCAAGCTTTGGCCGAACAGTCACGTATTGTTCGTTTACCGCTTAATCAGGTAGGATCATTAAATAAAATCAACAAAGCTTTTTCTAAGTTCGAGCAAGAAAACGAACGTAAACCTTCACCAGAAGAATTGGCCGATGTACTGGATATTCCGGTAGACAAAATCGCTGATACAATGAAAGTTTCGGGTCGTCACATTTCTGTGGATGCTCCATTCGTTGAAGGCGAAGACAACAGCTTGTTGGATGTAATGATTAACGATGATTCTCCCAACGCTGACCGTGTGTTGATTAACGAATCACTTTCTAAAGAAATAGAGCGCGTACTGGCATTTACCTTGTCAGACAGAGAACGCGATATCGTGAAAAAATTCTTTGGAATTGGTGTGACGGAAATGACACTGGAAGAAATAGGCGATGAATTTGGTTTGACACGTGAACGTGTTCGTCAAATCAAGGAAAAAGCAATTCGGAAATTGAGACCAAATGCAAAAAGCAAATTATTAAAAGGATTTTTAGGGTAATCGGAACGATAGTACGATGTCTTTAAAACATAAAAGGAGCAACTCAACGGTTGCTCCTTTTATGTTTTATATCGACTCAATAAACTCAACTAAGATAGTTTAGTTTCTAAATTGCGTTTCAAGGCGGCTAAGAAAGCTTCAGTACTCAGATAGTTGTCGCTGGTTACACTGTCGCCGTAAATAAGTATGGCCAGGTCTTTGGTCATTTCGCCAGCTTCAACGGTTTCAATACATACTTGTTCCAACTTTTCACAGAAGTTTAACAGCGCCGGATTGTTATCCAATTTAGCTCTGTGCATCAGTCCACGCGTCCAGGCAAAGATAGACGCAATTGGGTTGGTAGACGTTGATTTTCCTTGTTGGTATTGGCGATAATGCCGGGTAACAGTTCCGTGAGCAGCTTCTGCTTCTACGGTTTTACCATCGGGAGTAACCAGTACCGACGACATCAACCCCAATGAACCAAAACCTTGCGCAACGGTGTCCGATTGCACGTCGCCATCGTAGTTTTTGCAGGCCCATACAAAACCTCCATTCCATTTCATGCATGAGGCTACCATGTCATCGATAAGGCGATGCTCGTAAGTGATTCCGGCTTCTTTGTATGCTGCCTGAAATTCTTTTTCGTAGACTTCTTGAAAGATATCTTTGAATCGTCCGTCGTAGGCTTTCAAAATCGTATTTTTAGTTGAGAGGTATAATGGACATTTTTTCTCCAATGCAACCTGAAAGGAAGAACGCGCAAAACCGTAGATGGATTCGTCAGTGTTGTACATGGCCATAGCCACACCATCGCCTTCGAAGTTATATACTTCCCATTCTTTTGTTTCCCCGGCTTCGTTGGTGAAAGTCATTTTTAAAGTGCCTTTGCCTTTTATTACTGTATCAGTAGCTTTATATTGATCGCCAAATGCATGACGGCCTATTACGATAGGTTTTGTCCAGCCCTGTACATAGCGCGGTACATTGCTACAGATAATCGGTTCGCGAAAAACGGTTCCACCTATGATGTTACGCAATGTTCCGTTTGGCGATTTCCACATTTTCTTTAATCCGAACTCTTTCACGCGGGCTTCGTCAGGAGTGATAGTAGCACACTTAATGCCTACATTGTATTTGTTGATGGCATTTGCCGCTTCGATGGTCACCTGATCATTAGTTAGATCGCGATTCTCAATGCCCAGATCGTAATATTTAATATCCAGATCGAGGTAGGGAAGGATCAGTTGTTCTTTGATAAATGCCCAGATTATGCGGGTCATCTCATCACCGTCGAGTTCGACTATGGGGTTTGTTACTTTTATTCTTTCTTTCATGTCTATAGTCTATAGTCTATTGTCTATAGAAATTATTTGTTTGAGTTTGACTGTGTTCGTAAGTAATCAATTAGTTTTTGAATGGCCGAAGAAATATTATAAACTCTGTTTCTTAGTTCTGCAGCTTGATGCGAAGGAAGATACCCTATGTCTTCACACACATATAGCATGCTTTTAACTTCTCCGCAACTACCTTTTGCAATCTGTAGATAACGTGAAAATAGATTATCAGATCCGGAATCAGATCCTTCAGCAATATTATTCATTATGGAAATAGCAGCTCGTTGAAGTTGATCTCTAAATCCAAAGTCTTTCCAGTTAGTTGAGATAGAATAAATTTCTTTGACTAGTATTCGTGCTTCTTGCCATATTCTTAGTTCTTCAAAGCATCTCATAACTTCAGAGTTTTGATACTTATGGTCAATAATCCTTGTCAGACAATAGACTATTGACCATAGACTAATATTCATCGATCTTTTAGCGGTGTAAATGCTTTCTTTTCACCTACGTTTTTGTAAGCCGGACGAATGATGCGTTTGCTGGCAAAGTTTAGTTCTTCAATGCGATGTGCAGTCCAACCAGTAATACGAGCCATGGCGAACAAGGGTGTAAATACTTCGGTAGGAAGACCGATAGCATCGTATACAAAGCCGGAATAAAAATCGACATTTGTACAAACCTGTTTGTTTATGTCATCACCTTTGAAGTTCATAAATGCCAATACTGCCCGTTCATCGATTAGTTCCAGAAAGGCAAATTCTTTTTGTAAACCCTTTTCAATAGCTATCTGACGAGCCATTTCTTTCAATATCAATGCACGTGGATCGGATACTGTATAAACTGCATGACCGATACCATAGATTAAGCCGCTTTTATTATAAGCTTCCTTGTTGAGCATTTTCTTTAGATAAATGTCAATTTCCTTTACATCCGTCCAATTTTTAATAGTTGTTTTCAGATGTTCGAACATTTGAACTACTTTGATATTGGCACCTCCATGTAACGGACCTTTAAGAGACCCAATGCCTGCTGCAATAGACGAATAGGTATCTGTTTGCGATGAGCTGGTTACACGTACGGTAAATGTAGAGTTATTACCTCCGCCATGGTCGGCATGCAAGATTAATATCAGGTCGAGTATTCTAATGTCTAATTCAGTATATCTTCCCGGACCTTTCATCATATACAGAAAGTTTTCTGCAAGCGACATATCTTCTTTTGGGTGGCGAATGTGCAACGAACGCCCGAGTTGACTGTGACGATGAATATTGTATGCGTAAGCTATGATGGTAGGGAATTTTGCAATCAGATCAATTGATTGGCGAATCAGGTTGTCACGTGAAATATCATCCGGATTGGGATCGAAAGTGTATAACTCCAATACACTTCGGGCTAGAATGTTCATGATATCCTGTCCTTCCAGATCAATAATGTTCATTGTCGCCTTTTGGTTTAAAGGCATAGCGTTGTACAGAATTTTTTTGAATGTGATCAGCTCTTCGGCATCCGGTAAATATCCCGAAAGTAACAGGAAAGCAGTTTCCTCAAAACCAAGCCTATTTTCTTTGGATAAGCCCTGTGTCAGATCTTCAACATCAATTCCACGATAATATAACTTCCCGGGGATGGCTTTTAGTCCGCCTTCTGGTAATTTCTCATACCCAACCACATCGCCCACTTTGGTCAGACCAACTAGCACACCCGAATGATCTTCGTTTCGTAAGCCGCGTTTTACATTAAACTGGGTAAATAATTCTTTGTCGATCCGACTGGTGGTCTTGATTGTTTCAGATAATTTATAAATCAAATAATCCTGTTCCATGATTTTAGATTTTATATTGTTTTTGTTTCTCATATTACTTCTTTAACACGTTTAATCTGAATTTTGTTTTACAATATAGAATAGTTTTTTATTTATTCATGGCATTTAATGCACTTCCGGCTTTAAACCAATCAAT
>Ga0302170_10000784_pt1 | contig 12469 bp, 9 predicted proteins | sample I_Fen_N2_1_FD_193492 | JGI IMG/M metagenome (GOLD analysis project Ga0302170, IMG submission 193492) | Peat permafrost microbial communities from Stordalen Mire near Abisko, Sweden - I_Fen_N2_1 | ecosystem: Environmental > Terrestrial > Soil > Wetlands > Permafrost | place: Sweden: Abisko...
CCCTTCCGGTTTCGAAAGATCAATGGCATTCACGATATCGTCAATTTCCTGAACCGATAAGACTTCGGGAAGTCTCAACCCTATTTTAGGGCTTTCAAGTAATTCTGTCGGATCTTCTGATCGGTGATTTTTATAAATCAGGAAGTGATAAAATGATTTTATACTCGATAAGATGCGTGCTTGTGAGCGGGGATGAATACCTAAACTGCTGATTTCTATTATAAAATCACGTAACTGCTCTTTATCAGCAGCCTCCAATGTCAGGTGTGCATCCGATAGATATCCTGATAATTTCAACAAATCACTTTCATAAGCTTCTATCGTGTTGGCTGATAATGCTTTTTCAAATTTTAAATACAAATGGTATTCATCCAGAATGGGAAGCATTGTTCAATTTTCGGTTATGGGATTCAATTGTTTTTCAATTTATAGATATTGCGTATCAAAAGTTTGCAAAGATATTAAAAAGATTTTATTCATACTAAAAAGAATCACGGTGACGTAAATCAGTCACAATCATTTCGGAGGGGATATTGTCTTCAGAGTTAATAAAGTTTACGTTCAATGGGTTTCATTAAAACAAACCTGATCGTCTTAGGTTCTCACTTTTAGACACAATAAAACCTAAGTAATAGCCAGGATAGATTGTCATTTTTTCCCGACTTCTCCCAAAAGAGGGTTTGTAAGCTGTTGAACTTGCACTTCGGTTCAACAAGGAGAATAAGGTTAAGACTTTTTTTATTCTTGTGTCTACTAAGCTTGATCAATATAAAATAAGGTTTTATATTCAATAACCTTATTTTGAGAAATTAAACCTTAGTACAAAACACAATCCCCGCACATTGTAAACCTTATTCTTCAATTTTAGAAATACACAAACTTTCAATTTGTAAGTCTCTTTAGATATAAATATCGTTTTTAGACTCTCACTTTTATCGAAGACTATGAAGAAAATTATAGAACTTTATATTCGTCCACTTACCTATATGATTTAATGCATTCACAAAAAATCTTTCTCTTCATTACTTCGTCATTTGCTTTCTGAATAAATATCCTATCTTTGCTGTTGATAATACTATTTAATCAGGTTTCAAACTATTGAGCGAATCAAGTAATATAAAATATAGAATATGAAAATCAACAAACACTTTCTCACTTTTTGTTTTTTAGGATTAACCCTATCGTTATCAGCTTATGATGCCGTCGGGCACAGGATAGTTGCTGATATCGCGTACGATAACCTCACCGATAAAGCCCGTTCACAAGTAGATAAGGTACTTGGCAAGCGCGGTATTGTGTACGAAGCCTCCTGGGCCGATGAAGTACGCAGTGATAATAAATACGCCTACAGTTACCAATGGCATTATCAGGATCTGGACGATAATATGAGCAAGGCCGATCTTCAAAAATTACTGAATAACCCAAAGGCAGAAGGCGAGCACTTGTTTTTTGCCCTCGATACACTGACCACCCGTCTTAAAAGAGATAAGACTGATGCTGAAGCCTTAAAATTCCTGGTTCATTGTGTAGGTGATCTGCACCAACCGTTACATCTGGGTCGAAAAGACGATAAAGGCGGGAATAAAGTGGATATGAATTGGTTTGGACGAAAGACGAATCTTCATGCTGTGTGGGATGGTAGCCTGATTGAAAGTGAGAAAATGTCCTATTCAGAGTTTAGCCAATATTTGCAGGATAAGTTTGAACCAAGGAAAGCTGAAATCAAAAAATGCAATATCTCTCAGTCGGTCGAAGCAGTTTATGCAGTCCGTGATTTAATATACAAATATGATACTTCCGATACCAGCAATTATCATTATGTCTACTTCTTTGCCGACAAGCGCGACGAAATGCTTTACCGCGGCGGTATCCAGCTGGCCAATATCCTGAATGCCATTTATAAATAACCCGCATTATACCAACAAAAAAACGCTTCTCCTATATTCAGGATAAGCGTTTTTTTATTTCTATATCCTCTTGCCGGATAGTCAACTTACCTTTATGCACAAAAAAGACATGTGTAAATCAATCTTCCGACCACTCCTGATTGCAAATCCCAGCAAACAAGCATTACCATTTTCTCATTTAATGAAGTATATATTCAACCCGACGGCAGAATGGATATATCCGGAAGAACAGGTTTAATCAAATCTATAAGATATTCCAATGCTTGTTCGAATACCATCCCAATTAGCAATAAAATCAGACACACTCGAATTATCACCTTCTAAATGCATTTTATTTGCGATTATATCTTTATGATAACCGATTAAAATATTGGTGCTTATATTTTTCCGAATTTCATATTCTGCCTTCAAATAAGGTTTTACAAAAATATTAATTGATGTAAGATTATAATCGTTTTGTTGGTGAGAAATACCCGTTAATTGAATGCTTTCATCTAGTTTCATTTTATTGCGAATTATACCACTTTCTGCAGCAATTAGAAATTTAAATTTTTCAAAAGAATATATTGGTATTTCTGCAAACACCCCGGCTGTATTCCCTACAATTTGTGCATCAAACTTATATTCACCACTATAATCATGAATCGAATATCGTGAACCTGTTGACATAAGTGTATAGGCAATTCCCAGATTAAAATATTGATACTTAACTCCTAAATAAGGTCTGAAAAATAAATAGCCCGGAAAATTACTAACACGATGAGGTTGTAATACATCCGTATTCATTGAATTTTCAAGAATATGTTTGATTTCAGTCATTTGATAAGTTCCATAACCAGTATCAAAGCCAAAATAGGTTTTTTGAGCAGTAAGATTATTCGACAATGCTATCAGCAAAAGAATTGCAATTATATATTTATGATTCATATATTAGTTGGTTTTAAGCATCACATTGTTTTTAATGATGTGGTGATTATAAAGTATAAAATTATCATACAGATAATATTGCTCTAGTCGCTTAGCAATTCTTTTTATCTCATTGCCTGTATTTAAACTTCGTATGATAAATTGATTGGCATTAATTGTAAGTATTTCATTATTAAAATAGTCGATATTCATAAATACTTCATCGCTTGCAAATACAATCTTTCTGAGTAAGGCATAAGGTTCGCATTGAATCACAGAAAGTGTTTTATCTTTGACTGTAGTTATCATATTTGGGTCAGTTGGGCTGAATTGATAATTTGTAGTTCCGCTTTCAAGACTATACATTTTTTCCAGATCTGATCCATTAATCTTATATACAACGAGTAACATGGGCTCTGAACTAATTAAAGCTATGTAGTGTTTTCCATTAGGGCTTATTTTAAAAGAAGCACCATTGTTCGATGCTGAAGCAAATGTTTTGGATGCTATTTCAATATTGTGTATAAAGTCATAAATGAATACTCTTGTAGATAATTTAAAAATACCAAGGCCATTATCAGATATGTTCACATCAAATCTGTTATCCACTAAAGTGTAATTTGGATCGACAAAATCCATTTGTGAAACTTTGCCTGTACTTAAATCTTTAGTGAAGTACCTCATTCCTGAGCCACTGGAGTCATAGTATTTTCCAAGCAGAAACTTGCCTCGTGCTGAAATCTGCATATGGCCAGTTCCAAACGAACTACCCTGAATAATCGGTTCATTATACACGGTTTCACCACTTACAAAGTATTTATATACATTCTTCGTATCAAATGCAGTGAGGGTGTCGGCAGAAGTATATGAGGTGCTATTTTTTATGTTAGTTAGCTCGCCTGCATATTGCGATAAATAGCTACTTGGATAAATCATATAATCACTGGTGTTTTCATTCGTCTTTTTAGGCATAGTGTAAAGCGAGAAATTAAAACGATCGCTAAAATGTAAGCTGCCGATGTAAACTGTATCATTCCCGTTTTTAAATCCATAATCTCCATACGCTGGACTGTTATCATCTGAATTATGAAATTCATATCTGTATTTTATAGAATTATAATATGGACTTTTATGCCAGGAAAAATAATAGGTTTTATTGTCTGATATTTTCAATTCAGGTTTAGGAATATTTTCATCAATATCCAATGAACCCCATGTTATAATATCGCCATTCGTTTTTTCAACGGTTACATTGAATGTCCTTTTGGCTCCACAGTATAAAGAATCGACATAGTAATTATTTTGAGTTGAACCTGAATATTGAATTCTGTAGGATTTCAAATCAAGATTTTTATACGTATCCCAATGTAATTTCAGATATCCATTTTCAATCGTGTAGGTTATATTTTTTTTAGAATAATCTGCTATCACCACCCATTCTTTAGTTAGTAGTATTATTTCAGCATTCAAACGGTCAGCAACACTTCCGGTTCCGGATTTTGTATACAATAAGATTTTCATTTTATGCACTCCTGCGGTTAATGCCGACTGCAAAATATTAAACTCACCATTGTCAGACATAACTGAGTCACAAATTACGCCATCGATGTAAATTTTTAATCCTAGTATAGGTTGTTTTTCAACAGAGCTCTTAAAATGATATTTCAATTTCTGATTACCATATACCCACAAAGTGTCTGCATTAACATTTAATTCAAGATTGTTTATTTGAGGTGATGTAGGATTGGCATTTACAGGGTTTTCATATATTCCGAAAGGTTCGTATATGCAAGAAGCAAAAAACATCAATATAAAAATGAAAAATGCTTTTTCGATCGTTAAGCCCAATCTAATATGGTTCATGAAGTCCTTTATTTATTCGTTTGTTATTTTTAAATTGTATTACCCTAAATGAAAATCTGCGAAGAATTGTCAGCCATTCCGGATATACTTATTAAATGCATTTAATATACATATCTGGATGAGCAGGGATAACCGTCCCCCGTCCCGCCGGATATATCTCATCTTAGTCAGCTGTACAAATGGTCCTGCTTGTCGTTGGGATCTTCAATCCCAACTGTATGTATTATAAGGATTTGTAATCCACCTTTATTCTTCCGAACAAACAATATTACTTTCTGCAATCCGGACAGATGGAGTTATTCAAATAAGTCATACTTTATTCATTCCATACGATGTATAAGTCAGAAAAATCATTATTATCTTTAACAACATACTTCTTTTCTTTTTTGACATTGTTTTTCTTTAATACAATAATAATGGATTGCGTTGCTTTTGCAATTTTGCATTGAAACAAGCCCTTATCATTACTCTTTCCAACTAATTTATCATTTATAAATACATCAACATCTGATATACCTTTTGTTTGATTTTGATTCATTACCCGAAAAATTAAGACCTTATCATCTTTGCAAACATTTAAAATAGAATATAAATTTCTTAATTCGCCATAGATCGGCTCTATCCCTATTTTAGAACGTCTATAATCCAAGCGATTGATGTCAATAACGGGATACAAGGTCATATTCCCTAATTGGTCTATCTGAGTTTGTGTTGCATACTCTTGAAACTTGTTCTGTCTTACATTTACTCTATCAACAAACATAGCATATTCGGATGATGATATATATTTTGCTCTATAGGCTTGCATAACTTGTTGATAATATTTTAATTGTTTATCAATTTGAGCATGCTGAATAATATAAAAATAGGAACGACATGATTTATCAGAGACCTTTGGCTGCCCCAACCAACCATATTTATCTAAAATAGGAAATACTATTAATTGATTAATAGAATCTTGTTTATTCATTTCAATTAATAAATTTCTATATTCAGCAGTATTGATATCATTGCGCTTTTGCAAAGCAATAATAGAATCTCTAATATTTTGATCATCATCATATGCTTTTTCTAAAATTGTATTTACATTTTTCAATGCATTCTTGTTTTGAGCAACTATTGAAGCACTAATCACATTAAATAAAATCAAAAATAAAATGTAATATTTATATTTCATAAGAAGAAAATTTATGAGTCATTACCATTTCAAAGGATAAGCTTATATAGCCCCCCCCGCTCCGTCCCGCCGGATATATCTCATCTTAGTCTGATGTACAAAAGGTCTTGCCTGTCGTTGGGATTTTCAATCCCAACTGTATGTATTATAAGGATTTGTAATCCGCTTTTATTCTTCCAATCAAACAATATTACCTTCTGCAATCCTTTTTCTCCACCCAATCTACCTCCGAACCGGTTACAAAATAAACCTTACCTTCTATGCGATTTTTAATATCCATCTTACTATGAATTTTAACTTCGCAAATATAGTAAATGTTTTTTAATTTTTGTATTTATCGGATGGCAAATCCTTATAATTCAATAGGCTGTAACAACATATCCCAGCCACAAGCAGGACATTTTGTACATTTAATGAAACGTACATCCGGAAGGACCAGAGAATTAAAATTATTAAAACCTGTTATTATCAATGATATTTATCGGGAGGGGCTTAGGGTTCATATATTCTATGCTGTACCAATATCTTGTCGCAACGTATTATGGGATAACCCATAGATAACCCAACTATAACCCAAGGATAACCCAACTATAAGCCATATTTAATTAAGTATGGATTATCTCTGGATTATCCTTGAATTATGACTGATTATTTTATCTTTTTACCTAAAATCAGTAGTGAGAAGGAAGTGAGTCGGTAGAAAGTAGCTTGTATTGCCTGTATGACCTTAACAAACCCTCTTTATTCAGAGAATAAACCCATAGCAGTACCCTGATGGGAAAGGATCCGGAATAGAATGCAGGGAACAAACCACCACAGACACAACAGGCTCCAATAGAGAATATACGATGCGGGAAAAACGGGGAGACGCAGAAAGGAAATGAATGACCGGAAATGATGTAGAAAACCGTTTTATTGGATCGTGATGTGTCTACTGAGGGTTCTCTGCCTAAAAAAAGCTGCCTGAAAATCAGACAGCTTTGTTATTGTCAGGCGTTTATGCCGGCAATTATCTCTTTTTTGAACTTTTGGAGAGAAGAGTCAAATATATTTATACACCATATACACCGCAACCCCGAGCAGGAAAAAAGCATATACTTTTTTAAACATAGTGGCCGGGAGCCGGATCGCTAATTTAGTACCAAAGAATACCCCCACAACAATACCCAATGCCATAAGTCCGGCAAATACCCAGTTGAGGTACCCTGCCTGCGCGTATACAATCACGCTGGGCAATCCTACCGGCAGTTGCAGGGCGGCCAGAGAGGTAGCCGAAGCAGCCTTGACATCGTACTTAAAGAATTTTATCAACACGGGCACTATGACCAATCCCCCACCTTTGCCGAACAGACCGGCAATAATACCGGCAAATATTCCCACAGCAATAAAAAGCCAGAAGGAATATTTAATTTTTTCACCAGTGATAACAGGTACTACCTCTATCTGTTTTTTTCGACGGAACATTTTAGGAATATCCAGATACCCTATGGCCACATAGAGCAGAAAGGCGGCATAGAGCTTCGACAGGACCTTAACATCTACCGATACAGCCAACTCGGCACCAAAGAAAGAACCGGAAATTAATCCTAGGGATATCCAGAGTGCATTGCGGACATTGATATATCCTGCTTTATAAAACGTGATGACACCTAGAATACCCACCGGAAGCAACATGGCTGCCAGCGAAGTGGCATTGGCATTAAGCATCCCCATTCCAAAAAAGGCAATCAGCGAAGGAACCATGATGATACCACCCCCTATTCCAAACAAGCCGGACATTACCCCGGCCACAATTCCCAATATCAATATTCCAATTCCCATTTTTTGATCCTTATAGTTATTATTAAAGTTTATATTGAATAAAAGTTATTGATCTCAATACTAATTATTTAAAACATACCACTAAGCCACTAAGAACACGAAGTCACACGAAGGAATTTAAATAAAACACAGGACACCAAGATAAAAAAGCAAGTTTTTTTATCTCTCCACACCAATGGTTTTCAGCATTATAAAAATAGAATAAAACATTCTTGTTTTATTCTCTGTGTTCTTTATCTTTATTGACAGGAATGGGCTAAATTTAATTTTCGTGTGACTTCGTGTTCTCCTGATTCTCGGGATGTTCCATTAGTGGATTAGTGGTAAATAGTTAGTTTTTAATTGTATAGTCTATTAATCCGAATACAGTCTATATATTAACCGAGAGAGTGTATGGTTATACACAGCCACCCCGGAAATAGCAAGCCGCAAAATTAATTCAATTAATCGGTTTCGCACGTACTATTTACCATTTATTCATTTACTATTTATTCATTTACCATTTACTATTTAATGTCGTTTAGTTAGCGTATTGCTTTGTGACACTTTGTGACTTTGAGCCTTTGTGGCAAGAAAATAATAGCCACTAAGTCACAAAAAGCACTAAGTTTCACAAAGTATGCATTCAATCCAAATCCTCAACTAAACAACATTGTTTTACTATTTAAGAAAAACGAGAGATGATCAGGTCCGGTGGGACATTTCAGCCGTGTATGGATAAACGGATAGTCTTGCAAAAAAATAAAGCGCCCTGCAGGTTACCCTGCAAAGCGCTTTAAGGAACAATTAAATATTTAAAAAACTATAATTTCTCTACAATCTCAAGCGTGTCGGACGCTATCATATATTCTTCATCGGTTGGGATTACCACTACTTTCACAGTAGATTCCGGAGTACTTAACAGCGTTTCCTTCCCATGTATTTTAGCGTTCAGCTCATTATCGATTTTTACACCCATAAATGCCAGGCCATTGCAGACATACTCACGGATAGTGGTCATGTTCTCTCCCACTCCACCTGTAAATACAATCACATCGACACCGCCTAATGCCGCAATATACGATCCAATATACTTTTTAATGCGATATTGGTACATATCAACAGCCAGGATAGCACGTTCGTTGCCTTCTTCAACAGCATCCTCAATATCGCGCATATCCGACGAAATGCCTGAAATACCCAGTACTCCGCTGTGTTTGTTGAAAAGCGTTGATACTGCAGCTGCCCCGATCATTTCCTTTTCCATTAGGAATGTTACCACCCCTAAATCCACATCCCCCGAACGGGTACCCATCATCAGCCCTTCAATCGGAGTAAATCCCATAGAAGTATCAACCGATTTCCCATTTTCAATAGCAGTGACCGAAGCACCGTTACCAATGTGGGCAGTAATCATTTTGGTTTTGGTATTATCAAGTCCTAAGAACTCACAGGCACGTTTGGATACATACCGGTGACTAGTCCCGTGAAATCCGTAACGACGAATCCCGTATTTTTTATATAAGGAATAAGGAATGCCATACATGTAGGCATGTTCCGGCATGGTCTGGTGGAATGCGGTATCGAATACAGCCACTTGCGGAACGGCAGGCAACAATTCGTTAATGGCATAAATACCGGCTAAATTTGGCGGGTTATGCAAAGGCGCAATATCAATGCATTCTACAATTTTATGAATCACTTCTTCGGTAATCAATACGCTGGAGTTAAATTTCTCACCTCCGTGTACCACCCGGTGACCTACTGCATTTATTTCATCAAGCGACTTAATGGCGCCATGTTTTTCACTGGTCAGAATTCCCAAAATGTATTCTACAGCGAGTTGATGTTCCAGGATTTCACCTTTAAGCACTACTTTTTTACCATCACGACGAACGTGTTTCAAAAATGAACCTTTCATCCCGATTTTCTCAACACCACCTGCTCCCAACACTTCGTTGGTAGCCATATCCAGCAATTTATATTTTACCGATGAACTTCCGCAGTTCAATACTAATATCTTCATGTTTCAGTTCCTCCTTATTTGATTATATTTCCAAGATCATCGTAAGTATAAAACCCTTTATTGGAGCTTATCCCAAAATGCTTGCCCCGGAAAAGTCTCAACAAAATAGGCGATGGTTTGTATTTAATACTGCCATACTCATCCCACAGATTCTCAAGCAACCGCACTATTTTTTCAATACCCATCTGATCGGCTGTGCGGAAAATACCCTGACGATACCCAAACCCGACAGTCAACACCTTGTCAATATCCTCAACGTTTGAAATCCCTTCCATTAATATCTGGCAGGCTTCGTTCAACTGAATAAGGAACAAACGTATGCTAACCAGCCCTGCAGATTCCATCACCGATACATACTGATGATTAATCAACCTGGCAAACTGGCAAACTTTATCATAAGTTTCGGTGCTTGTATTCAGGCCCGGTACAATTTCTATAATTTGTGAGTCAGGAACATTTGACAGGAAATGTAAGCCAATGCAACGTTCGGTGTGTTTAAGCTCAGAGGCTAAATCAGTTACAATAACTGTTGATACGTTTGATGCTATAATGGCACTGGTGGAGAGTACTCTTTCAAGTTCTTTGAAAACTTCTTTACGTTGAATAACGCGTCTTTCGCCTGTCTGGTCATGATAGCGTATTGCTTCGATCACAAAATCACATCCGCTAAAATCATCAAAACTTGAAGTCCCGGTTATACGTCCCAGGACAGCTTTTTTCTCGTTTTCAGTCAACCCCCAGTTTTGAATCTTCCTGTTCAGTTTATCCTCAATACGTTTGTAAGCATTGGCAATGCCTTCTTCATTTGGTTCCAGAAAAACCACTTCCATACCGTTAAGTGCAGCAGTGGTGGCAATGACGCTCCCTTCTTTGCCGCAACCCACAACGCCTATACGTGAAAACAGCGTCCTTTTGCGGTTGCGCTTGCTTAATCCGTAGCGTTCAATTGCTTCAATAATTTCTTCAGCCATATCTTTTATAATTTATAATGCATAATTCATAATTTATAATTAAAGAATGCTTAACTCAATTATGAATTATACATTTTGAATTGTGAATTATTTCATAGCCTGGTTAGCAGTGATGGTAATCATCCTTACAATATCGTCTACCGCACAGCCGCGTGAAAGATCGTTAATAGGTGCAGCCATACCCTGAAGGATAGGACCTACAGCCTGTGCTCCCGAGAATCGTTCCACCAGTTTATAAGCGATATTACCCGATTGCAGATCAGGGAATACCAATACGTTGGCATGTCCTGCAATCTTGCTTCCCGGAGCCTTGCTTTGTCCTACTGAAGGAACCAGTGCAGCATCAGCCTGCATCTCACCATCAAGTTGTAATTCAGGAGCCATTTCCTTGGCTATACGGGTTGCTTCCACAACTTTATCTACTAATTCATTTTTAGCACTGCCTTTGGTTGAAAAGCTCAACATAGCTACACGTGGCTCAAAGCCTCCGATTACACGAGCCGTATCGGCTGTACAAATAGCAATTTGCGCAAGTTCTTCGGCAGTAGGATTTGGATTAACGGCACAGTCGGCAAATACCAACAATCCGTTTTCGCCATACTGAGGGGTTGGTGTAAACATTAACAATGCACCCGACACAACTTTAATGCCCGGCAATGTTTTTACGATCTGGAATGCCGGACGCAGAACATTTCCGGTTGTATTCCTGGCACCGGCCAATTCACCATCAGCATCACCCTTTTTGATCATCAAACATCCCAGATACAGGGGATCTTTCGATAATCTGGTAGCATCTTCAATGGTCATGCCTTTGCTTTTTCTCAATTCAAAAAGCAAGTTAGCATACTCTGCCATCTTAGGACTCGTTTCAGGATCAACAATTGTAGCCTCAACAATGTTCAACAGGCCATTTTCAGCAGCCAGTTTCTTTATTTCAGCTTCATTCCCTATCAGGATCAGTTTTGCTGCTTTTTCCTTCAGAATAATATCCGCAGCTTTCAGGGTGCGGATTTCAGTACCTTCGGGCAATACAATACGTTGTACGTTTGCCTTGGCACGTGCCATAATTTTATCTAATAATTCCATGATGTAGAAAATAAATTGATGTAATACTCGGCGAGAGGATATAGCCTTCGGGCTGAAAAACATGACAAAGATACAGATATATTCTAAAATTGCAATGTAGAGATGGCATTTTTTGCTAAATATTTGAGGGTATGTCAAATTTCACATAAGTTTTATCACTTTTAGGAGAGAAAAACAACGATTTTAGCTTAAAACTCATTGTCCCCAGCGACTTCTTCCCTGTTTCTCAAATTCTAAGAAATAGTTTTCTTTCAGGAATCGCATGTCAAAGGATATATTGTCGGAAAACCCAGTTTCCGGTACGCAATATGTACAACGAATAAAAGCATAGACATTCTTGTGACGTAGCATTTGTTTCTATTTCAAAAAGAGGGAAAGCCTGAACATCACATAAGAAGAAAGTACGTGGTTGAGTCCATTAGCATATGCCTACTAACACCTCTAAAGAATACATAGTTATATGTTGAAAGGAAAGTCTTGTTAAAAACAGGCTACAATAACACAAATTATCAAAACTCCCACCTTACCAAAACCCTCATATCTGTTTTCCGGTTTCCGGATATGGATTCATTGCCATTACTCAATGATTCCCGATCATCAGCATAGACAGTCTGGGCAATTTTGAACCAGAATGATAATTGCTTATTCATTTCATATTTCAGGTTGAGGTAATACCTGCTGCCTAGCCCAAAATACATGGGTATGGAAAAAGCATAAATGACATCCTTTTCGT
>Ga0302170_10000785_pt1 | contig 12469 bp, 7 predicted proteins | sample I_Fen_N2_1_FD_193492 | JGI IMG/M metagenome (GOLD analysis project Ga0302170, IMG submission 193492) | Peat permafrost microbial communities from Stordalen Mire near Abisko, Sweden - I_Fen_N2_1 | ecosystem: Environmental > Terrestrial > Soil > Wetlands > Permafrost | place: Sweden: Abisko...
TAGTGCACCGAGCAATGTAGTTGCTACAGCAAATGCAGAATCAGTTCAATTAACTTGGTCTGCCAGTCCCGAAACGGATGTGGCCGGATATACTATATTCCGTTCCTCTTCAGCGGGTGGCTCTTACAACACGATTGCACGTAACGTAAAAACGACTTCTTTTGTAGATAATACTGCCACGACAGCCGGACAGTACTTCTATACCATTAAAGCTGTGGACAAAGCTTTGAATCACTCTGTATATTCTACGGAAGTTTCTGCAACGACTACAGGAAATCATGATTTGGTGGCTCATCTTGAGTTTGAGGATAATACTTTAGATAGTACGATTAATCTAAATCACAGCGCATCGTATGGTGATATTTCATATCCTACTGGTAAGATAGGCGCAAAAGCAATTGGACTAAGTGGTACAAAGACATTTGTACAGCTTCCGGCAACTGTAGCCAATCAAGAAGAAATGACTATTGCAACATGGGCTTATTGGAGAAATACTACTAGCGGACAACATCTTTTCGATTTTGGAAACGATGCTACGGAAGGCCTGTTTTTAACTCCCCGTTCTAGCTCTGGCTTATTGACTTTCACGATTAGAAAAAATGGGGTAGAGCAATCGGTGAGTGCTCCTTCCATGTTAGCCCGATTTAAATGGTCGCACGTGGCAGTTACGTTAAGTGCATCGGGAGCACGCATCTATGTTAATGGGGTATTGGTGGGTGAATCGAATGCTATCACGATAACTCCAATGGATATTCAGCCTGTGTTGAATTATCTCGGTCGTAGTCAGTCTTCTTCCGATCCATTTTTCTATGGTTATCTTGATGATTTCAGAGTTTATAACTATGCATTGCCGGCAAGTGATGTTGCGCGACTTGCAGGAATTTATCCTGATGCCATATCAGAGGTAGCAAATGATAGTAAAAATGGTTTGGCATTATGGCCATCGCCTGCGGATGATGTGTTGCATATAGATTATTCTGCAGGGAGCAATAATAGTTTGTCAACTCTCCTAGTATACGATATGGCCGGCAAAGTAGTAATGAGCAAAACTGTTAATTCTGCTAATGATACTGAAATTAATGTGTCAAGCTTGTCGTCGGGTAAGTATATATTGAAGTTAACAAATAAGGAAAAAACGTTGATGAAAGAATTCTTCATCAAACGTTGAAAATCGTGATTGCATGTGGTTTTCCTAATAAATATGCGGGAAATAAGAGTGCTGAAGAATTTGTCGCGTTTCAACGATATGAAACTCAGCTATACCGTAAGTATAAGGAATTCTATGGTTATGTGTTTTTCATCGCAAAAAAGATATAACAAGAAGGACTAATTTCAGGAAGTGATAAATTGATGCAGGTCTTTCAAAATTTGATGCAGGGCATTTTTAAAAACAAGCTCAGCTTCTTAAAAAAGGTGCTGAAGTCTTTGAGCAAACATGCTGAAGTTCCTTTTGGAAGATGCTTAAGTTTCCTTTGGAAGATGCTGAAGTTTTTTGTGCCTTATCATTACTTTTGTGCTCTATACATAGAAACTTGAAAACATCTTTCATCCTTCAGCTGTAGTATAACTAGTTGATTATCAGTTTTAAAATCCTGAATAGTTCGAAACGCGAAACTATTCAGGATTTTTTAGTTCAACTTTCTTGAGCTGCAGGCAAAAGGGGGAGTGTTGTAAAAACAAAATAGGGCTGAACGATGGCTGAAAGATTTTTTAGGATCTTTCAGGGTTTATTATCGTGTATTCCAATATGTTATACGTAAATCCTGAAAGGCTGAAGGGTTTTTCTACAAAGTATTTTTTCTTCTGTAAATCGTCCTAATCCAGTCTTTATTTTCGGAATACCCGGGTTTTCTTAACAATGACATCTTGCAACGGACGGTCATTACTGTCTGTGGCTTGTTGGGTGATGCGTTCTACTACCTCTTGCCCTTCAATGAGCTGTCCGAAAATGCTTACTGTGCCATCGAGATGTGGAGTTCCGCCTTCTGTTTTATAAGCCGCACGTTGTTCAGGAGTAAGGTGTATTGGCCCTTCTGTTTCAAAGCGACGGTCGGCAATGGCACGGGCACGTTCTTTTTGAGCAGGGGTAACTTGTGCCAATACTCGGCGGCGGGCTTCGAAGAGAGCGGTAGAGGTCAAGGTATCTGATTCTACAGGAACAGCAACTCCTTCTTGACTGAGTACCCAAAGAATTGCTTGGCAATAAAGTTGATTGCGAAACCAATCGTTCATACGAGCTTCCGTGCGATCTAACTGTTCGTCGGTGAACTTTTTACCTTGTACTACGCACCATTGCGTTCCGGCAGAACCACGTTCGGGATTCACATCGTCTCCTTCTTTGGCATCAATTAGTGCTCCTTTGCGGCAAAAGTATTTCGACAAGATTTCGGCAGGTACTGTATAGCCTCCATCGGCATCCCCATAAAGTATGCCGGGCTTTTGCGCTTTGCTGGTAGGATCACCTCCCTGAATTAAAAAATCTTTTATTACACGATGAAAGAGAGTGCCGTTATACGCTCCGCTTTTGCAGAGTTTTACAAAATTGGCATAATGTAGTGGGGTATCCTCAAAAAGTAAAAGGGTGAAATTACCTTGATTGGTGACCACTTTTACATACGTATGAGGGCACTCACTCATCTCTTTTATCTCTTGAGCAGCTGCGGAAGGCATCAACCATCCCATAGCACATAGCGCAATGGCTATCAAAATTTTTGTGTTCATCTTGTTTTTATTCTACTTGTTTGTGTGCACAAAGATAAGTAAAATACTTCATATAGCCAGCAAGTCATTATTAGTTGGTACTGTTCTTTATCAATATAGTCGTTTTGCGGCATTTCGAGAACGGCACATTCCCATTACTTTTGCACCCTGATATACTACTAACGAATATTTGAATAATCCAATGAGTTTTAAACTGAACCTCCCACTTTTATTATTGTTATTTGCTTTTTCTATGATGGCTCAAGGAAAAACGGAACAGATTCTTTATGGAACGGTGTATGATTCCGAGCACGAGCCTCTCGAATTTGTGACGGAAAGTCACTTTACGTTGCTGGATTCTTTAATGGACTATGTTGAGAAGAACGGGACGGACCTCGACGAGGTGGTGGTGCGTGGGAAGAATTCGATACAGCAGATTAAGGAAGGTGTTTTCTCTGTTAATGTCATCGACCTTACTAAGTATGCCAATGCGACGACGGATATTAATCAAGTGCTTCGTCGTACTACAGGGGTTACGATTCGTGAAGATGGCGGGATTGGCTCTGATTTTGTATTCAAAATTAATGGACTGGATGCGAAGGTGTTTATTGATGGTGTTCCGATGGAAAACTTTGGCAGTTCGATGACGCTTAATAATATTCCTGTTAACCTTGTGGAGCGTGTTGAAATATACAAAGGGGTAGTACCTGCTTATTTGGGCACTGATGCACTGGGTGGTGCGGTAAACATTATTACGAAACGCAAGAATCGAAGCTTTCTAGATGCTAGTTATGGTTACGGCTCGTTTGATACTCATCAGGGTTCTCTTGTAGGTAGTTATACCGATTTTAAGACGGGCTTTACGCTGAAAGCTTCTGCGTTTTATAATTTTTCGGATAACGATTATACCATGTATACCGACAAGAAGTATAACGTTGTACTTGAAGCGGCACAAAATGGGAAATACGTGCAAATAGATAAAGCGAAGCGTTTTCACGATGCGTATCGTTCTGCGATGGGGCAGGTGGAGGCCGGATTTGAAAACCGTCGATGGGCTGATCGCCTGCTCTTCGGTTTGCTCTATTCTGAAAACAAAAAGGAAAATCAGTTGGGCGCTACGGTCAATACGGTAAAGGGTGGGGAATGGTCGGAAAATCGATTTATAATGCCTAGCCTTCATTACCGTAAAGATAGTTTGTTTTTCGATAACCTATATGCTGATTTGTATGTAGGCTACTCAAAAAGTACGACGCATGTACGCGATACGGCTACTTATGTGTACGACTGGTCGGGACGTTGGGCTACTACTGCCGGAACGCCTCTCGAGAAAACTCATTATAAGTATGTTTACGATAATTATATGGGTAGAATGAATTTGAATTACAACTTGCGCGAAGACCGTACGCAAAGTCTGAATTTAAGTTATAACTATAACACGATCCGTCAAAATACATACGACCTTATCGACGATGAAACGCTTGGCCTACCGGCTCGTCTTACCCGCCACATTGCCGGCCTTTCCTGGCAGGGACAGTGGTTGCACCGAAAGCTGGTGAGCATCGCTTCTGTAAAGTATTACGGAATGAATGCAATGAAGGATCTCGATGAACGGAGCTTCGCGAGTGACGGAACGGTGCTTTCGGGGGCTATCGTTACTCATCATAAGTACTTCGACTTTTTGAGCCCCAGCATGGCACTTCGCTATTCTTTTCAAGAGGATTTTGGTGTTAAAGCTTCTTTTGAGCGGGCATACAACTTGCCTGAGATGACGGCTATCTTTGGTGACGGACAGAACTATCTGGCTAATTTTGAGTTGAAGCCTGAGCGTAGCGACAATTATAACGCGGGGATTTTCTACAATACTTTTATCGGAAAGAGTCATTCTATCAATTTTGAGGTGTCCGGCTTTTATCGTCGTGCGAAAGACTTTATCAACACTCAAATAGTACAAGATAGTAAAGGGCAAAATGTATATCAGTATTACAATTCTCCGGGAGTTATGCTTTATGGACTGGAAACGGAGTTGAAATACGGGTACAAAGATCTTTTGAACATTACGCTTAACGGAAGCTACGACAAGGCGATCAACAATTGGAAATACACTGATGACACGAAATCGCAGGTGAGCCTTGTTTACAAAGAACAATTGCCCAACCGTCCTTGGCTATATGGCAATGCCGACTTTACGATTGGCAAGCGCAACTTGCTAGGTAAGGGAACTCGTATTGAGCTTACTTACTTATATCAATACATTCATTGGTTTTATTTGAGCTGGGAAAGCTTGGGCGGGAAAAGTAGCAAAAACTATGTTCCTACGCAAACGGTGCATTCGCTTGTGGCCTCTTATTCGTGGCACAACGATCGTTACAGCCTTTCCTTCGAGGGACGTAACCTTACCGATGAACGTTGCTACGACAACTTCCGCTTGCAAAAGCCGGGTCGTGCCTTTTATACGAAATTCAGGATTTCATTGATGTAATATTTATCTTAGTTATTAATTATTCAAATTCAAACTCTTATGCAATTAATGAGTACTTTTAAAGTAAAAAACGCAGTCTCCTTTTTAGGTGTTGTATTATGTACAGGGCTTCTGTTAGCCTCTTGCGACGACAGTCCCGCTGTTTCTCAATCCACTTCCACAGAATCTGCCGAATACGGCATCTGGGTAAATATAAAAACGGATCAAGAATACAGCTATCTGCTTACCGTTTCCGACTTGATGAAAGATACCGTTATCAGTCCGGTGAATTCGGGCATCGATGCAACGGGAAATATCGACGGAACGTATGGTACGTTTAAAAGCGGCTATTATTATACTCCGGTAGGTAGTAAGATTAGCAAGATGCAAGTGAAGGGTGGTCAGTTCGTAGAAACGAACAACTGCATCATCAACGATGGCAGCTATTTTAATTATATGTCGAAGACTTATTGGAATGAGCAGTTCAATGTGTTGAGCTGGGGGCAGACTTATGTAGAGGCTGAAAAGGTTATTAAGAAGAATGTCTATCGCATCAATGCAGACGATATGACTTTGCTCTCTCAGGAGCCGCTGACTTTTCCGGTGCTAGATTCGATTAAGAATCCGGATAGCCCTAGCGAGTATCTACCTAACAAGGATTTGTGGATTTCTCCTACTAGCTTCACTATAAAGAATGGAAAAGTTTTCGTAGGCTTTATGTATTGGAACTTTACGTATTCTATCCATACCGATAAAACTTATATGCTGGTATGCGATTATCCCAGCATGGAAAATGCAACGGTGCTTACCGACGACCGTTACGGCTATACTTCCGGCAGTTGGTGGATGACGAACTCTAGCTTCATAGATAGCAAAGGCGATTTGTATTTCACAACGACTACCGACGATAATAAATATACCATACTCCGCATTAAGAGCGATGAATCGGTAATCGACAAAACTTATGCGTTTAGCTTGTCCGATTATGATCTGTATGTTACGGGTTACGGTGGCTCTTACGATCATCACACCTATATAAAGGATGGCCTTGCCTTGATGGGCTCTTATATTGTGGATGTATGGAACCAAAAAGTAGTGGCTGATTTGAATTCTTATGGATTGGGAAAAGTGGAAAGTGCTTATAGTGGTGGCATACTTGTGAACGATGAGAAGCTGTATGTGGTAATAAAAACTTCCGACTCTCGCTGGTTTATCTGTCGCTATAATCCGGATGACAAGACGCTGACTCGTGGATTGGAAATCGTAGGTGGGGTAACTCAGGTGGGACGAATCGATAAATTAAAATAATCTGTACAAACTCTTTTTTCTTGCAAGATACCGGATCGCGAGATCGGGTGTCTTGCTTTACCTTTAAATTGATTGATGATGAAATTAAAACGAATAGCTTATAAATTACATTTGTGGCTGGGTTTGGCATCGGGCCTCATTGTTTTTGTAGTCTGCCTTACGGGAGCCATTTGGGCTTTTGGCATTAATGGTTGGGTAAACACTAGTGATGCACCGACATTTCAATTGGAAGGTAACCAGTCTTACTCTTTCCTTTTCCCGTCTCAAATTGCGAAATTGGCTGAAAAAGATATTTCGAGTCGTGTACCTTCTTATGTCGACTATAAGATGGCTGAACCTGTAGAAGTGGGAGTTTATTCGGATGCGTACAGTCGCACTGTATGGCTTAATCCTTATGATGGGAAAACGCTTTTGGTAAAGGATAAGGGCGCCGAGAAGGAGGGTGAGCAGGCATTCGATTTTTGGCATTTCATTGCGGCGGGACATCGGTCTCTTTGGTTGCCTTGGGAGGTTGGTCGACCCGTTGTGAACTACGGAACGCTTCTCTTTGTGCTTGTTTTGCTTACGGGGCTTGTTATATGGATTCCTAAATCAGGAAAGGCTTTTAAGCAACGTCTTCGATTTCATTGGAATAGTAATACTTCTGTGCGGCGTAAAATCTTCGACCTTCATGGCGTGTTGGGCTTTTATGTTACTTCTATCTTACTGATTGTTGCTTTTACGGGAATGGTTTGGGGCATTGAATGGTGGTCGAAGGCGACTTATAAATTTACTAGTGGAGGCAAAGATCTGGTAGAATGGAGCGTTGCCAAGTCGGATACCTTGCAGAAAGCTTCTACCTTTACTATTGAAGAAGGGGTGGATCGGGTCTTTCAGAAATTAATCACCGCATACCCTCATGCTTACCGTATTCGGATTAATTATCCGGATATTGCAGTAGCTTCTTCTTGCATTGAAGCTACTGTATATCCTGATAAAAATACGTATTACAATTCCGATAGCTATGCTTTCGATCGCTATTCGTTGAAGCCGATTGCTCTAAACGATCCATACCATACAAAGTATGCCGAGGCTCAGTTTGGAGATAAATTACGGCGTATGAATTACGAGATACATACCGGTGCTATTGCAGGCACTCCGGGCAAGCTTTTAGTATTCTTTGCTGCATTGATAGGTGCTTCTTTGCCTGTTACGGGGCTTTATCTTTATTTGAGAAAGAATAGAAAGAAGCGACGGAAGTAAGTCAATGGAAGCACAGCAGTTTATTTCTTTGCTTCTTTTTGGGCTTCTTTCTGAGCTTTTTCTTGAGCTTTAGCTTTTTCTTTTCTAGCCTTTTCTTGCTTCTTTATTTGTTCCTTCTTTGCATCTTCCAGCTTCTCCTTTGCTTCTTCCTTTTGTTCTGCTTTTTGTTTTTCTTGCTTCTTGAAATAGCCTCTCAGTAGGAAGTTGTGTTTGGCAGCTGTCATATTATCATCCAAGCCTTTGGAGCCATTTCTAAGATTGATGATGGTTTTATTCAGATTATCTGCAATGGTTTTATCCTCAATTAAACGGCCGATAGTGCCTTTCCCATTATTTATTTTTGTCATTATTTCGGCTAGCTGCTGAGTGATAATTTCTGCATTATTGGCTGTAACTTCCAAGCTAGCTATGATTGCATCTGTTTCAACAGGCTCTGTCGATCCTAGCAATTGACCCTCTTTGGCTCTAGGTGCGTTCGCAGTTCCTTGCAAAATATTCACAAGTTTATCGCCAATAACGCCTTCTGAACCAATAGCCATGCTGCAATCTGATTTGATGAACGGCCAAACCTCTTGTTTGATATACATGTCGACTTTTACTGTTGAGTCGTTTATGATTGTTATGTTATTTACCGTCCCCACATTGATGCCGGAGAAACGAACGTTGTTTCCCACTTGCAATCCACCGACATTTGCGAAGTTGGATGAGATTCGAAAGACAGGATTAAATAAGTTCTTTTGCCTCCCAATAACAAATATCGCGATAACAAAGAGAGCTAAGCCTATGGCTACAAAAAGGCCTAGACGAATTTTAAATTTTTGAGTATGTGTATCCATAATGTTGATTATTTAAAAAAGAAATTGATAATATCATCGGTCGATTCTTCAAATTCACTTAAAGTACCTTCTTTATACGCTTTTCCATCTTTCAACATGATGAGTCTGTTGGCTGTCATGCGGGCACATTCAATGTCGTGCGTTATAATAATGGAAGAAGCGTTATATTTATGTTGAACTTCGTTGATGAGTGAGCTTATTTCGTCTGATGTAACAGGATCGAGCCCTGTGGTGGGCTCATCATATAAAATGATCTTAGGATCGACAACAATGGTTCGTGCTAAGCTGATTCGTTTGATCATTCCGCCTGAGAGCTGTGAGGGCATTTTGTCCAAAGCATCCAATAGACCTACATTTTCTAAAACTTCCTCTATTTTGGCATCGATCTCTTTTTGCTTAAGATAGCTTTTAACTCTTCGTAATGGAAACTCTAGATTCTGTTTTACGGTCATGGAGTCGTACAACGCTCCACTTTGAAATAGAAAACCTACTTTCTTGCGCACTTCATCCATGCGCTTATGGCTTAATGTGGTGATGTCTTGATCGAAAACTTTAATGGAGCCACTATCTGCTCTCAATAAACCGATAATACATTTTATTAATACCGACTTTCCGCTTCCGGACTTGCCAAGTACTACTAAATTTTCACCATCATAGAGATTTAAACAAAAATCTTTAAGGACTTCTTGTGTACCAAACGACTTTCTTAGATTGGTAATCTCGATAACTTTTTCTTTCGTATCTGTTTTCATACTACAAGCATATCAGTAATTTGTACCGCAATCATATCGACTATTAAAATAAGTAGAGATGCTAACACTACGGCTGAGTTCGCTGCTTTTCCTACGCTTTCTGTTCCTCGTCCGGCATGATATCCTTTATAACAACCTACTAGTCCGATTACGCCTCCAAAGAAAAAGGTTTTTATCACGGCTGGTAATAAATCAATAAATTCGATATGCTTAAATGCTTGTGAGAAAAACAAGACAAAGGATACATCTCCTTTTAAATTAACGCCGAACCAACTTCCTACGATGCCAAGTCCATCGGCATACAGAACTAAAAGAGGAATCATCAGCGTTGCTGCCAGCACTCTAGTTACAACTAAAAACCGCATCGGGTGGGTAGACGAGACTTCCATGGCCTCAATTTGTTCGGTTACTTTCATGCTTCCTAGTTCAGCACCCATTCCGGAAGCCACTTTTCCGGCGCAGATAAGAGCGGTTATAACCGGTCCCATCTCACGAATTAGCGAAATAGCGACCATTCCGGGAAGCATGGTTTCTGCACCAAAGTTTGAGAGTTGGGGACGGGACTGAACGGTAAGTACAAATCCCATGATGAAACCTGTAACCGAGACCAGGGATAGTGATTTATATCCGATTGCAAAACATTGATGAAGAAACTCCCGAACTTCAAACTTACGCGAGAAGGTTTCTTTTACAAAATTGGTTACAAATAGAATCACATCCGCAAAATCAGCTAAAATATTATTCATATTAACTGCACTTAAGATCGCACTTTCGCTTAACCTTATAGTTTGATGCTGTGCAATCTCTTTTGCTTTCGACACAGGAATATTAATTTTCATTTTATGGCTAATTTTTGGCGTTGTATTCTTTATAACAACGCTTTCGTAAATAAATAATTAAATCAATAAGAAACAGTGAATTATGTGATTGTTTTGACTGGAAGTAGCCTATAACAATGTCTTAAATGAATTGGTTACAAAGTTAAGATTTTTTTTCAGATTAGGGCAATAAAAACAGAAATTTTATGCATAAAGTTGTTATACATAATCATTCTAAAGAAGGCTTTTTGTTAGATCTTAAAAAAAACGCCCACAATCGACTTGAAAAAGTAATTTTTCTGTTAATATTACATTCCTTTTTTCTATATTTGCACAAACAAATAATCTCATTCATGAAGAAAAAAATATTATTTATCGCTTTTGTTACCTTGTTCTTTCTTGAAAATTCTGCTTTGCAAGCTCAGAATTATACGAAATTATCGCCTTCTACTTCTTTGAAAATGCATCAGTGGAAGGATAAATTAAGTACTAAAGCTTTGACGCTAGATAGCACGAACCTCGTTATAGAATATATGCCTGCTTTTGTACAGGTAAACTCGGAAGAAGGATGGGAAGCTCTAAAAGTAGCTGGCTGCCGTATACGAACGAAGGCAAAAACGATTGCTACGGTTGATATTCCTTATAATAAAGTGGAAGAAGTGGCTAATTTGGCGACCATAAAATATGTTGATTGTGCAAAGCAAATGAAAATAACAAATGTGCCTCTCGACTCTGCGGCTCTTTTTTCGAATGCATTGCCTGCTTATGCAGGAACAAATCTTTCTATGCCTTATACCGGAAAAGGAGTGATTGTTGGAATTGTTGATACGGGGTTTGATTATACGCATCCTACTTTTTATAATTCTACGGGTACTAAATATCGTGTTAAATATGTGTGGGATCAGCATAAAACCGGCACCTTTGGTGAATATGAAACAGAGGCAAAGATACTGGCTGCGAAGTACGACTTAACAACGGAGTTGCATGGTACGCATGTTGCAGGCATTGCCGTAGGAAGTGGGTATACCACTAAGTATAGAGGAGTCGCTTTTGAAAGTGATCCTTATATTGTGGCTACCACGATGGCTTCGGATGCTATTATAGATGGTGTTGCAAAAATTTTTGCTAGTGCAATTCTTTTAGACCAGCCTTGTGTGATTAATCTTAGTCTGGGATCTTTTGAAACTCCTAGAGACGGTACGAACTCTTTCGACCTAATGATGAATGAGCTTACAGGGCCCGGGAAAATTGTGGTTGCAGCAGCCGGTAATTCGCAGTTGGATTCTATTTTTGTGGAAAAAGAATTTTTGAAAAAAGATACTTTGTATACATTTAATAAGCCAATGTCTTCTTCTGATAAAGAGTCGTATCTTGGCTTTTGTGGCACTCAGGTGGGAGCTGCTTTCTCGATTAGCGCTTCGGTGTATAATCGTGCTACAGGGAAACTCTTGACTTCTACTCCTTTTATATCTTCTACTTCTACTACTTCATCTTCTTCGTATACGCTTAAGTCGGGAATTAATAGCTATTTAATTCAATTTTCCCCTGCGTTTTATCAGCATACCGGCAAATATGGAATGGAGATTTATTTAAAATATCCGACCCAAGATGTGAGCTCTAGTGAAGCTGTTTTACTGCGGGTTGTTTCTTCTTCCGGAAAAGTGAGAGGCTGGAGCTTGAATGAAAATTCAACTTTTAGTGATCTTCATTTAGGGCTTCCTTATATGAATGGAAGTACGCAATATTTAATTGGTAGTCCTGCTGATGCGGATAGTGTTATTGCGGTTGGAGCCTATGCTGCTCGCCTTTCTGTTCATGATATTTATGGAGATTCATATTCTTTTGCTAAATATGCGAAAGGACGAGGTGAAATCGCTTCTTTTTCTTCTAATGGTCCTACGATGGATGAACGCATTAAGCCTGACGTTTCGGCTCCCGGCCTTTTACTCTATTCAGCGTATAGTTCTTATTACGAAACAAAGGATTATGAGCCCAAAGTTCAGCAAACCAGTTTTAATGGGAAAACGTATGACTGGGTGGCCATGTCGGGAACTTCGATGTCAAGCCCTTATGTGACGGGTAGCATTGCGTTGTGGCTACAAGCAAATCCTACCCTTTCGCCTTCACAGATTAAAGCTCTGTTAAGTCGTACAGCCGTGCAGGATAAGGTAATGGGATATCCGAATAATACATGGGGTTATGGGAAAATCGACATTTATAAGGGCTTATTGGATATTCTGGGACTACCTACTGACAGTAAGGAGATTACGATTGAAGATGCTGTGACGATATATACGGATGGTGTTGCAGGGTCTTTTCATATTCGCTGGGTTGAAGCTCCTGCCGCTTTTACGG
>Ga0302170_10000787_pt1 | contig 12464 bp, 11 predicted proteins | sample I_Fen_N2_1_FD_193492 | JGI IMG/M metagenome (GOLD analysis project Ga0302170, IMG submission 193492) | Peat permafrost microbial communities from Stordalen Mire near Abisko, Sweden - I_Fen_N2_1 | ecosystem: Environmental > Terrestrial > Soil > Wetlands > Permafrost | place: Sweden: Abisko...
ATAGATGCATTTAATGCTAGAAGATTCGTTTGACTAGAAATACCCAATATAATATCTGTAATTGTTCGCACTTCTTCTGATTTACTTTTCAACTCAACTGCAGCAACCTTCATATTCTCTCCAGAAGATATAGCAGTCTCAGCATGAGTGCTTAACTGATTCATGGCATTCACACCCTCCGAAATAGTTTGGTTGGAATCCTGCGCTATCTCAACAATATCGCCTGTCCTAGCATAGGTTTCATCAATCACCTGCTGGATCATTTTAGTCATAATAGTCTGTTGCTCTACAGTTTCAGCTGTTGAGGCGGCACCAGAAGAAATCTCCTTCATGGAATCACAAATTGTTCCTGTCGTATGTGATACATCTCCTAATGATTCCTTAATAACTAAAACATCAGTTAGAACTTTCTTAGCAGAAGTAACAACTTCTTCAGCCATTTTTCTATTTCTTGCCGCTGATTCTTCTACTTTTTCACTATACTCAGCGAAGAATTTTGAAATTAACGAAACAGATAATATAGCAACGATACCAGTCAGAATACTAATTAAAGCTTGTATCGAAATAAATTCTATAATCGCATCAAAATCTTCTGCTTTAATAACTGTTATAATGATTTTTATCACATTAATCAAAATAAAATATAAACTGCATAATATAACAACTTTCTTATCCAAATATAAAATAAAAATCAGTAACACTGGTATCATATACGGATAGGGAGTTCCTATCGCATTGGTAAATAAAATCATAAAATATATCACTGAAAAAGTTAATGCTGTATAATATAATAGAGCTTTGGTCTTTCTTTTAGTAATATATATAATGATTTGACCTATATATACAACAAGTACCGCAATAATTGGAATAATGCTAATAATTGGATTTAATTTTGACTTCGTCAACTGTGACATCAATCCAATTACTAAAAAAATGCTTGTAAAGGTTATTGTTGTAAATAACACCTTATTTGTACGTAAATACTGTTTCTCACCCATTGTATTTCCTTCCTTGATTACATTGTAGCGTCTATTTATTTGTAATTATATAACAATATGGTGTTAAGTCAACATAGTTATAACTTTAATACACCACTACACCCCAACCTAACTTATCATTAGCTGCGTTCTTAATGAATATTGTCCAGTTAATACTCTTATTTCTTGCACCTTTATCATTATATTTTCTCAACTTTAACTCCTAATTTGTAGCATCCATTATTTTACACCTTGCTTTTTTTATTCCATCATCATCCAGGATCCTACCACAGTTCTAAATAATTATAATAATCCCAGATTTCTTTTTTGTATAATAATATACCTTTAATTTAAAATTTTTACAATAGGCCCCTTGTCTCAATAAAAATAAAGGTAACTACGGGGGACGCAGTTACCTTTTAGGGGAGTATAAAAAATAAAAAGGATTCATAAAAATATTTTAAATATTCTTATACTTTTATTATATATCAAGCATTACGGTAATGCAAGTATTACAGTGCACTTTTTTAAAATTATTTTATAAAAGTATCAGTCATAACATTTGTACTATGTTATGTTTGATAACAAATAAATAGCACCGAGTAATATTTCATAAAATCTTGACAATATTTAAATAATAACAAAACCCCAAGGATATACTCTGCGAGGGGTTTTGTTATTATTTAAAAAGAGATAGCGCTGAAATCTTTTGTTAAAAGTGACATTTATTTCTTTTTATTGTTCTTAGTAACTGTTATTACTGCACACAACATAATTATGAAAGTAAATAATTCACTGTATGAAATCATATACCTCACTTCTTTCATTTTAAAATAAAATTTTAGAGGATTAACATTCATAGCTATCTCTTATTGGCTATTTATTTTTTTTACTCAGACAACCTTTGTTATATTATATGAAATTTATTTTAAAATATGACTAAGCTTGTACATATTTTTCTTAGAATTCAATATATTCTTTATATTTCATCCATTACCCTTCAAAGTCAAAATTGTCATGACCTTCGGCAAAGCTAGGTATTGACAATAAAGTTAAGATATAATATAGTAACTAAGGTTAGTTTGCTTTCGTGGCTCAGGTGGTAGAGCGACTGATTCGTAATCAGTAGATCGAGGGTTCGAGTCCCTTCGGAAGCTTCTCAGCAAGCAGTCATTAATGTAGTAAAGTTTATGCATGTGGCTGCTTTTCGTATTTTATCCCACTATAAAAGGGGAACTTATAATGAACTATAAGAAAAGATTTTCAAGCAAAATAGAAGTCATACTTTCGGTTCTGGTTGTTGGTCAGATTGTAGTTTTAACCGTATACCACCTATCGCATAAATGACGGGTATGATCAATTAAAAGAGATTAAAACTGTCATTGATAATCAAGGAATTGGACTAGTCAATGTCAGACACAAATCTTGAAAATAGCAATTATACTGAAAAAATAGCAATACTTACCCAAGCAGATATCTTTGAAAGCCTTCCTAATTACTACAAGGAACATGCTGTATGAATCGATTCTTTTTCATACCATGACTATAATCTTTATGAGCTACAAACCAACCGATTTGATTATATTTCTGGATTCCCAAAAAGTGACAGAAGTATAAGCCTTGATTTTCCTTATTCTTATATGCATAAAACACAGAATGCAGTCTTAGATGATAATGGAATTCTTCACTCAGATAAAACTTCCGGAACCATTCTAAAGGGTACAGTTCAAGCTTTAAAAGGTGAATATACAGTCATATTGCATTACCGTATGGAAAACGGAATCGAAGGATCTGGTAGGATGAATATTTATGAAAATGATCAAATACTCTCTTCCATACAGTTAGAATTCGGCAAAACACAAGCCGTCATACAAAATATATCAATTCAAGATACCAAAACACTAAACATCTCGATTGACCTTACTGAAGGAACAATCATTGATATTGAATCTATAGAATATAAAAGAAAATAACACGGGGTATCTAATCTTCTTTAGATACTCCACCATTTCTCTTCTCCTTAGAAATTCCACCCGTCATATGCGAAACTTCGCATTTTAGAAAGCTAGCTCGCTTTATGGAATCTTCCCCATACTTATTACGAATATTATCAACCGCCTTATCAAGTTTTGAAAGCTTTTCATAATTGTTCATATTGAATAAATCATACTGACGAAAGCACTCTTTCGATACTTTACTCGATTGCACCCCAAGTTGTCTAATAGGTGTTTTTTTATCCCATAATTCAAGAAATATCTCACAAGCTTTTTGATATAATTCATTAGTGACATTCGTTGCACTTAAAAATTGCTTCTGATGCGTAGAATAACCAAACTCACAATCTGTAATAGAAACGGCTAAACAGGAAGCTTTAACATCATCTACTCTAAGACGCGAAGCGACAGTCTCGCACAACGAAAGAATGACTTGCTTTGCTGTATCGTAATCTGTAATGTCAATTGCAACCGTTATTGAATTCCCATACCCTTTATTAGACTGATGTTCCGTCACTATTGGAGTGGAATCATAACCATTCGCATAGTTATAAATCACCTCCCCCTGCTTCTTAAAATGACTTTTTAAGATTATCAAATCAGTATTCGCCAATTGGCCAATTGTTTTTATGCCTAAGTTGCCAAGCTTCTTCTGTGTAGAACTTCCAACAAAGAACAATTCTCTTACCGGCAACGGCCACATCTTTTCCTTGATTTCATCCGGAAATAATGTATGAACTTTATTGGGTTTTTCAAAATCACCTGCCATCTTTGCAAGAAGCTTATTACTAGAAATCCCTATATTAACTGTAAATCCCAGTTCAGAATATATTTTGTCTTTCAAATTATTTGCAGCAACAATAGGATTCCCATATATATTTTCGGTTCCTGTCATATCGCACCACACTTCATCTATTGAATACTGTTCAACATTCGGTGCGAAACCCTTAAGCAGTTCTATAAATGCCTTTGAGGACTTTACATAAACATCAAAATTAGGTTTTACAATGATTAGATCTGGGCACTTTTTTCTTGCACTAGCCAATGGCTCACCGGTCTGAATATTGTACTTTTTAGCAGACGTCGATTTTGCCAAAACAATCCCATGCCGTTTTTCCTCATCTCCGCCAACCACAGATGGAACATCTCGCAAATCAATAGACTCACCAAGAACATCCACTCTATATGCGGCTTCCCAGCTAAGGAATGCCGAATTGACATCTACATGAAATATCACATTTTTTGATTGATCCATAATCTCGGTTTCCCCCTATATCTGTTAATGTCTCACATTAGGTTCGATATATTTTGAACATTTGTTCGTCTTTATTTTATCAGATTATATGGTATTTGTAAATATACATATCTCGCACCAACACCCTTTTATATAGCAAAAAAACCTATAGCAAAAGACGTTTATCGTCCACGCTATAGATTCCATTATATACAATTTTATTTATTATTAAAATGTGTAACCCTTCTTTGGAAGTGATGCAAGAATAGCTGCCCCAAATATTACAAGAACCACAATATATATTACAATTACAATTAATAACAGAATCAAATTTGCTTTAAAGTAATTCGATTTGCTCTTTTTCTCTGTACTACTAAATGCCCAAATAAACATCAAAAAGATATTCACACAAGGAATACACATAAGTAACATTGTAACAAGCCAATCACCAACCGACATAGGTTCTTCTAATTTTGACTGATCATTATATTGTACTGGTTGATTATTATATTGTACAGGTTGTTGATATCCTGGATGCTGAACCGCTTGTCGTTGGAATGCTGGTTTTTGAATCACTGGTTGTGGATTTTCTGGTTGTTGATTTTCTGGTTGTTGATTTCCTGGTTGTTGATTTTCTGGTTGTGGATTTTCTGGCTTCTTATCTACTTGCTGTTGACTGGTCTGCTGCTTACAATTGCACACCTGTCCTTCTTCTAATTTCGCTCCGCAATTTTCACAAAATGCCATTTTATTTCCTCCTCATTGGTTTAAACTCCTTTTATACTAACATATATTACCATTCATTTACAAGGGCTTTATACTAAAAGGATGTATATGAATCAATGTTTTTAATTTACTTTTTAATTGACTTTCTATATAGATTCTAGCTTTAATATAATTTCAACAAATTATTCAGTAGGTTGTTTTCTCTATAAATCATTGGTGGTGTAGATGGAAATACTGTACACATTCTATATACATAATAAGTAATCATAGCCACACAAATGCATCCAATGATTGGGTTAATCCACTTCATTTCTTTCCCAACTACATATCTTGTATAAATGAACCAAATTCCTAATATAACCCAAAAAAGTGCAAATGGATTTAACGCAAATGACCTTCCCACTTGTCCTGTTAATAGGTAAAAGATTGATCTAGTCATACCACATCCAGGACACGGAAGCCCCGTAGCAATCACCATAGGGCAAAAGGCATAAAATACTTCATTGGTTAATGAAAAATAGATTACAAGGGCGATGATTGCCCACTTAAACTCAAGGATATCTTTCACTATTCGTTTTTGAATTGCTTGAAGCTTTGTAGTTAGTTTCATCTTTTTCTCATTTCCGCATTTGTTATTCCTTAAAATCTTTCCTGGATATATTTTATATTCTTTTTTCCGAGAATACAAGTATTATGTTTACTCAATGTTAATCCTGCAAAATCAGTTCAATTCTTTCAAGCTGATAATTAAAAGCATTCACGTGAATAATTTTCTGAAGTATAATAAATGCAAAACGCACAAAAAAGGCAAGGTCAAACCGAAGTTTGCTCCTCACCTATTCTAATCTGCTTAATTTTTTATGTCCTAAACTGTAACGATGATACCACCTTCATTTGCATACATACTGCTTACGCCAGCCGTATCCATAATAATTACATCCTTAAATTTCATCAATTTAAGAATTTCACTTTTAAAATATTCAGCGCGTTCAGAACAATTACAATGTGCAATTGCCAAAATCTTTTCTTCACTGTCAACTGTCTTTTCTTTAATCAATACACTCAGCTTCGCTAATGCTTTATTAATACCTCTAGCCTGATCAAGTTTAACGATTTTCCCGCCTTCGGCTGACATTAATGGTTTAATATTAAGAGCGCTTGCAATAATTGCCTGAAGATTTGTCAATCTCCCATTTTTCCTCAAAGTTTCAAGAGATTCTAGTACGAAATATGTTTTCATGCCTTGTGTGAACTCTTCAGCGATTGCAACAACTTCGTCAAATTCTAATCCTTGCTCCACTAATTCTTTTACTTTCATTGCGATAAGACCTTCTCCACATGATGCAGACATTGAATTAAATATATGCACATTATTGGTTCCGCCTTCTTCTATATATAAGTTGCGTCCAAGTTGTGCGCTGTTGTAACTTCCACTTAATTCTGCTGACAAAGTAACTACATATACATCTACGTTTTCTCCAACAAAATCCTTCATATAACGTTCAGGTGATGGGCATGCCGACTTAGGACAATTCTTACTTTCACGTACTTTTTTCAAGAAATCTGCTTGATCAAATGTCTCATCATCTATTATACTATAATCATCTACCATTAATGTTAACGGTGCAAATGAAAAATGATCATCCTTTGCTAATTCTTTGGGTAGATCACAACAACTATCCACTACGATTTTATAATCCATTACTATTTCCTCCGTTAATCAGTTCAATATCATCTGGTTTTCAATACTATGTAACAATATCATATTTTTCCATATTTGTGAAGCGCTTTTTCGTAGATTTACAAATAATTTTTATTTTTAACATTGCTTTTAAATGCAGTATTCCCTATAATACATTTAAGATAATAAATCAAATATACAATATTTTTATTACTATATAATTAATCTACTTGGAGGTCTAAATGATAGCTGTTAAAATCAACAATATCAAGGATTTTATGACAAAACTTTTAGTGAAAGATACATTTGATAAGCTATATGTTTCAGAGGCTACGATTACCACATATAATACCTTCCAAATGAACGGTTTGATAAATAAGAGTTTCTATACATCTGAAGAACCAGAATCGAATGATAGTGCCGAATATTCACTATGGAAGAAACTTCGTCCTTTTTGCTTCGAATTAATAAAAGGAAGCAAAACCCCTTCATTTTTAAAAATAATATTTCTTCTGGCTACTGAAGATATTACAAAACTCATTGAAACAAATAATTTAGGATTTACTTTGGATGATATTAATGGTCTTGTTTTAAATATAAAATATTCCGAAGGAGTAATCACCTGTATCACCGGCTCTTCTATCAAATTATTCACAATGGATAAATCTCTTGAGCATGCATTTGACTCATTTGTAAAGCAGTTTTTATCCCAAAACAATATTGATTTTGAGGAACTTTAGAATCGCCATTGTTAGCACTCTTTGTGAATGAGTGCTAATTTTATCTTGACAATCTAATTTAAGCGTACTAATATATGAAATATAGTTTAAAATATATATCAAAGGAGTAATTTATAATGAAAAATGAACATGGTAGTCTTTCAATTAACAGCGAGAATATTTTTCCCGTAATCAAAAAATGGTTGTATTCCGATCACGATATTTTCTTTAGAGAACTTATTTCAAATGGTTGTGATGCAATAACAAAATTAAAAAAATTAGAAATTATGGGTGAATACAATGCACCTGATGATCAGGAATTTAAACTTTTAGTAAAAGTAAATGCAGAAGATAAAACGATTAAATTTATTGATAATGGTATTGGTATGACTTCTGACGAAGTAAATGAATACATTAATCAAATCGCTTTTTCTGGAGCAGAAGCTTTCCTAGAAAAATACAAAGATAAGACAAACGAAGATCAGATTATAGGTCACTTTGGTCTTGGATTTTATTCAGCATTTATGGTATCTGCTAGAGTTGCTATTGATACACTTTCATTTACAACAGGTGCTAAAGCTGTTCACTGGGAATGTGATGGCGGTACTGAATATGACATGGAAGATGGCACAAAGGAAACTCCTGGTACAGAGATTACGCTTTACTTGAATGAAGATAGCTATGAATTTGCAAATGACTATCGAGCACGTGAAGTAATCGAAAAATACTGCGCATTTATGCCTGTCGAAATTTTTCTTGAAAAAGAAAACGGTGAACCCGAATATGAAACAATTGACGAAGCTGATGTAACTGAAAAAGATACTGTCATTGAATCAATCATTGAAGAAGCCAAAACAGAAGAAGTCGAAAAAGAAGACGGTACAAAAGAAACTACTGAAACAGTCCCAGCTAAGAAAAAAGCAAAAATCCTCAAAAGAGCAGTTCCTTTAAATGAAATTCATCCTCTTTGGGCAAAACATCCAAATGAATGTACTGATGAAGAATACAAAGAATTTTATCGTTCTGTATTTAAAGATTACAAAGAGCCATTGTTTTGGATTCATTTGAATATGGATTATCCATTTAACTTAAAAGGTATTCTATACTTCCCTAAATTAAATAATCAGTATGAAAACATGGAAGGAACAATTAAGTTATACAACAATCAAGTATTTATTGCTGATAACATCAAAGAAGTTATTCCTGAATTCTTACTCCTTTTAAAAGGCGTTATTGACTGTCCTGATCTTCCACTCAATGTATCAAGAAGTGCTTTACAAAATGACGGATTTGTTAAAAAGATCTCTGATTATATTACGAAGAAAGTCGGCGACAAACTTTCAGGTATGTACAAGACTGAAAAAGAAAGCTACGAAAAATACTGGGATGATATCAATCCATTTATTAAATACGGCTGCTTAAAAGATGAGAAGTTCTATGAGAAGATGAAAGATTATATTATATTTAAGAATCTCAATGGAAAATACCTTACAGTTGCAGAATGCCTCGAAGAAAACAAAGAGCATCATGAAAACACTATCTTCTATGTAACAAACGAAACTGAACAAAGTCAATATATCAATATGTTCAAAGAAGAAGGTCTAGATGCTGTTATTCTTACACAAACTATCGACCAACCATTTGTTACACATATCGAAGGTAAGAATGAAAAGCTGAAGTTTTCTAGAATTGATGCAGACTTATCAGATGTCTTCAAAGAACAGACTACTGAAGACGAATTAAAGGGTCTCACTGAAAACTTAGGTGAAATATTTAAAAAAGCATTAAAGAATGATAAGCTTGAAATCAAAGTAGAGAAGTTAAAAAATACTAATATTTCATCTATGATTACACTTTCGGAAGAAAACAGACGTATGCAAGATATGATGAAGATGTATAATATGAACGGCATGGATCCTTCTATGTTTGGTGGTGTTGGTCAAACACTTGTACTGAATGCGAATAACAGTTTAGTTCAATATATTATGAACAATAAAGACAGCGAAAACATTAACATGATGTGTGAGCAACTCTATGATCTAGCATTACTGAGCCACGCTCCCCTTACTCCAGAACAGATGACAAAATTCATTGTAAGAAGCAACGACATTATGTCTCTTCTTTCTAAATAATTAAAAAAATAAAAATTGTTCTTTTCAATTAAAACAGTTATAATATTAAGAGTTAGTGTATATAATTTACACTAACTCTTTTTAATTTCTAAATCAACAAATATTTATTTGTGACATCAAAAAAATAGAAAAGATGAGGGAGAATAATGGGGAATATCAAATCAAATGAAACAATCACAAAGGGGGATACAACTTCTTCAATATTAAAAGAATTAATGAGCTATGTAAAAATAATTGTATTTGCAATCATTATATCGTTTATATTCAATAATTATATTATTGTAAATGCACAGATTCCAAGTGATTCCATGTGCGATGGAATTAAAGAAGGGAACCGTCTTTTCGCCTTTCGATTATCTTATGTTTCCTCATCACCCCAACGTGGTGATGTTGTAATTTTCAAATTTCCAGATGATGAAACCCAATTTTTTATTAAGCGAGTGATTGGTTTACCTGGTGACGTCGTACAAATCAAATCAGGTGTTTTGTATATTAACGACGTAGTTTATAATGAGGATTATTTAAAAGAACCAATGATCGGAAGTTTTGGCCCTTATTGTGTTCCAGATGATCATTATTTTATGCTAGGTGATAACAGAAACATTTCAAGAGATTCAAGATTATGGGAAAACAAATATGTTTCCAAAGATAAAATCATTGCTAAAGCCATCTTGAAATATTATCCATCCATGGAATTTATCGAATAAAAACATTGTTCTTTTTTTTAAAATAGTCTATAATTACTTAATTCAGTTATTATTGCTTATTTAGATTTTAATTGGTTTTATAATACGAATACCGCAATTAACTTTTAGAATATACGATTCGTATTTCTATTCGTTAAATTTTGCATGAAAGGTTTATACCATGACGACTAATAATGAATACGACGATTTAGAAGAAATAGAGATAGCTGAAACTAACCAACCATCTTTTGAAAATAATAACAATGATAGAAAAAGACAAACTGGCAATAGCACTTTGAGGGAATTTTTAAGCTATGTCAAAATAATTGTAATTGCCATTGCCATTGCATTTATATGCAATCAATTTATTATTGTGAATGCGAAAGTCCCTACTGGTTCAATGAAAGATACGATTATGGAAGGAAACCGACTTATTGGTTTTAGACTTTCCTATCTTTTTTCTGACCCTAAGCGTCTTGATGTTGTAATTTTCAAATACCCTGATGACGAAACTCAGAATTATGTAAAACGTATTATTGGTCTTCCCGGCGATATTGTAGTTATCAAAGAGGGTAAAGTATATGTCAATGATGTAATGTTGGATGAACCTTACATCAAAGAACCTATGGCAGTCAATTCTCAAGTATTAACTTATTCTGTTCCGAAGGGATGTTATTTTATGATGGGTGATAACAGAAACAATTCACTGGACTCTAGATTTTGGAAAAACACATATGTAGCCGAAAACAAAATACTTGCGAAAGCAATTTTTAAATACTATGATTCACATATTGTATTTGAATTAATCAAATAAAGATAAAAAGATTTAAGCGGGTTTACCACTTAAATCTTTTTTTATCTCTTTTTTTAACATATTTGTGGTATTGCCATATTTACATTTTCTATACTTTCATTACCACGGATGCTTTCCATTTAACCAGCCATTTCTCATCCAATAGCTTTTATCAGTCATATTCCCATTATTTGATTTTTGCATCATCCCCATAATATGAAATACGACTTTTAACTTTATTGGTGGTTTTGACTTACTGATTTTTCTTATTGTCTTTTTTACAATGTCTTCTATTTTTTTATCTAATACTATTCTAATTTTAGATGGTACGCTTTCCCATGATGCTGCATTTACATTTTGATTAAGCTGATAAATAATGGGAACTCCCATCCAAAATAACTGCTGTTTTAATGATTTTGTAACTTTATTTGCTCCTGATCCTGCAGCGGTTGAGATCACAATAGCAACCTTTTCAAACATATTTTTTCTTGGTCTGTGTGGCATCCACATATACGCAAGATGGTCAAAAAGAGTCTTTAATTGCCCTGTCATTTCAAAGCAATAGGTGGGTGAATCCACTATGATCACATCCGCATTTTCCATGGACTTTGCAATTAACTGCACCTCTTTTTCATGTGGGCAAAATTCTTCTCCCTTATTCATACAGTTATAACATCCTACACAATATTGTGGAGCATCCTTAGGCATAAAATACTCGTCAACAACACTCTCATTATCAATTAATTTATTTTTTATCATCTCAGATATATGATAAGTACTACCCTTATGCGCCTGACCATGAATAATTGTAACCTTCATAAAACTCCTATCCGTCCGCTTTAGCGGACATTTGAATCAGGATTGTGAAAATAGTGTTTTTATTTTCACATTGAATATATTTTTGAAAACTGTATCACATGTTTGGAAATATACTGAATCGCTTCCTCTTCTTTTTCTGGCAAGTGATCGTATTTATTTAAAAGCACAAAAATTGGTGCATAAAAATGCATTGCCATAATATAAGGATCACATTTCTTAAAAGTACCTTGTTCCATCATTTTTTTAAATAATTCACTTTGGAAATTAATAGGACTATCTAAAAAGAAATCTTGAAACATTGAGCCTGCCTTACTACTTCGAAATTGTTCTATTGTAAGTAGTCGTCTGAATTTTGCAGCAAAATCATCTTTAAGAAAATACAAAAATAGATTTGTAGCAATTTCAACCAATGTTTCCTGTGTTATTTGCATATATTCATCCGCAACAGACTGCACTTCTCCACTTGGTACTTGCATTCTTTGAATTGCATCATTGTATCTTTTTGACATTTCATCAAGAATGCCATCAAAAATATCTTCTTTACTACTAAAATGTTTATAAAGAGATGCAGCCTTTATTCCTACCGCAGCTGCGATGTCACGCACCGAAGCTCCGTCATATCCTTTTTTTGAGAATAATGTGAGTGCTTCATTTATAATAATTCCTTTTGTATCCATTACTTTCATGATCAATCCCCCTTCAT
>Ga0302170_10000791_pt1 | contig 12427 bp, 7 predicted proteins | sample I_Fen_N2_1_FD_193492 | JGI IMG/M metagenome (GOLD analysis project Ga0302170, IMG submission 193492) | Peat permafrost microbial communities from Stordalen Mire near Abisko, Sweden - I_Fen_N2_1 | ecosystem: Environmental > Terrestrial > Soil > Wetlands > Permafrost | place: Sweden: Abisko...
CTTCATTCCCCCAGTTGAAACTGGGGGTTATGAACAGTTAATCCCTACAGGATTGAGACTCTTGTTTAAACAATTAAGTGCATGGATTTTGAACACTTGAATTTAAAGACTTTGCACATCAAATCAAAAATGTATTCTTATTTTACTCTACATCATTTATATAACAGTTTTTCAGCAGACCCTATTTAATTCCTATTGCTTAAATAAGATTACAGGCTGCTCAATTTTTGCGAAGACCACAATAAAATAGCAAACGCTGCTATAAAAATGGAGAAGGTCGCAATAATTTTGCGAACGCCGCAATAAAAATGGAGAAGGCCGCAATAATTTTGCGGAAGCTGCAATAAAAGTGGAGAAGACCGCAATAATTTTGCGGACGTCGCTATAAAAAAGAAAAGCTCGCAATAATTTTGCGGAGGCCGCTATAAAAGTGGGAAGACCGCAATAATTTTGCGAACGCTGCAATAAAAGTGGAGAAGACTGCAATAATTTTGCGGAGGCTGCAATAAAAGTGGAGAAGGTCGCAATAATTTTGCGGAAGCTGCAATAAAAGTGGAGAAGGCGGATAAACATTTGGAGAAAACTGTAAAAACATAATCAATATATTTTTCACGCATGAATTAAACGGCTGAAAATCGGAATCGATTTTCAGCCGTTTAATTTTCAAAATAATCAACATGAAAATTCTGTTTTGAATGTCCGAAAAGAGACAATAATTACAACAATAATACTTTTAACTTCAAAACATCTTTAAATCTCATGTATAATCATTTAAATAGCAACATTGATGTAGCTATCATAATTAATTCACTTACATTTGCGAGAAGTGAACTAATAGTAGTTCAAAAACATTATAACCAAAAAGCTTATGAAACTCATAATAATATCAAACCGACTTCCTTTAAAGGCTTCGAAACTGGACAGCGGTGAATTTGAATTTTCACGAAGCGAAGGTGGATTGACGACAGGACTTGATTCGCTCGAAATGGATGTGGAAAAACACTGGGTGGGATGGCCGGGTGCTTTTGCCGAAACAAGCGAAGAACAAGAAAAAATCACAAAGCATCTGGATGAATTCAAGTTTCATCCCGTATTCCTGACTCCCGAACACATTCAAAACTATTACGAAGGATACAGCAACAATATACTCTGGCCATTGTGCCATTATTTTTATTCATTTGTAGAATACGAAAATAAATACTGGGAAACCTACAAAAAGGTTAACGAAATGTTTTGTCAGGCTGCCATCCCTTTTATTGAGCCGGGCGACATAGTGTGGGTACAGGATTATCAGTTAATGCTGCTCCCTCAACTATTACGAAAAGCTATTCCCGAAATCAGCATCGGATATTTTCATCATATACCTTTCCCTTCGTACGAACTTTTTCGGGTACTACCCGAAAGAGACCAACTACTGCAAGGTTTGCTGGGTGCCGACTTGATTGGATTTCACACCTACGATTATATGAGACACTTTGTGAGTGCCTGCGAAAGAGTATTGGACTTACAGTTTAAGCTGGATCAGGTGTCGCTCGACAACCGAATTGCTTTTGTAGATGCTTTCCCAATGGGCATTAACTACACACTCTACTGCGATACACCCATGCTTCCGCAAGTGCAGCAAAAGGCATTGGAACTGAAAAACAGCTTTGGCCCTCATAAATTAATCCTGTCGGTGGACCGGTTGGATTACAGCAAAGGAATTATACACCGGCTAAAAGGTTTCGCACTGTTTCTGGAAAAACATCCTGAGTACAAAGAAAAAGTATCAATGGCTATGATCATTGTTCCTTCGCGCGACAAAGTAGATCGGTATGCCGATTTAAAAACAAAGATTGATGAGCTAATCGGGTCTATTAACGGTATGTATTCAACCATTAACTGGACTCCAGTGTATTATTTCTACCGTAGTTTTGATTTTGAAGAATTGGTGGCCATGTATCACATTGCCGATATTGCGCTGGTAACCCCGCTTCGCGACGGGATGAATCTGGTGGCGAAAGAATATATTGCAGCCAAACGCGAAGATCCGGGAGTACTAATCCTTAGCGAAATGGCCGGAGCTGCCATTGAACTGACCGACGCAATCATAGTCAACCCGAATGATATTGAACAAATAGAACGTGCCATTCTGGAAGCTTTGGAAATGCCGGAAAAGGAACAGCTAAAAAGATTAAAGGCTATGCAAAAAATTGTTGCCAAACAGACTGTAAACAAATGGGCCGGTGACTTTGTAACTGAATTGAAGGCTGTAAAACAAAAAAACAATGATTTAAATACAGAACGACTCGACGAAGATACGTTCCTCAAAATTCAATTGGATTATCGCACTGCTAAAAAAAGATTATTTATTTTAGATTACGATGGCACCTTAGCCGGATTTAAAGGTCGGCCTGAAGATGCAGTTCCAACAAAAGAATTAATGGGAATATTGGAGAAACTGTCCGATAACAAGAAAAACAAGGTGGTGATTAGTAGCGGTAGAAATCAGGCAACGCTTGAGAAATGGTTTGGAGAAATGCCAATTACCCTTGCTGCCGAACATGGCGCCTCCTACAAAGAAGACGGAGCATGGCATAAAAATCTGCCGTTAACTCAACCGTGGGATAATGAAATTGTGGATATCATTCAGTCATTTGTTGATAAAACACCGCGTTCGAAACTGGAAGTAAAAGAGACGGCTCTGGTTTGGCATTACCGCAATGTAGATGGTTGGTTGGCATCCATACGAGAACAGCAATTGTTGGTTGCACTTATTGCTCCCTGCACCAGACAGAATTTACAAATTATGCGTGGAAATAAAGTGATAGAAATAAAGTCGCCTTACCACAATAAAGGTTCGGAAGTACGCAGGATATTAAAGAATCAAAGTTTTGATTTCATTCTGGCCATGGGCGATGATACCACGGATGAAGATACGTTCCGCGAATTACCTAGTGAAGCATATACCATCAAGATAGGTGCCATTTCCGAAATAGCCCGCTACAATTTACGTTCGCAAACCGGTACGTTGCCTTTTCTGAAACGGCTTGATGAGGACGAAGCTGGGAAGTAGGAGATTTTGTTGAATGGAGCAAAGAGTGTAGAGAAAAGAGGAAAGGCAAAAGATTAAAGAACAAAGAGCAAAGAACAAAGACGATAGACAATAGACGATAGACGATAGACAAAAGACAAAAGAGCAAAGAGAAGTCGTTTTGACTTCTCTTTGCTCTTTAATCTTTATTGAGTATTTTCAAAGCTTCGGAGAAGCAATATTATACTATCATTAAAAAGTCCGAGCAAACTTCATTGTAACGCACCTCCCAAAAGTCTATTGTCTTTTGTCTTTAATCTTTGCTCTTTAATCTTTGATCTTTGTTCTTTATTCTTTATTCTTTGCTCTTTGTTCTTTAATCTTTGTTCTTTGTTCTTTAATCTTTGTTCTTTAATCTTTGTTCTTTAATCTTTGTTCTTTGTTCTTTAATCTTTGTTCTTTAATCTTTGTTCTTTAATCTTTGTTCTTTGTTCTTTAATCTTTGTTCTTTAATCTTTGTTCTTTGTTCTTTAATCTTTGTTCTTCAAGGTTTAATAAACCTCGAAACCTCTTCAGCATCGGCAAAAAGGCGGGCTGTATTAATTAAAGCCAGGTGTGAATAAGCTTGTGGAAAGTTTCCCAACTGACTTTTTGTTTCAAAATCGAGATCTTCGCTAAACAGACCAAGATTATTGGAATACGTAATCATTTCATCAAACATAGCACGTGCCTCTTCCTGACGATCGATGACAAACAATGCCCGGATCATCCAAAAAGTACAAATGGTAAATGCCGATGTAGGCACACCAAAGTCGTCCGTATTATTATATCGAAACATCAGACCTTTATATCGCAATGAATTGTAGATAGCTTCAACTGTTTTGCGGTAACGTTCGTCCTGAGGTGTTATAAAGCCATAAGTTTCCATCAACAACAGCGACGAGTCAAGGTCTGTATTTTCATAAGTCTGCGAAAAACTCTGAATTTCTTCTTTCCACCCTTTGGCTAACACATCCTTTTTAATAGCTTCGGCCACTACCGACCACCTTGTAGCCAAATCTTCTTTGTAAAGTAACTTGGCAATACTTACAGCTCTGTCCATAGCTACCCAACACATAATCTTCGAAGACACAAAATGTTGTTCGTTTCCACGAATTTCCCAGATACTTTTATCCGGCTTTGCCCAGTCGTCGGTCACTGTTTTCGCCATGTTTTTCACTACTTCAAACATGTCTTCTATTTCGTCCAACGTACCCGGAAAATAACGATAATACTGATAAATAACGTCCATCAGATAGCCAAACGAATCGTTTTGTTTTTGATGATAGGCATCATTACCAACCCGCACCGGGCGCGAATTTTTATACCCGCTCAGATGTGGTAGTTCTACTTCTGTCAAAACCCGCTCGCCGCGAATTCCATACATGATCTGAAAAGTATCGGATTTTGTTTTAAGAATATTCTTAATGAAATTCATAAACCGCTTTGCCGTGCCCTGATGACCTACAAACAATAAGGTTTCGATGGACATAGATGCATCGCGAAGCCAGCAGAAACGATAATCCCAGTTTCGGGTTTGCCCTATCGACTCCGGCATGCTGGTTGTCAGAGCAGCCAACACAGCGCCCGAACGCTGATACGACATCAACTTCAACACCAGTACGCTTCTTTCTATAATATCGTTGTAGAGCGTGTATCTTTTTGAACGGTTAGCCCAGTTCATCCAGTAAACCCGTGTTCGCTGAAACTCTAAATCCACTCGGTTGTGATCAATTTTGATCAGTTTTTGATTATTGGATAACAGTAAGAATTCATCCCGAATCAGTACAAACTCATCGCCTTTCAGAATTTTTTCAAAATCAAGTCCGGAATATAGATAAATCGAATCAATTTCGTTTTGAACCGAGAATACCTTCACATAATCCGGCTGCATCTTATAGTTCACCTTGTCGCGCGCATAATTCAATGCCGGACGAAACTCCACCCGAAAGCGTGGAGTTCCATGTTTTAAGCGGATAAGTCTGTAAAGTTCGGGTGGTTGAAAATATTCCTGTTGTTGATCAATGCGATATAAGGGCATAAAGTCAATGACTTCAAAACCACCTTCGATGGAATTAAAAGTAGTTGACAAAATATTGGTATGCTCAATGTATTTTTGCGAAACAGTATAATGACTATCGACAACAAAAGCAAAACAACCGCCTTTATCCTCATCTAATAACTTTGCAAAAATGGAAGGTGAATCAAAATCCGGAAAGCAAAACCAGTCGATACTTCCTCTATCGGAAATCAGAGCGGCTGATCGACAATTACCAACAACACCATAGTTGAAATGATCCATATTTTAGCTTTATAATTGAAATACATATTCTATCAAACACAAAGCTAAACAATTTGAACCAATAATGTTATTTTTAGAGCCAACTTATAACAAACTTAGTTCTTCATTCGCGAACAGAGCTCCCGGTACACTTTGTCGTACGTTGGCGTTGCAATACCGTTCTTTTTACCCAGTTTCACCACGCTTCCTGTGAGTCCGTGAACTTCGGTATTCTTTCCGGCTTTAAAGTCGCTGTGCATTGATGCCGTGGTTTCAAACGGCAGTTTTTCCAACTGATGAACCACTTTGTCAATCACCGTACGATCAATTCCGGCTCCTTCGGCATTGGCTACCGCCAGCAGTTCTTCCAACACGCTTATTAAAGTAGATTTTCGGGTTTCATCAGTTAGTAAGGCACCAAAACTAACATCGAAATAAGATGTTAGTGAAGCCGTAGCAGAGATAAAGAAAAACTTAGTCCAGATTACATGCATAATGTTCTCGTGATAATAGGCATCTATATCCGCAGCTTTCAGTAACTTTTCGAACGCAAGCAAACGCTGGTCGGTTTGCTGATATTCATAGCCAAACTGAAACCGGTGGACATTGCCCGAACTTTCTACCACACCCGGCGCATTCAACCGGCCTACAATGTAACAACAGCCCTGCCAGACTTCTTTACCCGGCAACAGTGCACGTATACGATCCGAATTATCAATGCCATTCAATAGAGGCAGAATCACCGTTGATGCTCCAACCATCGGTTTTATCTGTTCCACCGTACTATCCAAATCGTAACTTTTCGGAGTCATGATTATATAATCCGCCGTTCCTATTTCCGTCACTTTATCGGTAGCCAGCGTTGGATGAACCTGAAAAGTTCCCGTTTCGGTAATCAGTGTCAGGCCATTTTCCTGCATTTTTTTCAGATGCGCACCACGTGCCACAAAATAGATTTCAACGTCCGGATTATCGGCATACTTTTTTGCCAGCATTCCACCGTAATACCCTCCTACTCCACCAAGTCCTACAATTACTATCTTTGTTTTCATATCATTTTATACTTAAAAACTAAGCGCAAAGTTAACCCTTTTCCAACGGAAATCCTAACCTTACGGGGCAAACTATGTAATTTGTAAAGTTGCTCAGCGTACAACAAAAAAACGCGCAACCCACAGAAAGACTCCTGCATTGCGCGTTTTCATTGAGTAAATGGCAATTTACTGTTTCTTTTTCAAAATCAGATACTGAAAAGTTTGCAGGTTGGATTTCGCATAAGTGTTCATCTGATCCACCGTGTCTTTGTACTGAGTTGCGTAGTTTCGGGTATCTTTGTTTTTGTATTTGTAAAGTCCTTTCGATCCGTCTGTTTTGGCTATCAGCAACCAGTGATGATCTATTACACCATATTTATCGTCGGCATTAAAGAAAATGTAGGGACGTTTTTCGCTAAGCAGATCAATTCCCAATGTATTGTTGGCATAAGGCTGTTTCAACAAACCCATAATAGTAGGGAATATATCAATTTGTCCGGCCATACAATCAAGTGTTTTGGGGCTTTTGATAATGCTGGGAGCATAAAACAGCAGTGGTGCGTGGTTATAGTCCAACGCTATGTCGTAGGTATTATCCATCGGTGCTCCATGATCGGCAATAAATACGAAGATGGTATTTTTGAACCATTTTTGTTTCGATGCCATTTGAATAAACCGACGGAGTGAATAGTCGGCAAATTCGGTAATCTGCTTTTTTTCTTCCGTGTTTCGGGCTTTGAAATAGTCGGGTATATAATACGGACCATGATCGCTGGCGGTCATAAACGTAGCCACAAAGGGTTTCTTTTTTTCATTCAGCTTATTCAATACCGGTATAGAGTATTCAAACAAATAATCGTCCGGCACACCCAGTGTAGTTTTTATCTTGTCCAACGGATAATTGGCCTGTGATATAACTGTTTCACAATCGTTGGCTTTCAAAAAGCCCTCCACATTATCAAACTGTCCGTCGTGTGTGGTGAAGTAAGCGGTAGAATATCCTTTCTCTTTCAGGGTACTGAACATGCCGTGGTATTTCATAATAGCACTTTCTTTCATCGGGTGCTGACGATACAAAGCAGGCATCGAAAATATGGAACTGAAAATACCGTTGAAGGTATGAATACCGGCTGTGTATGCGTTGTCGAAATAATAACCCTGATGCGAGAGACTATCCAGAAAAGGTGTGAGATGATCTGTATTTCCGCCCCGCTCCATTTTAGCAGCACTCATACTTTCCATGATTACCAGCACTACATTGTATTTGTTGGGCTTTACCTTGCCTGCGTTCCGTAACCGGAATAGAGGCAGATTTTTGTCCGGATGTTGTATGTCAAGGTATCGTTGCATATTAGCCACGGCTTCCTTGTCGTCCATCAGAGTCACGGTTTTATTACGTTCTTCCTTGCTATCCAGGTAACTTCTGATAAGTGTAAAGTTAGGATTCAAGCCCAACTGATTCAGAAACGGATTGTTGCAAAAATAAGCAGTACCAACGCGTATCGGCGATTTTTTTTCAATTCGCCCGCGGATACCCACAAAGATAAGCCCCAAACAAAGTATATATAATCCTATTTTTGGAGCCAGACCCAGTGACGATGTTTCGCGTGAATTGGAAATGATTCGTTTAAAGGCTTTGTAAAACACAAATATGAAGAATATAAACGGAACCATTATAAGCCAATAACGCGGCTCTTCTATCACCATTTTAAACACAAACTTAGGACTGTCCAACCACTCAAAGCCGGTAATGGTAAAGCGGGAAAAGAATTGTTTGAAATAAGGAATGTCGATGGCACAAATCAGAAACGCAATGGAGAAAACAATATAAATGAAATAAAACAGCACCTTGTTTACTGTCGGGAAAGTTCTTTTGAAGAACGAAAGAACCGCCAGTATGAAAAACGGTAAAATAAGAACATAGCCAGAAATAACAAGGTCGAACCGTATTCCTATGAGGAAAGCTATGAGAATGTCAGCTTTGTCAACCGAAGCATCTATTCTGTCTGTTTGGGTGATAAATAATATGAGGCGGAAAAAAGAGAAGATGGCTAAAACCGTCAGATATAGTTGAAAAAACTGGCGTATAGTTCTTGGAATGCGTTGTTTGAAGTTCATGATGACACCTGATGTAATACAATCTTTTTGTAATTAAACTCAATAGTTGAATTCGAGTTACAAAGATAAAACATCCATTGAGTTTAAGAAATTTATTCATAACAAAAATGTCATCAAAACGTAATAATAAAATATGCCGTCCCGGTGCATTCCGAAACAGCATATCTATTTAGTTGAAAATTACCCTGTCACTTATCTGTTCGGGGTGAACGATACAATGTTCTTTTTTATTTGCCTATGTTCTTATTCTTAAACGAAGAAATATCTATCACATCCTGATTGTCGTTGTCGAACGTGATATAAACGCTGTCGCCCAGGTTAGTCAACGGGAAATCATTCGATATCTGTGTAGAGCCGATAAAAATTTTCGGAAAGTTCCGCAGTGTGAAGTAATAGTAGGTGTTGCCGTTTTTCACATCACCATTTATGCGGGTAATAACAGATTTGATCAGATTTTTCTCCGTTTTGCTTTTTGTACTGATCTTATTGCCCGACTGGTTAAAAGCATTTTTATAAGCCATCAGTGCTTCGCGCAGACTATTGCCAACACCCACAATGGTATAATCTTCTATGGCTACCATAGCATACATTTTTACCAGCCCACCATTGTCTTTCAATGTCATCACATAGGTAGGAATATTGTTGATATTATACGGTATCGGCATAGAAGCCGAGAAACCTTTTTCCTGTACTTTGCCTTTTGCTGAGTTTTGGGCAGCATTTTCGGTGGCACCACTTTGTTTGTACCACACCGCCTTTTTCGTACGCGTGTTTACCAGCACAAAACCTACGGTGGACTCATCGGCGCCTACCGATGTCAATCCGGTATACCAATAAGCATTATTATCTTCACCATATACCATCGAAACCTGTTCGGTAATTTTGAGTTTTCCTTCATTGGAAAAATTCCAGTAACCTTTCACGTAGTTGCCCCAATCGTTTAGTTGTGTTTCAATAAATTCTCCCGGCTGAATACGATCTACCCATTTCGGAGTATTGTCAACAGAATATTCTTTTATCTCGCCGGTCTGAGCATTTACAATCACTGTTCCTTGCGCTTCGTCGCCCGCAAAACCAATCGTCTTTTTGTATTTAGTCACTACCCAGTAAGGCGTTCCCGCATCATCAATTTCAAATGAATAATCGGTTAAACCTACATTCCAATACCCATGGAAATATAAATAGCGTTCCAGATTATCGAAAAAGTACGCTTCCGATTGATATTTGATGTATACTTTTTTACCTCCTATTTCCTGAACGAGTTTCACATCGCGTTCGTTGCAGGCATTTACCATTACGTATCCGTTGGTGCCTTGCATGTTTTTCTGCCATTTGAAAAAGCCGGAGTGTAACAATGGAGCCACCCAATACAGATCGTTGTTCACTTTCTGTATATTAAATGTACCCAGTGTGACCTGACTTCCCAGTGCCGACTGCGACCCAAGCACTTTGTCGCCCAGCAATTGTGCCAATGACTGATCTACCACTCTTATCTTCTCAATAGAAATTGGTAGCATATGGTTGGATAAGTTGGATTCCGTTTCTACTTTTCCAATCAAACCGCGATACTCATTGGTGCGAAGCAATGCCCAGCTGGTGAGTGCCGGAACTACCGTAATATATACAAACAATACGGCCAACAGAATAAACGATATAGTGCCGGGTTTGCCTATTTTTAGTTTAGGAACATTGTTTTGCCCCTGAATAATGCTGAACGGATTATTCAACAAAATCCAGATTCCAATTAGAATCATGAGTAAAACAGCAAATCCGGTGAATCCGTAATTTACTGTTGGCAGTTGCATATACACCAGCACAAATGCGGCAATCAGAACAAAAACGAGATTTTTGAGCTTTTTCATTTTTAGTATAAATATTTATTTGTTGGAGCTGTAAAGATACAGGTTATTTCTGAAAGTTACTTCTTGTGAATAACGTCCTGATAATACCAACAAAAAAGAGGAACGATATATTCCTCTTTTTGTTATCAATAAACTGTAATTAGCATATCATGTCTTTGTCATGCCTATCATAATCATGACCGGAATGGCAACAATGTACAAAGAAACAATTACAATGGTCAAAATGCCGAAGAACACAAATAACCGTTTCAAATTCTTTAGTCCCTCATCCAACGCTGCCTGATCATTATTTTCGAATGCAAATTTGATTTTGTTTCCAAATTTCATCAGATTAAATGATGGAAAGAAATAAAGTATTGCCATTATTAAATACATAATACCAACCATTACAAATGGAAAATGGAATGGGAGGTTTTGAAAGTCCGAATATTCATTCTTTATGGTTGATATTACAAAAAGAACAATGCCAATAACCACCAGTATAAAGATGAAGATATAACCCATTACAGCTAAAAAGAAGCCCCACTTAGCCGACGTTTTTAAATACGATTCTGTTTCCGCCGAAATATCTAGCCGCGGACTTGCTGTTTGTTCTTTGTCAATAGTTTCGTTTATCATGATAAATATTAATAATGAGGTTAATATTGACTAATCGTTTGTGCAAAGATAAAAAATATATTCGCTAACAATATGTTTTTCTGGAAGAATTGAACTTTTTTAGAGATAATAAAATCCGATTACCGAAATTTTTCTTTAATTCATTCGTAAAAAATTCGTCTAACTCAAATGAATGTCGTAATTTTGCACTCGCTTAGAAATTTCGATAATCAAACTATATTATGGCAGAAAAAAAATTGAATTTATTGGCTGATTTTCCACCCGTTAGTACTGAAAAATGGATGGAAAAAGTCACAGTCGACCTCAAGGGAGCTGACTTCAACAAAAAGCTTGTTTGGAAAACTAATGAAGGTTTCAACGTGATGCCTTTCTATCGTGCTGAGGACATTACATCCCTCGAAACAAAAGATTCAGCACCTGGTGTTTTTCCTTATGTTCGTGGAACTAAGGCCGACAACGAATGGCTTATCCGTCAGGACATCGTGGTAGAATCAGCAAAGGATGCCAATGCCAAAGCATTGGACATTTTGTATAAAGGTGTCAACTCACTCGGTTTCAAATTGAAAAAAGATGAGTTGAGTGCAGGTTATATCGCTACTTTGCTAGAAGGCATTGCTGCCGACTGCGTAGAACTTAACTTTGGTATTTGTGTTAGTGCAGCTGCCAGTCTGGCAACTATCCTGACCGATTACTTCAAATCTAAAGGTTACGATCCAAAAGCACTGCAGGGTTCTATCAACTTCGATCCGTTGAACCGCATGTTGCAAACAGGTAAAGAGCTTACAAAAGAAGAAATTGTAACAAAAGCAAAAGCGACTATCGAAGCTGCTGCCGGTTTACCTTTTTACCGTGTAATTGGTGTTAATGCTACTACCTTAAACAATGCCGGTGCCTTTATTGCTCAGGAATTGGGTTATGCGTTGGCTTGGGGTAATGAATATCTGTCGATGATGGTGGAAGCCGGAGTAGATACTTCATTAGCTGCTAAAAAAATTAAATTCAACTTTGGTGTTGGTGGCAACTACTTTATGGAAATTGCCAAATTCCGTGCTGCACGTTTATTGTGGGCAAAGATTGTTGATGCTTACCAACCCGTTTGTAAAAAAGACGACTGCAAAAGCACTGTAAACGGAATTTGCAAATGTGCAGCCAAAATGCGCGTTCATGCCGAAACATCTACTTTCAACAAAACAGTTTTTGATGCTAACGTAAACATGCTTCGTACTCAAACCGAATCGATGAGCGCTACCTTGGGTGGTGTAAATTCATTGACCGTTCTTGGTTATGACGTTATTTACAAACAAGCCGATGACTTTTCGGAACGTATTGCCCGTAACCAACAATTATTATTAAAAGAAGAATCTCATTTCGATAAAGTGACCGACCCTGCTGCCGGTTCATATTATATTGAAACATTGACTAACGAAATTGCTGCTCAAGCCTGGAAATTATTCCTTGAAGT
>Ga0302170_10000792_pt1 | contig 12427 bp, 12 predicted proteins | sample I_Fen_N2_1_FD_193492 | JGI IMG/M metagenome (GOLD analysis project Ga0302170, IMG submission 193492) | Peat permafrost microbial communities from Stordalen Mire near Abisko, Sweden - I_Fen_N2_1 | ecosystem: Environmental > Terrestrial > Soil > Wetlands > Permafrost | place: Sweden: Abisko...
TCTTGTAGTATTAGCAAAAGAGAAAGGAATTGCAGGTGTAACTGTTTATCGTGGCATCATGGGTTATGGATTAAGCAGTACACGCATTAGCTCATCGCGATTCTGGGAACTGACAGAGAAGCTTCCGGTGGTGATTGAAATGATAGATAAAACAGAAGTTCTGGATGCATTTTTCAAATCAATAGAGAATGATCTAAAATCACTCTTAAAAGGATGTTTAGTAACTATGCAGCCAATTGAAATAAAACTTCAAAAAACAGGAACTAAAACAAGGCCTGATTAAACCTACATCGTGAATGGAAACAATAGACATTCTTAAAATAATTTTACCCGCTTTAATTGTATTGTTGACAGCTTATCTGCTAATTGACAAATTATTGCGTAACGAAGAGAAAAGACGTAATTTTGAATTACGCAAGAATAGCTTATCCACTGTTACTCCTATTCGACTAAGAGCATACGAAAGATTAGTACTTGTATTAGAGCGTACGACACCTGCCATGTTGATATTGGATGTTGCTAAACCTGGAATGACCAACATGGAACTTCACACTCAATTATTAGCTGGCATACGGCAAGAATTTTCACACAATCTATCTCAACAGATTTATGTGAGTAATGAAATATGGACTTGCATACGTGGAGCTCAGGAGAGTTTACTTCGACTGGTAAATACCTGCGCATCGCAATGCAATCCCACGAATTCAGCGAATGAGCTTTCTGAACGAATTATTCAGGTTTACAATGCCAGTGATCAAACACCTACTGAAATGGCAATTGAATTACTAAAAAAAGAAGTACATTTATTTTTTTGATTACATTTGATAATTTCACTTTCCGGCATAGATTTAAAACAACATATTAAACTGATTATTCATTGAATGAAAAAATCTATTTTTATAGTTCTTCTGTTTTCAATTTTATTGAATTATTCATGTACCTCAGATGAAACATGTACTCAAACAAAGTATGTAAAATTGACAACCAATTTTTACCATGTTCATTACAATGATACAACAAAGATATACACAACATCTACATTGAGCGTAGATAGCTTGACAGTACAGGGATTGAAGCTGGATACTTTGACCGGTCAATATCATTTGGTTGATTCCATTTTGTATAATAATCAAAAAAAAGTTAGTAGTATTAATCTACCTTTAAACAATAGCTCTACCCAATCAAAGTTTAGAATCAGATTTAACGCGATTGTGGATACTCTGACTATTTACCATACAAATTTTAATGATTATTTATCATTGGAATGTGGTTGTATAAAGACACATTCAATTGATACGGTGATCACGACACATCATTATATTGACTCAATTCAAATTAAAATTCACGACGTAAATACTATCAATGCGGAGAATATTCGTTTATATAATTAGTTTGCTTCTTTGCCTGTTTGTAAGTGCAGTAACAGCACAAAAGAAGAAACAAATAATCATTCCTCCAGATTCAACGCATTTGTTGAATGGATTTACGGTACATGTAGATGCTGCCTCGCTTGTTACATCAACTTTAATGAATAACAGCACATATTCTATGGAGGGCGGCATTCAATTAGACCTCAAACATAAGATATTTCCGACTATCGAATTAGGTTTTGCTGGTGCAAACAAAACGACTAACGATAATATTGGTTATAAAACCAGTGGTATGTTTGAAAGAATCGGTGTTGATTTTAACCTACGGAAGAAGAAAAAAGATTCTAAACCTACAAATAATCTGTTTATTGCAGGTTTGAGATTAGGAATGAGTAGTTTTAATTATAATGTAACTAACGTAACAATTACAGACAATTATTGGGGGACTAATGAATCCAACAATTATCTAAATCAACACACTTCGAAGATCTGGTACGAAATTGTTGCAGGAGTTCAGGTTGAAGTATTTAAGAATTTTTTTATGGGCTGGACAATACGCGATAAGAACTTGCTAAGTTCAGATGCCGCAGGTAATGTAGCACCGTGGTATATTCCAGGGTTTGGACTAAACAACGGAACGAGCTGGAGTTTCAATTACACATTAGGCTATCATTTCGGGTCTCAAAAAAAGAATTTAAAAAGCAATAAAGTTCTTCTCAATCAAAAAAAAATAATTAAACAAATAAATAACAACTAAGATTAATCACTTATGAATTCAATTCAAATTTTAAACCGTGCAGCAGACAACATTCGCATTTTAGCCGCTTCAGCAGTTGAAAAAGCTAAATCGGGTCATCCTGGTGGAGCGATGGGTGGAGCAGATTATATCAATGTACTTTATTCTGAGTTTTTAGAATACGATCCCCAAAACCCCTCATGGGAAGGCCGTGACCGTATGTTTCTTGATCCGGGTCACATGTCGCCAATGCTTTATTCCGTACTGGCATGTACCGGCAAATATACCATGGAAGAACTTGCGCAATTTCGTCAATGGGGAAGTCCAACTCCTGGTCATCCGGAAGTTGATATTATGCGCGGCGTCGAGAATACTTCAGGTCCACTAGGGCAAGGTCATACATATGCTGTGGGTGCAGCTATAGCCGCAAAATTTCTAAGTGCCCGTTTTGGAGACATCATGAGCCAGACTATTTATACTTTTATCTCCGACGGTGGTGTTCAGGAAGAGATTTCACAGGGCGCCGGTCGTATTGCCGGTTACCTTGGGTTGAACAACCTGATTATGTTTTATGATTCGAATGACATTCAACTTTCAACTGAAACAAAGTCAGTAACAAGTGAAAACACAGCTCAAAAGTATCTGGCATGGGGTTGGAATGTTATTGAAATTAACGGGAATGATGCAGTAGAGATCAGTACAGCTTTAAAAGAAGCCAAGTCAGAATTACACAAGCCAACAATTATTATTGGTAAAACCATCATGGGTAAAGGGGCACTAAAAGCTGATGGAACAAGTTTTGAACGTAAATGTTCTACACATGGTACACCATTAAGCGAAAGTGGAGCTTCATATGTTGAAAGCATCAAACACCTAGGAGGAAATCCTGACAATCCGTTTGTTATTTTCGAAGAAACGAAAGCATTATATGCAAAACGCGCAGAAGAACTAAATGGAATTGTAAGTAAAAAATATGCTGCAAAAGCTGTTTGGGCAAAAGAGAATCCTGAGTTAGCAAAGAAACTTGATTTTTTCTTTTCCGGTAAAACAAATATAAACTGGGATGCAGTTGTACAAAAGCCAAATCAGTCTACACGTGCTGCCTCCGCAACCGTTCTAGGTGAATTGGCTAAACAAGTTGAGAATATGGTGGTTGCCAGTGCCGACTTATCGAACTCTGACAAGACCGATGGTTTTCTTAAAAATACCAAAGCATTTACAAAAGATGACTTCTCAGGTGCTTTTTTACAAGCCGGTGTTTCTGAGCTAACCATGGCTGCTATTTGTATCGGTATGAGCTTACATGGTGGCATTATACCAGCCTGTGCTACATTCTTTGTTTTTTCCGATTACATGAAGCCTGCCATTCGTATGGCTGCACTGATGGAACAACCCGTAAAGTTTATATGGTCGCATGATGCATTCCGCGTTGGTGAAGATGGACCTACCCACGAACCTGTTGAACAAGAAGCACAGATTCGTTTAATGGAGAAACTAAAAAATCACAAAGGACATAATTCAATGTTGGTATTACGTCCAGCTGACGTAGAAGAAGGAACTGTAGCCTGGAGAATGGCTATAGAAAACACCAGTACTCCAACCGGCTTGATTCTTTCACGTCAGAATATCGTTGATCTTCCTACAACTTCAACTCGTAAGATTGATGCTGTACAAGCTCAAAAAGGGGCTTACGTGGTGGAGAGTGATGATCACTATGAAGTTATTTTGGTTGCTTCTGGGTCTGAAGTTTCAACCCTTTATGAAGGGGCTGCATTACTACGTGCCGATGGCGTTAAGATACGACTGGTTTCTGCACCTTCCGAAGGTCTATTCCGAAGTCAAACAGAAAAATATCAGGAAAGCGTTTTACCTAAAGGGGCAAAAATCTTTGGTTTAACTGCCGGCCTTCCTGTAAATCTTTTAGGACTTGTAGGAACAAATGGTAAAGTTTTCGGACTTGAATCTTTTGGATTTTCTGCTCCCTATAAAGTACTTGATGAAAAATTAGGATTTACAGGTAAAAATGTATACGAACAAGTAAAAGCAATGCTGTAAATAAGAAAGAAAAAAGAAGAGGTAAGAGGTAAGTAAATTGTTTACCTGATTTACTTACCTCTTTTTTTTTGTCTCTGACTCCTTACCTCTTACGTCTTATTTTCTTACTCCTGTAACATGGATATTATATCAATTATTATTATTGCCATTGGTCTGGCCATGGATTGTTTTGCAGTCTCAATAAGCAAAGGAATTAATGTAAAAGAGCTTCGCTTTTGGATGACATTCCGAATGGCTTTTCTGTTTGGATTGTTTCAGGCCCTAATGCCATTAATTGGGTATCTGCTTGGCGTTGGATTCGCCGGATATATGAAAACCTTTGACCATTGGGTAGCTTTTGGACTGTTGGCGCTTATTGGCGGTAAAATGGTATTTGAAGGATTGAAGCCATCTGATCCTGATTCAGACGAAACTCCAAACCCGTTTAAATGGTCGTTATTACTTTCACTTGCATTGGCAACCAGCATCGATGCATTAGCAACCGGCATCATTTTCATCCCTTATTCCAGATTAATCTGGATTGCAATTGCCATTATCGGAATCGTCAGTTTTATTTTCACTTTTATAGGAATGTACATTGGCGTTCATTTTGGTCGGAGGTTTCATATTAAAGTTGAATTATTAGGTGGAGTTATCCTTATTGGCATTGGCTTAAAAATATTAATAGAACATTTAACCAGTTAGCAATAACCAATTGGCGATAGAGCAAACACATTCTAAAGTGCTTTTTAAAAGCTTATAAATTTAAAACAAGTAATGTTCCACCTAAGTTGGGAAACCTATTGCTATCTAACTCAATTATTCATTTCCAAACAAATACTCAGTTTGTTTGTTTCAGTTTAAGTCTTTACTCTTCCTGGTCTAATCACAACAATCATTTTCTTTCATCTTATAATTGTGCGTTATGATAAAAGGTTCTTTTTTTATTCTGTTGTTCTACTTTCTGGGCGAAATGCTCAGCCTTCTCTTCCAGGGATTTATTCCGGGGAGTGTACTCGGCATGATATTGCTTTTCTTTTGTTTATTTTTCAAGATAATCAAACCGGAAAATGTAAAAAGTGTATCAACTGTTATTACTAAAAACATGGCGGTATTTTTTGTTCCGGCAGGTGTGGGATTGATGGTGTATGCCGAGTTGCTTTCTAAATCTTTATTCACCATTCTTGCTGCAATTGCAGTTAGTACGGTACTTACCATTGCCACTGTAGCACTTATGCAGGATAACTTTGAAAAACGTCGCGCAAAAAGAGGAACCAAATTATGAATGATATTTTAGACCAAATCAGGCCAATAATCAGCAGTGAAGTTTTTCTGCTTATGTTATCCATGGGTACATTTCTGTTAGGTGTTCTTATTTACAAGCGAACCAAAATCACCTTATTGCAGCCACTTCTTATTTCGATGGTTATTATCATCCCTTTTCTGAAACTGACTCATATCGACTATCCTACATTCTACAAACAAACCCGCATACTGAACTTCATGCTAGGGCCCAGTGTAGTAGCGTTAGGATATGTGCTGTACGAGCAAATTGAACAGATACGGGGCAACGTAATTTCTATCCTTACCTCGGTATTTGTGGGAAGTCTGGTCGGAATTTTAAGCGTGTTATTCATCGCAAAAGTACTCGGTGCAGATCATATGTTAATGGCATCGTTGGCTCCAAAATCAGTAACAACGCCTATTGCCATGAGTTTATCCGAGAAATCTGGGGGCGTTCCTGCCCTTACCGCTGCTTTTGTCGTAATTTGCGGTATATTTGGGGGGCTTATCGGGCCTATATTACTCCGGAAGATTGGGATTAAAAGTAAGATTGCGCAAGGCCTGGCTATGGGTTCTTCTGCGCATGCGCTTGGTACGGCGAGAGCCATGGAAATGGGGGCTGTAGAAGGTGCTATCAGCGGCCTGGCAATCGGCATCATGGGGATTATGACTGCTCTGTTGATACCTTTTGCAGAAAGGCTTTTTTGATATTTCAAAACCAAGAGACTAAATATATTAAAAAGAGTCAGGATGCATTTGCAATCCTGACTCTCTTATTTTTTTTCAAACCAACTCTTTCATTAAATATCTCCCACTTCTTCGTGTTCGTTGAGTCAGTAAGATATTCCGGCCGTGTGTAGTTTCAAGCACGATCTCATCTGTAATTCCCCTTATTGTCAACAATTCCAACCCTTCATTATAGCTCACTTTAAAGTCGTTTCCCAGTTCATCCAATGCTCCTGCCAGGTAACGGCTATTATCCACACAAACAGAAATGCTGATAGCCGAGCTTTGAATCATGGCTATCTTAAGCCGGTGTTTATTCATGACACCAAAAGCTTTTGAAAGGCTTTCCTCCAGTACAAACGAGAAATCACGCGGACGAACAGTTATCAGCACCTGATTTTTCCGTACTATCAGGACAGGTACATCAATCGGGTTGGCGGTTGTGGCTTTTATGACCGAGCCCGGTTTATCCGGAGTTCCAAACGGACGCACATAGAGTGGAATTTGTTTGTTTTCGAGCGGTTTAATCGTCTTTGGATGAATGATCTGTGCCCCGCTATAGGCAAGCTCCACGGCATCAAGGTAGGTGAGCTCCGGAATGTGCACCGTGTTTTCAAACAAACGAGGGTCGGCATTCAGGATACCCGGGACATCTTTCCATATCGTTACACTCTCTGCATTTAACAGGTTACCGACAACTGCTGCCGAATAATCGGATCCTTCACGTCCCAGGGTAGTAGGATCTCCTTTGATATTAGCTCCTATAAATCCCTGGCCTATATAAATACGGTTCTTTGTAAAATCAGCCGCTTTTTGCAACCTTATCTGTGAATCCTCCATCCGGATATTGGCTTCCCTGTAATTGCTATCGGTCACCATCAGACCACGCAAGTCCAGCCACGCATTCTCAACACCTGACTCCGACAGGTAAGCCGATACTATTGTTGTTGATATTATCTCGCCATACGAAACCAGCCGGTCATACCATCGATCATAATCATCGCCAATTCCCTGTGTGATTAGATTCTTCAGTTCAGTGAAAAAAGGCTCAATGGCAGTTTTTCCTGTTTCAGGATTATCAAAGAGTTCTTCTATTATTTCATTGTGATAGGTTTCTACTTCGGCCAGTTTGATGATCGAAGCCTGATGATCGGCTTTCATGAAATAATCCAGCACTATTTCCATGGCATTGGTGGTTTTTCCCATGGCTGATACCACGATAAAAAGATCCCCTTTTACTCCTGAAACAATTCTGAATATGTTTCTGATTCCTTCTGCCGAGCGCACTGACGCGCCACCAAATTTATATACCTGCATAAAAAATTATTAATTACACGAACTAAATCGAATAAGACGAATGAAGTTTGATTACCGATTGACTATTTGATAAACAAAAATTATCCTTCCATTCTTTTTCTATATCCTCCCATTATCTCATTACCCCATCAACACATTATCACATCAACCCATCAATCTACAATCTTCACTCCTACCAGCTTATCATACCGTTCGCCCCAGGGACGATGGTAGATATAAATGGTGTATTCGTTTTTGGTTTGCCAATACGAACCGTCTACACGTTCCGGGGTTGCTTTGTTCTCACCCTTGGGAACAAACCAGTACTGATAATTATACCCACCTTGTTTAAGTAAGATAGTCTGAACGTAGCTCTCGGTTTTCCCATCATATTTCAGCCTGACATCATTGTTCAGCTGGTTATAATTAAATTCCCCACCCAGATACAATTGCCCGTCAAAGAAGGGCTGCTTTGCCGGTAAATTAAAATGCACCAGCATATAATCTGCTTCTGTATTATCGTCCTGAGCATTTTGCATATTGACAATAAATTTACCGTTAACATCCATATCATACGAGTAAGCTTTTGAGACCTGAATTTTGTTATCATTCAAAATAGCTTCATAATGGGGATTTGTGTAAGGGATAGAAGCAATACCTTCACCACCGGCATATACCGACGAAATATCGAAGCGATGGTATTCGTTTCCCCCTTCAAAGATCAGGTCTTTATTATTGATATAACTCAACTTAGAATTGGTAAAATAAGTTGGTTTAAGTTCTTTAACCTGATTATCAATACGGTTATTCTGCCGGACAACCACCTTCACTTCATCGGCAGCATCCCGCACAGCATATCCGTTTAGTGCCACTTCAAAGTCCAGTTGTTGCAACCGGCCGCTAAGCTCGGTATCGGTATTTCCACGAACCGTGGCTGTAATGCTGACACGTGGATCAACAATGGAGAAGCAGGCCTGGGCAATGGGACTGTCTACCTTATTGTCCTCATAAATGATTGCGACATAATTCCCTGACACTTTAAAACCCATATCACTATTCGGTAACAGAAAAGAATAATGAGTATACAGATAAGTTGTATTTAATGATGTTGCCACGTCAGTTATATTCGCAGTGGTAAAACCGCTGAGGTATTCATTTGAATTAAGGCTCGACTGAGTCCAGTCGGCATTGCAATGAATCACTTTGTAAGTATATGAATGAGCTTCACGCGACATCTCGTCGAAACAAACCTGAAATACCTGTGAGCCGGTTAATTCTATAATGGGAAGACCTAACTTCACTCCAACCACGCCTACTTGTAATGTTTTAATGTTAGGATGAAATATTTGTGTCCGGTAAGTAGTCTGTGCCATAATGGACAGGCTAAGGAGTGACGTTAGTAACAAAAGTATTTTCTTCATAGGATGTTATCTGTATACAGAAATCTTTAAATATTTTTCAGATACAAAAATATAGAATTTAAAGGAAATAATGGTACGCGGGTTAATATATTATTGTTGCAGAGATGTACTTCCACACACCTCTACAATATTTATAACAATTTAATTAACAAACCTATTTAAGGTTTGAAAGAAATATGTATATTTGCCGATGAAATAGCAGGAGTGATATAAGTAATCCTCCGGAATCATTATCAAATTTAGAAAGTAATGGAAAACGAAATTATTGAAAATGAAATTCCTGAATTAAAAGACTACAAACTTAGTTTTCACGGCCAGGGAAAAACTTATTTTGGAATTGTAATCGTGAACTGGCTTCTGACAGTTATCACCCTTGGTTTTTATTTCCCGTGGGCAAAAGCAAGAAACCTGCAGTTCCTATACGGTTCCACGGCATTGGAGAATGACCGGTTTGCTTTTCATGGTACCGGTAAGGAAATGTTTATTGGGTTCCTCAAATCCATAGTCATTTTCGGCGTTATTTACGGGATATTATTTCTATTCATATATTTAGACATGACCATGCTCGGGGCAATTATTTTCTATTTTGCCTTTATTGCTATTTTACCTATAGCCATCCATGGTTCATACCGGTATCGTTTTTCACGCACTTCCTGGCGTGGCATTCGTTTTGGGTACCGCGGCGACCGAAGCGAATTGTTTGTCAACTTCTTCAAATGGATATTCTTTACCATTATCACGTTGGGTATCTATGGAGCGTGGATGGAAGTAAAATTAAGGAAATACCTGTTGAGTAATGTCCGTGCCGGAAATGTAGAATTCAAGTATAAAGGAATTGGTTCCGAATATTTTCTTTTGAATATCAAAGGTTATTTGCTCACAATCATCACCCTGGGCATTTACTCCTTCTGGTGGTACAAAGACCTGTTTGCTTATTATGTCGACAACCTGAGCCTGCAGAAAGAAAACCAGCAGATAAAACTAAGATCCATTGCCACAGTGGGTGGTATCTTTAAAATGGCTATGGGCAATTTCCTTCTCGTCATTTTCACCCTCGGTCTGGGATATGCCTGGGCAATTACCCGTACAATGAACTTTATGACCAGCAACATAAAGCTGGAAGGCAATATGGATCTCAATACCATAGAACAAACCGAAGACGACTACAACGATGCCACAGGTGACGATTTGACCGGACTCCTTGATATCAACTTTATCATTTAATGATTAGCACAGCAGGCAAATACTTTGATGGTATTTCCTCGAATCCGCAGGATATTGAGTTGCTGTTAGATGAAATAAGTGCCGGGCTCAGGTTCGGCACTTCCTCTGATCAAAACATTCTGTGGCCCATTCATGAAATTACATTCCAACACATAGGCAACTCACTGGAAATTCGGAATAAGCATCATTCGCTTGCCCTTATTAATGTAAATAATACTGATTTTGCCACCGGACTTATAGCTTTTCTCAAAGCAAAAGGTCACCTCACCTGGTATCAGCGCATCCTCCAAATGGGATTCAAAGCCTATCTGTCCATTGCTATCCTTATTCTGGGATTCATTGTAGCCGGTTACATCTTCATCATACCCTGGATAGCCGAAAAGGCCGTTTTACTTATTCCCCGGCATTATGATATTTCCATGGGACATACCTTTTACAATCAATACCTGAAAGACAGCCACGTAGATAGCTCAAAGACTGAAGCTTTAAACCTGTTTGCCGAACAATTACAACTCCACAACACCCTGAAACTCCGGTTTACTGTAGTCAGTTCCCCTACTGTGAATGCCTTTTCCCTGCCCGATGGGAATATCATCGTCTATACCGGGCTCATTGGTTTAATGAAAGATTACGATGAACTGGCAGGATTGATAGGCCATGAAGTGAGCCATGTCAACAACCGGCATTCCATGAAAATGCTATGCCGTAATTTATCGGGGTATCTGTTCATTTCAGCCGTGCTGAGCGATGTGAACGGCATCATGGCCATTATTGGCGATAATGTTCACAACCTGCAATCGCTCTCCTATTCCCGCCAATTTGAACGCGAGGCCGATGAACAAGGTACTGATCTCATGATGCTGAATGGCATCAATCCGAAAGGAATGACCGATCTCTTTACCCGGCTAAAATCGAGTGAAAAGGTTAGTATACCAGCCTTTATCAGCTCCCACCCCATCACCACCGACCGCATTGAAACTATCAACCGGCTCATCAAAACCACTCCTCATCAGTTTAAACCAAATCCAAAGCTGGAAGAATTATTTCTACAGGTAAAGGAATAGGCCCATGCCTCCACCATGGAGCTTTTTGGGTTCTCCCGACAAATTAATCGATCCTCAATTTTCCCGTTTTTGCTGCTTTCTTCCTTCGCCCTTTCATATGTCTTCGTCATACCTTCGACATGAGACGTTACATAGATGTTACATACTTATCACATACTCATCACATATATATTACATACCTATATAGGTATATATTATCTATGTAACGACTATATGATTAGAATATAATAAAAATCTAATGAATCAGATCCAGGGTGTAACGAAGGTATACCAGAGGACGGAGGAAGTAGGGTAATGGTGAGTAGCTTGTGTTAAGCTGACAAATTACCATATCCTGTCATCCAACTATCTCATAAACAAACAAAATAAAACTTTCAAGCGTTACATTCTCACTAACTAAAAAATCAATCCATGAGAAAGTTAAAACTACAGGTTCAAATGTCCATTGATGGTTATATGGCAGGTCAGGACGGCGGAATGGACTGGCTGGAATGGAACTGGGATGAAGAATTGAAGAATTACGTCATCGGAATTACGGAACAGGTTGATTGCATTTTACTTGGGCGTAAGCTGGCAGAAAATTTTATTGATGCATGGAAAAACCTGGCTGAAGATCCGGAGACAAACGATGATGCAGCACGTAAAATCAATGATACGGCAAAGGTTGTATTTACAAAAACAATCTTTAAGACCGAATGGGAAAACACAACGCTTGAATCGGGGGATCTGGTGCAAGAAGTAACCAACCTGAAGAATCAGGAAGGGAAAGATCTGATTGTCTATGGAGGGGGAACTTTTGTACGTGCATTGATTGATGCCGGGCTGATAGACGAACTGCATTTATTTATTAACCCAACGGCTATAGGCAACGGCATGCCGGTTTTTGGCAGTTTGCAGAACATGAAACTACGGGCATCAAGATCGTTCGATTGTGGAATAGTGGTGTTGTGTTATGAACCAAGACGGGCATAAAAGCATGTTTCGTGTGCAATCGGGATACGGTTTAAAAGCTTAAACCATCTGTTTCGGGAACTTATCAACACCCATCGAATTTTAATATCCCGTTACATTCTTTTCTCGTATAAAATCCTTTACTTTGTATGAGATGAAAGAAGAAATCCTCGAAAAGCTTAAAACACTGGCTGAGTCGGCAAAGTACGATGTTTCGTGCGCCTCCAGCGGTACCACCCGGAAGAATACTCCCGGGGGCATAGGCAGTACTGCCGGTTGGGGAATATGCCACAGCTTCACCGAAGACGGGCGTTGCGTATC